>JAABUQ010006534.1_pt1 | contig 17596 bp, 19 predicted proteins | sample 5560001 | NCBI WGS metagenome assembly JAABUQ01 (sample SAMN10711888, study PRJNA513371) | rock metagenome | isolation source: Antarctica rocks | place: Antarctica: Victoria Land, Finger Mt nord | collected 2015-12-18
GCCAAACTGAGTTAGCCACTGCACAGCTCGGCACTATCCGTATCAAACTGCTGAAGTTAGAGGCACAAATACGTATCAGTGTTCGCCGGGTCTTGATTGCTATTAGCAGTGCCTGTCCCTTTCAGACTGTCTTTGCTACTGCTTACAGGAAACTACAGTCCCTGCCTAATACAAGTTGAGTTAACCTGTACCTGTTGTCACCTATTATTTGTGCTTTCTTACTGGTTGACTTCTCGTGACCATAGCTTTTTTATGGTCAATTTGACCCTCAGCCTGAATCCACCCGTTTACTGATTGTCCTGCATCTACCAAAGCAGGCTAATTTTGCCCGATTAACGAGCTTATTAGTTGGAAACATCAAGCCAATTCTTGAAGAAAGCAAAAACCGAACATCAAATCAGCAAACTTCGTCGATTCCTAAAGGTTTGTGAGAAATTCGGGATTGAGCCCTTGAGAGGTGATGAAACGCGCTAAAGAGGCAACTGAGCTGCGGCAAAAGAAATACTTGAACAATATTATTGAACAAGAGCATCGACCAATTAAGCGATTAGTGAATGTAGGCATGGGATTCAAATCTTTTAATCCGGCTCGACGAACGTTGAGAGGATAGGAGGCGATGAATATGGTCCGTAAAGGACAAGTTCAAGGAGTGAAAAAAGGAGATGTGATAGGACAGATCTCTTTTATCCATCAACTCTTCGTAGTTGCTGCATAAGATACTTCTTTTCCCAGAAGTTTTTCGTCCATAAAATCTTTTTGCAACACAACCCAGCACGTGGGGGGTGCATATTGGTCGCCCCAAAGCGGCTGAATCAGATGAAGAGTTTCTCGCCAACCCCTCGTCTCAACATATCATCGAAGCGCTAAAAATGGGATTGTCTTTACGCCAAGCATCCCGTCAGGCAGGCGTCTCCATCAACACGGTTCGTAAAGTCAAGGCAGTTCCTCAGGGTTCGGCAATTGATTTACAGCATCAACCAATAGATGCAGAAGCCCGTTCTGGGTATATTGGTAGTCTAGGAGGAAATTACAGCATTGCTTACGACATTAACGACAAAGGGCAAGTAGTAGGTGCTTCGACCGTAGATGATACTACAGAACATGCATTTTTCTACGATAGCAAAAGAGGAGGGATTCTTGACCTAAACAACGCAATTCTGCAGAATTCTGGTTACACTCTAACCAGTGCTAATGGAATCAATTATAACGGTCAAATTGCTGCTACTAGTTATATTAATAGCTCTGGAGCTATTCGGGCTTTTCTCCTAACACCTACAAGTATTGTCTCTCCTATCATAAATATTGCTACTTTTTCTCCAAATAGTGGTCCGGCGGGTACGACGGTGATTATTAATGGTATAGGCTTTACTGGTGCTACAGCAGTCAAATTCTATAACGGCTCGGATGCGCCTTTTACTATAAATTCAGGTTTGCAGATAACCACAACTGTGCCACCTGAAGCCGCCACTGGGACACTGCAGGTTATCACCCCTGCTGGTAGAGCAGGTAGCAGAACTGAATTCCAGGCAACTACCCCTTAGTGAGTCTAAAGGGTGATTGGCTAAAAAACTCTGCTCCCGTTTAGTAAGCCTTCTAAAAAACTCAGGACTTTATGTCAATAACGTTACTTTATACGGATTTTAGGGAATCCTATGAGTGAGTCTCTTAGAACTTGTCAGTTAACTAAGTTGAAAGCGTAAGCCTACCAACATAAAGCGGGACAGTTACCCTACAATAGGGCAGGCAAAGATTCCCTCGTGGAAGTCTAGAGTAAGCTTCTAGAATCCCCAAGAGAGAAATAAGGAATGAACCAACGCCAACCAATACCTCTCACTTAAGGAATTATGAACAATCTTTCCTCACAGAGTTTCAATGGTTTCAGCTATGTCACCCGCTCAAAATCGGGAGGGAAACGGGCAAAAACTGCGAGGTATTGCATAGAGTACTTTCATACTGAAATTTGCTCCCACCAATGTTGAAGGATGCTCAAGCTCCAGCGGCGATACCAGGTATTTAAGGGTAGATTTTTGCCGCAGTCAATATCAGGGAAATAATCACGCCATTCTCCTGCCATCCATTGTTCAAAGGGAAACAAGAATCCCCGTTTTGGACGGTTGACAACCAAGCTGGGCAACTCAGGAATAGCTTGAATCAACAACTGCTTTCCAGGCGCTAGACGAATATTGCTAGGAATGCCTGCGATCGCTTCCAATAAAACCCGATCTACGAAAGGAACCCGCAGCTCCAACCCCGAAGCCATGCTCATGACGTCGCTATCTCGCAACAATTGATTACGCATGTAGCAGCTGAGTTCTAGCAGACTCACTTCGTCTTCTAGGGAAGGTAGATTGGGATAGGGGCTGCCCCTACCGCGCACTGGTAATGCCCTATTTGGCAGATATTGTTTGGCAATCACACAGGCTTCCCAGTGAGAGAAAATACCCCGGAAACTGCGGTAAGCGGCAGCCGAGTTCGGGCTTTGCTGTAAAAAGTCGCCTAGGCGCTTGACTCGTGGCGATTTTCCCCACTGTTCTAATTTCATCCCAACGCTGGTGCTGAGCGGGTGAAGAGCTTGGAGATGGTGACTAAAACGAACCATTTGCGGGACTTTCTGGAATGACTGATATCCGCCAAATAGCTCGTCCCCGCCCAATCCAGAGAGGACTACCTTGGTGCCGTCTTTTCGGGCAATCTGAGAGACACAGAATGTATTGAAGCCATCGATACTGGGCTGATCAATGGCTGCTAAAAATTGAGGGAATAGCTCTCGACCCAATGACGCCGTGATTTTATATTCTGTATGGTCAGTTCCAAAGGTATCAGCAACTTTCTGGGCAATCTCGCCTTCATTCCAATTAGACTCTTCAAAAGCAATGGAGTAGGTGCATAGCTGACCCCGCTGAGTTGTACGGGCTAAGGCAACAATTGCGGTGGAGTCGATACCTCCACTGAGAAATATACCCACCGGCACATCACTGACAAAGTGATGCCCAATCGAGTCAATCAGGGCAGCGCGGACTTTTTCTTTAGCTTCTGGTACTGAAATCGTTTCAGGAGTAAAGTTGATTTGCCAGTACTGCGAGTGGGTAAGATGGCCAGATTGCCAACACAGCCAATGACCAGCCTCTAAACAGTTGATTCCCTGAATGAGAGTGTATGGCTCTGGGACTGAACCGCTGACTAGGTAGCCATATAAACCCTCTGGACTTAAAGTGATGGTAGGCAACCCGGAAGCCAAAACACTTTTGAGTTCTGAGGCGAACACTAGCGTTGAGCCAGCAGACCAGTAGTACAGGGGTTTGATGCCTAGGGGGTCGCGGGCTAGGAAACAGGTCTTGGGGTATAAGTAGCATCCGACCAGAAAACACCGTTAAGGTGTTCAGTTTATTGAACAGTACAGCTAAAATTGACTCTAGATAAAGCTTTTGACGATGATGCTCTGCCAGTCTAGCATTGCCACTGATGTAGTGCAAGCGCGGAAAGTGCTGGAACTACTACCCTACAAAGCTCAGCAAGCCAATCAACTTGTACTGTTCACAAAACTGAACAGCTTAGCGCTACTTACTGTTCCGTTGCTACTCAAACCCCCTGTAGCCGTCCTCGTCCGCTGGAGCAAACTCTCGTAGCCATGCCGCTAACTCCTGAGAAAGTTTCTCAAATGGGGTTTCTTTTACCCGCGGGTAAACTCTCTCGTCCAGGACGCATGGAATGTGACCCTCTTCGATCCAACGAGTCATCACTAGGATGTTAGGGCGTGTTTTAAAACTTGTTGGCAGAATAGGAAGTAGTACAAGCGTACCTAGCAAGATGTCATGATTCTGCCACCGTCCAAGCCAACTCGTCGAGGTGAATTAACGGCGCGTCAATGGGGAAGATTAAAGCCCCTGCTCCCACCGCAAAAACCTCATACTGGTTGTCCTAGCAAAGACCATCGCACGGTGTTCAATGGCATCTTGTGGATTCTACGAACAGGTGCCCCTTGGAGAGACTTGCCAAGTCGCTATGGGGCATGGCAAACAGTTGCGGGGCGATTCTACAGTTGGCGGAGGATAGGACTGTGGTCGCAGTTGCTCTCAACTCTACAGCAACAGGCGGATAGCGAGGGTCAAGTCAATTGGAACATCCATTTTGTCGATGGTAGTGTCATCCGTGCGCACCAGCATGCAGCCGGGGCAAAAAGGGGGGCTTAGACCCGACCTCGGCTCTGTCTGCAGTGGAGCAGGTCCAACAACGGGAAGCTTTAGGACGCTCAACTGGGGGATTCAGCACCAAAATTCATCTGAGGTGTGACGGCAATGGTTTACCAATCACCTTCAAGCTCACAGTGGGAGAACGTCATGAAGCTGTCGTGTTTGAGCAACTGATGGAGCTCTTGAGCGGTTAAACGCTCAAGAGCCGGACGGCCACGGTTACGACCGCATCGTGTCAGTGGTGACAAAGGCTATAGCAGTGGCAAGATTCGCCGCTATCTCCGTCGTCGGGGGATACGGATTACCATTCCCCGCAAAGACAATGAACAACGGCGCGGTAAGTTTGACAAGGCTCTCTACCGCCAACGTAACCGAGTTGAGCGGTGTTTCAATCGCTTAAAGCAGTACCGCCGCATTGCCACTCGTTATGAGAAACAAGCCGAAAACTACCTGAGCATGCTAACTTTAGCCTCGATCATGATGTGGCTATAGTTTTAAAACACGCCCTAGTGCCTAGCCTGTTGGCAACATCGGCTAGGCTAATGGTTCGTTGACTATCGGGTCGTACCATTTTGAGTCTCCAGTTTTTAGGGGCTAGAACGCTTACTCCACCGTGCCGTGCTATTATAATATCTCGACTACACCTAGAAAGTCCTTGTCTGCTGTGGTCTTCTGGTATGAGACAGACTTTCTGACAGTGAATGATGGTTTGACTGCATCCCACCATGTAAAATAGGCCGACAACACCCATTACCGGACACGCATCCCCGCTCGTAGTGTCGTTTCGTTACCCTGCTTTTTGCCTCCATTCCAGCCTATGCCCATTGACCGCGATCGCTATCCCAAAAACTGGAATCAACTCGCCCTAACTGCTAAACACGCCGTTGGCTGGCGTTGTCAGCACTGCCAGCGGTTATGCCTGCGTCCAGGAGAGAAAACCCCTGACCTCACCCGTTCTGAATGGACGAAAGTAACTCTATCAGTACATCACGCTGACTTCATGCCCGAATCGAACAACGCCGAAAACTTGATCCCGCTTTGCAGTCCATGCCACCTGGCGCTACATAGTCGCACCAAGCGCTCGAACGTCTCACCGGGGCAACTGTCGCTTTGGTAAGCGGTGGGGTTGAGGTCTCTGTGCGTTACCCTCTGGCTGCTACTCCCTTGATCAGCGGATCTAAAATGTCAACATCCGTTTTTGGAAAAACAGAAGCTTGAGTATTTCTATAGAGTTTCTTACTCGGTGGTTGTCCGTGCCGCTCTTTGTAAGCGTCGGCAGCAAACATATCTACACGGAACATTTGGTCGGCAGTTAATCTGACCCCTAAAAATCTGGCTCTTTCTTGAATAAACCAAAAATCTCGCTCTTTCTTGGAACTCGTTGACTTTGCCTGAGTGTGGGTGTTTGAATTAGAGCCATCTTCTTTTAGACACTTTTCCATGTCTTTGAGCTTCTCGGATAAGGCAACGACCGTAGAATGCAACTCTCTCCAATTACCTTGATGACTACTTAGCCAATTATCAAGGTGCGACGACAGGCGCTCAGCCAGGTACTCATCAACGCCAGCCCTGACTCTTTCGTCCCAGGTGTCTGCTCCTAAGGCTACTTCTTTTGTTTTAGCTAGAGCCAAATCAAGATTATCCAGGGAATCATCTAGGTACAGTTTGATAAATCGGGTAAGTGTGGCGGTGGCGGTCGTCCCCTGCTCCTGACACCGGCGCATGAACTCGCCCCACAGCTCGGAGTCACAGTTAAACGAAGCTAGCTTCTTGTTGCGCCCTGTATGACTCATATCAAGATGTATATATATCTAGGTAAAATCTAGGTAATCCTCTAGCTCTGATGCCTTGTCAGGTGTCTAGGTACTACCTAGAAGTTATCATGATATTCTCCGGTTAGCTTCAAATGGTTTTTCATTCCCCCACTAATGCCAGTGCTTGATTCATCACGCGGTCAGACAAGTACAGTCCCGACTGGCGCAATTGTTCTAAAATCGGTCTGGCGGCTCTTATGATGCCGCGTTGCTTGCCTGTGAGCACCAGACCGAGGGTGCCACGTACCGGAATCCCCAAAGCCGCAGCACAGCGACGAGCGGCTAAATCGTCTACAATCACCTCAGTGCCGGGATGTACATAGGCCCATGCCAGCACAGCTGATTCACCTGGGTCTAAATTACAAGCAGAGATTGGCTCTGGTACCGGAGGGGTTTCAACCACAACTAGCCAGTTGCTTTGTGCGAGCGCTTGAACAGTTACGTCCATGACTCCATATTGTTGAATCTCTGTCCAAACCGCAGCGGGCACGACTACCTCTTCACTCAGTAACTGTAATAAATCGAGTAAGCCTACCTTGGTCAAAAATATCAGGGGAGAGGTATTCACAGCGGGACACTCAGCCACGCTCTAACTCCCGTTTGAGGTCATCGAAGTCAACCACGAAGACATCGACTTGCTCGCGGGCAAGTGCTTCGAGAAAGTCTTTGTGGTTTAATCCAGCAATTTGGGCCGCTCTCCCAAGAGAGATTTCAGTACGAGAATACCAGTGGATAGCGGCAGCGAGTCGCATTTGCTGTGCAAATTCCTCGGCGTCAGTGTCACGGGCCGAGAAAACTTCTTCGGGTAGGTCTATGGTGACTTTGGGCATAGGGTTATCCAAAATTGTCCGGTAGATATCTAGTCATAGCCTCGGCGCGGCGGAGAAGGCCAGCATCCCGGCGCAACTGACGGCGGGCGAGGGCGATCTCTAACACCTGCTGCATCATCTGCTCATTCTCAAAGCAGACCAAGTATGCAGCTTCTAGAAAAGTTTCCTTAGTGATCCTTTCGGCTGTGCATAAAGACTTCAGCCCCTTATCTACTGAATCATCGACCCGTAAAGTAAAAGAGACTAACTTTTGGGCTGGCTCAGTTGTTGCCGCCCGTTTTTGCTTCCCTGATTGGGCTGTGGGTTCCGACTTGTGTTCAGACTGTTCAACCGCTAGACCTTCATCAGGTTGCCTTTTAAACAGTGAGGTATCTCTGGGAGTCACAGTGGCTCTCACACGAGCCTTTAGCCTGCTGTTCGCGTCAAGGGGTTGCTTTTGTTCTTCAGCCATTTTGTCTCCAGGACCTCAATTATCTTCTCAAAGGGCAACTCAAGGTCGGGATAGCCTAACTCTTCTAAGGTTCGCCCGGTGTCGATCGCCTGCTTGTACCGCTCGCTTTCTAGGATGGAGGGAACTACAAAAATGCCCGGCCCGACCTCGCGCATATCCTGAATGCTGGCTTCGCTTCGCTTGGCTTGAGTGCGACCCACCCACCTGTCGCGAAAGGGTAGAATTCCTAAAATTGAACCAGAAAAGGCATCTACTGCTCTGAGTTCATCCACCAGTCGCAGGGTACGCACCAGCGAGTGCAGTCCCTTAGAAGAAGCTTCGGCTGGAATCAGTAACTCGTCAGCAGCAACTACCGCCGTCAGACAAATCTGAGTCCGTTGGGGCGGGGAATCGACAATTGCTATATCAAACGAGTCATTGACTTCCTTTAGCCGTCGCTTCAAAGCAAGTTCGCCCATCGCCGTGCTGGACAGATAATCCTGGATAGTTTCTAATCCGTCGTCTGAAGGAATCAACCAGAGGTTTTGATAGTTCGATTCATAGATGCCATCAAAGACGCTTACCTGTTTTTTGATGACTTCTAGTAGGGTTGGCTGATTGGCTTCTACTTCGTGTCCCAGATAAAAGGTCAGGCTTGATTGGGGGTCAGCATCGACCATCAAAACCTTATAACCGATTCGAGCTAAGGCTCTAGCAAGGAAAAAGGAGCTAGTAGTCTTGCCTTGCCCCCCAGCAAGTGATGCAGCAGTTATGGTCAGCACTCGCAATCCTCCACCGAATAGAATGCAATAAAGCAATAATACACCAAGTAATTAATTAAATCCTTAAACAATGCATTAATGACTTAATGCAACAAATTAACATTGCAACAATTAAGTTGAGCAACAGAGTTGTAATGTAACATTGCAATCCCTTCCCAAATGGCGAAGATTCTGGGTCTGAGTGCCAAGACCCTGGAGCACTAAGGCTTCACGTTGCACCAAATGTAGACGGAACGGAACGGAAGCTGCCTGGAGAATCACCAAGGGGGAGGCGGCAGTTTAACTCAGAACGTCTTTCTAGCTAGCATAGTTGTTGCAGATCTGACCATCTCGCGGGTCATGCCATCGAAAACCCGAAGAAGAGGAAGTGTCAAAACTGAGCCACCTCAGATGTCTAGTAAACTAGACACCTTAACGCTATTTTTGGCGCGGAGGCTACTGAAACCCCAGATGATACCTTCGAGAAGCACGTTGTATTTGGCGAGTCGGCAGATCCCACCCCGCTAGAGCCAACCAGATCAGAGCCAGCTAAAACAAACAATCCCACCCCGAAGCCGACTCTAACACTCAACTTTCTACATCGCACGGCTACTAGTAGGCCGATTCCACGAAATCTGTCTTTCCCGTTTCGGCACGGTGCCCCCCCATTCGGCTTAAGCCTCCCGCTGTTGCACTAGCTGGGCTACTGTTGCCTCTAACATGGCTAAGCGCTCCTCTAGCCGGGCTAATTTCTCTTCGGTACTTGGTTCGGCTGGGGCATTTAGGTATGCCCTCAGCGCCTCGATGACCAGCTGGGTTTTGTCCTTACCCGTCTCACGACTGCGGACTTCCAGGCGCTGATTTAGGTCTGGAGGAATACGAGCCGATAGCAGGGGATTGGGAGCCATGTGATCAAATTTCATCATCAAAGCACTGTTAACATGCGATGACACGTGATGGCAGTATGATGATGTCTGATTACGGTTGATGACAGAAGATTGACAGACAACGGCCCCTTGATGACAGCTTGATGACATATTGACGACGCTGATGCTATACTGATGACAGCTTGATGATACATTGATGACGGTCATAACTGTTAATCCAGCACAAAACACTGCTGCGTCACGTCATGAAAGGAGAGAGTCAATGGGCGAGGCAAAAAGACGAAAATCTATCTTAGGAGATGCTTACGGTCAACCAGTTAGTAGTGTTTTTCCTAAATCAACTAATTGGACTAGCAATGATTGGGCAATTTATCTAGCTGGTGCCGATTGGAAAGCTCGTCAGCAACTTGGACCCGGAGCTTTGGTGTTTCTGGAGAATGACGAACTGCTGCTTAAGTATCTTTACTTAGACACTGATTCGCTTCTTGACTTGACTTTGTCGCAATCAGATGAGTTTGTGGCTGGATTAAAACAGCGGTTGACTTTATGTGGATCTGACACCAAGACTCGGTTTCCTGTTATGTTGTTCAGAAAAGTCTTGGGGCAACCAACAGCAAGATTTTACACTCCTACTTTTACAGTGAGTGGGACGACTGAGCAGGCTTACTATGAAATTGTTGATATTTTTACTGATCTAGCCTATGTGGATGCCTAAGCCAGGGAGTCACCCCCCTGACTCGGCTACAGAACCGTGCATGAAGTAGGGTAGGCGACCAACGAGTTACCATTGCTGGCACTTTTCCAATCGCCCCCCTCCAAACGACGCATGACCGTTTCCGTATCACGTCGCTCTCCAGTAATCTCAACGTGAGAGGGCTTTGCCGTCATACCTTCCATACTGGGGTTTTTAGCACAACCCCTCGAAAAGGTATATTTCAGATCAGCTGATCGTCTGAGTTGAGCCAAAAGTGACGAAGGAATGCAGATTTCAGGCGATGCAAGCGAGTTCTTGACGCTCGAAGTGCGATTACTGGTTTTGAAAAGTGATCAGCCAAAAGCTGAGACAGAAAGGTTGATCTCCAACAGAGAACACCGACTGAAAGTCTTATTCCATAAGATTTCTAGACTTATTTCTTCCAGTCTGCCTAAAACACCTAGTCACTGAAATATACCTTTTCGAGGGGTTATGCAAAAAACCCCATCTGGAAATCAGCAGAGAAAGACCGCCCTGGCCCTAGCTGTAAGGCTGAAGGAGTGGAAGCTTGCATCCGTGGTTGGTACTGGAACAATTACCTCAAGCCTAATCAAGCTCCTGGTCAAGAAAGCGATCGCAATGGCAACGTTCCTTATTGCTCCGGTCGTGGCTTTGGTAGTGGTGATGGTGGCAATAGTGGAGCTATACCGCCCATCGCTGCTGTTTCACTGTGTGAGCGCATCCGTGAAATCCTCAACCGCTACGAACAGGAATCGCTGCAAGTCAATGCGTTGATGGAACTGGCTAGTGCCACTGGACGCACCTATAACGAGATTAACCAGCTGGCGAGGATTATCCGCGCTGAAGGGGATTTAGCGGATGAAGTCATCGAAGCAGTCAAGGCTTTCCAAGGAACGCTGAAGAGTTGCCGCAACCGCTTGGACATCCGCCGCTACATTGAGTCCACGCTGGCTGAGCCACTGCTAACTAAGGCAACAGCAATGCCGACAGCACCGGAATACTTGTTCAATACCCTGCTGGCAGCCAGTGCCTCTCGGATTGGGACGGCAAAGCGGGTGGTCATTAACCCGGAGGGGGGCTATAAGCAGCCCTGTATATTTTGGACAGCCAACGTCGCTCACAGCGGTCAAGCCAAGACGCCTCCTCAGCAGGTGGTTGTCGAACCACTTGAAGAGATGGAGGCAGAAGCTAAGGAACTACACGATTTGCGGCTGGCTGATTATGAGCAAGACAACAACTCAGAACAAGCGCCCCCACTCCGCCAGCGCCGCTTACTAAATAACGTCACCACCTCAACTAAAATCCGCATTCATGACGAGAATCCGCGCGGGCTGCTGGAATACATCGACGAGCTAGTAGCGGACTATCAGCGCCTGAATCAATATAAGAATGGCAAGGGCGATGACCTCCAGCTCGAACTGTCGTTTTGGAATGGCTCTAGCGCCAACTATGACCGCAGTGACGTGCGTCTGTACCTGGCTCGTACAGGCTTTAGTAAGACCGGTACCTACCAGTGGGATACGCTAGCTCGGTCCATGACAGATGATGTCAATTTCATTGCCAGTGGGTATTCTTCCCGATTCCTCTACTGCTCCGTCCTTGATGCTCCAGCTCGCTACCTCGATCTGCTATCCCACCGGACTCCAGACACGCTCAAGGAAAAGCTGTCCTGGCTCTATGGGGAACTAGAAAGACTGCCAGAAGCCGATTACCTGCTCTCACACGAAGCCAAGGTGTTATTCCAGGGCTGGAACCACACCCTAGTCAATGCCGAAATTGAAGAAGCACATTTTGGGTTGTCGCTAGTCTACGCCAAAATCGAGTCCTACACGGCGCGGCTGGCACTCTGGCTGCACATTGTCAACGCTGTTTTACGTGGTGAGCAACCAGCGCCGGTCATCAGTGGCGAGACAATGCAACATGCGATTGAAATTGCATCTTTCTACCTGTGGCAGCACAAACTCATCCACGCACACAATTCACCCACGCGCAAACTTGAGGGCATCTTCCTCAAAGTCCAGACTCAGGCAGAGAAGTTCTTTGTCAAATCCGGTAAAGGCGTAGGCGCTTCGTTTCTAAAGACGCGGGTCAATGCTCTCAAAAGTTGGGTGGTAGAGAAAATCCGCACCACTGTATTTAAGGCTTTGGCAGCAGCAGGGCATGGGCAGATAGAAGGCGAGGGAGCCCAGATGGTGTACATCCCCAGTACTGTCCCAAAAGATTTGCCACCAGAGCCAGTTGGTGGTGTTGGTGGTAAATTGGTGGTATCACCAATTGCTGAAAGCATTGTCAATACTGAGATGCAGACTCTAGCTGGTGAAGTTGGTGCGTTAGAGACCTCCAATTCAATTGATAACTACGCAGACTTAGCGTCGGGTATGGAGTCTGAGCTAATAGAAAACCACCAATTCACCAATCTAAGTCTTGAAACATGCGCTGCTGCTGAATTACAGGTAGTTGGTGACACCACCAACTCATCACCAAATTCACCAACTAAGCTGCATCAATCACCAACTTCGCAGGATTTAGCTGCACTGATTCTGCAATGCCAGACCTGGGTAGAGTTAGCGCAGGCAGTAGGGCAGAACACGCAAAAGCTGGTGAAAGCTGCCAACCGGCTCACCACAGAACAGCGGCGAGGGCTGACCTCACTCCTCGCCGCTCACTTGTGCCAGCAACCTGAACACCTGAATCAGCTAGCGTGGGTGCCGGTGAAGCTCAGGGATAGGGCGTTAGAGCGACTGACGTTCACCCTGCGGCGGATAGGGGGTGCTGCTAATGTCCTTGATGCCTGCTGGGAAAGCATAATCGGCTGCAAGTTCGTCTCGGTTGAGCACATCGGTACTCGCAATGAAAAATGGGTGTTCCAGGCCAAAGAGGGGAACCGGCTGGCTGTGTTTGGCGTGGATGCGATTGAGGCGATCTGCTGTAATACGGCTGGCTAGCGCTCGAAGCTAATGGGACTACGATTTGAAGGGGATATTCTAAAAGCTGTGGACAAGAAATTAAATTCCTACCCCATGCCTTTACAGCCACCTTGACTTGCAAGGAGTTTGGCCATTGGCAAGAGTGGGCGAGGCAAATGATGGCAGGCAATTCAAACAGCAGGTAATTCAAACCTTGCTTCCTCAGCTGTAGAAGACCGCAATGGTTATTTCTCCAACAGACATCATGATGAAAGACGTAAATCCCTAACCTGTTTCCTCGTCGGTTACGACCGTCCAACTATATCGTCTGGTCTGCCGCAACCAAAACTGCTTAATCTGCCGCCAGTATGATGAGCCACGCACCGATACCCTCGATGATAAGTGCAAGCTGAGCAAAAGACGCTTAGGAAAGCAGAGACTTCGTAGGGGAGATGAACTGCCGTTCTAGGTACTGTATGGCGATATTGGCAAAGCTATCCTCTACAATCTATCCCTATAAGCACTGACCATGGCTGACAATCAACCAATTTACCGCTTCTTACCCAAAAAGCGCAGCGAACTGCTGCCGCCAATGCCCCCACGAGCGCCAGTACCGACACCAACCTCGACCCCATCAACAGAACAATCAGAAATTAGGCTTGAGCGCGTCAATAGTTCGATGCCACCAACAGAATCAATCGGTAACAGCGGATGGGATGTGGCGGATCTGTTGAAAGAATGGCGCTTAGATGGGTTTACTTAAATCCCTGTCCTGCCAAAATGATTTGTTGCTTAGAATTTTACTGACAACCCAAGCTGCATTAGATCATGGTTGCAGTGGAATTGTTTGGGTTGGATTGGGCATCTTATTAACAGAGACGAGCACAGTTGCGCCATGAGTATCGACGATGGTTGGAGCGAGTAGATATTGGGAGCGTAACAAATCAGCATGCTTTGTGCTACATTGAAGTACATTTTTGCGGAATGACCATTTTATTGAGAATTAATCGCTTGCATATCTTTAAGCTTTCTACATCAAAACGTGTACTACAGATCATACTGATTTGTTACGCTCCTATTGATTTTCATTGTCCCAACTGTAGACCCTGTATCATAGCGTACACCTGATCTAAGCCCCAGCGATACCAATTTCTACGTCTAAGGATATAAGTTTGTTTAATTTTGAAATATTAATGAGATATTAAATTGAAAAATTAATTCAGATAGAAACTTATGGCAACCGAGCAAGAGCTTCAATCTCTTTTCAATACCTTAGATCGCGATCAAGACGGCAAAGTATCCATTGATGAGCTTTTTTTAAGTCCTGGCTTAAGTGCAATCATCTCATCAGAAACAAATACCAGTAGCCCCCAGGAGTTACTAGTACAGTATGATTCAGACGAAGACGGTAGTATTACCTTTGAAGAGTTAAAGGAAGCAGTTGAGAAAGCAAGTAATTTAACCTAGCAGTCAAAAAAACCAATACCAAATAACCGATACCCAAAATCCCTCTTTAGCCGACGCTAAGAGGGATTTGTAGTTTCTAGCAACCAGTTGTGAGCCTGACTTCTGCTTCGCCCTTAGTCCTACTGCTTCGGCAATTACTTGATGGGGCAACAGACCCTCTACTTCAGCCTGCTTTTCAATCAGCACCCCAGTCTGTTCGTCGTGCAAAAGCAAGTTTTAGTAACGCCTACCACCGAAACGTGTCTGCTTCCAACCGCTGATTGGCTCTTGTTTTAGCTTCCTGGGTGTGCGAGTCTGTTTAATCAGTTCTAGGAGCGTATCAACAAGAAAGGCAGCTATGTTAAGGGCAAAGGGCATCTATGATGATGTCCGATACCTCTGGCATAAGAGTGACCGAAAGGGAGCAAGGGTTTGAGTCCCCCACTGGAATCTTTGAAACAGTTGCATCTACTTGGTTGGGGTCTGAATTCCCAACCAAATTCTTCCCTTCAGCATAGCAGCATAGCAGCATAGCAGCCTTCGTTTCAACTCATACCGCCAGTAGTAGCTTCGGGGACAGAGCTGGTAGGCTTGCAGCTTGGTTGCAGATAGGGAGTAAGCCATGAATCTTCGGTAGCGGTGGGTTGATGGGAAACAGTTAAACTCAATCTACAGGCAATGGTGTCGCAGTCGAGTTTAGTTTGCAACAAGTGACAACCTAATTAAGCGGTTGAATGTTACGAGATTGCTGCCGAGGTTGCATAGAAAGGAGCGATCGCACTGATGCCTAAACTGCCTGCATGTGACCGTTGTCTCTACCTACTGCACTCATGACTATCACTTGGTTTGTGCAGTTGCTGATTCCCAAAAATGCCTTTTTCATCCGCAGCGCGACTTCTGCTAAGGTAATTCAAGTTAGTACTCAAATCAGAGATGGCTGAAGCACAGCACTTTTACCAAGCAATTGGCGAGCTGCGGGGCACTCTAGTAGTAGCAGAGGATGGGACTAAGTTCCTAGAAACAGAGGAGGCTCGATATCTAGCGTTTATTCCGCCCCAGGTTGAAAAGAAATATCAGGACAAGTATCAGGGGCAGCAAGGCCATTGGCGAGTGTACCCGCAATTTACAGAGCAAGGGTTAGCCTTTCAGGTGGTTTCACTGTCCGACCAACCACATAAGGGGCATAGGCAGTTCACCCTGCAAGGTGATTGGATGGAATCAGGACAACTCCAAATTTGGCGTAATGCTGTAGCAGGCGAGGTCAACGCCTACAACTGGCAACCGCGATCGCTACCAATTAGCTGGTCAGATGCACCTCCTGCAGATGGAGCTTTCTGGCAGCTCGAAGCCGAATTAATTAATGGCACTCTCAAGATAGTGGCAGCGGAGGGACCGTTCTCTCACCCACCGCGCCTAGAGAAGTTGCCAGAATCAAAGAGCCAAAGGCAGGGACTGGGCACTCCTCTACCCAAGCCCCAACTCAAACGTGAACAATCAATAGCGACAGAAACTATCAGTTGGGAGGAAGTAACCCCAGTGAGCGGAAAATTAGAACTAACGATCAAGCTCAGTACCCTACCTCAAGTCTTGAAAGCAAACGGTGACTGTCACTTTAAGGTTGAGTGTAATGGGCGGGTGGTGCAAATCTCCGTCAAGCAAAAACAGTGGAGCAAATTGGAGACAGCGAGTGCCACTTACCCGCAGTGGGTGGCGGCGATCGCTGGGCAGATGGGAGCGGCTACAGCAGATGGTTTTGTCCTAGAGCAGCCAAACATCCAGGTGTTTGAACGCAAGGTGCGCGATGGTGAACCACCTAAACAAAAGGAAGCAGAAGCTACCCCAGCATCGTCTTCACACCAGCTCAGTGAGACGAGCAAAGTCAGGGCTGATGCTGAGGCAGAAACCAAGCTGACAGAGAAATCTGAACCTCTAGTAAAACAACCTGCTCCTCAAGCGCAGCCAAAACCGAAAAAGATTGGCAAGTTTGACGTTGAGGTTCGGTGAGGGTGATAAGGATGGTGCTCAAAACCGAGTTGGAGCGAGAGCATATACCTTCTGTGGCTGAGTAGAATCGAAGCGCTCAGAGACTATCAGGATAAATCTCCTCTGCCGACCAACCAAAGCGATCGCGCAAGTACTGCTCAAATCGATAGTGAGTGCTGCGGAACAACCGGCACTCGTATAGCTCTCGTAGCGCCATCATTGCTTCCGACATTGCCTCCTCTACCTTCTGCTCATTACCCCATTGCTGGGACAACCAGGGGGATGTCGAGTCGTATTGCTGCAACCCCTGAATCTGCTGTAGCCCAACTGCAGCTCTGTATAGCGCTCGCTCAGCCTTCATTTCCAGCCGCTGCCGGAGCGTGGCTTCCTCACTGCTTAGCTCCTCAAATGGTTTGGTAGGCAAGGAGCCAGTAGATGAAAGCAGAGATTTAGGAGTAGGTGCAGCAGATTTCACGGCAGTCATCCATGCTCAAACAATACCATAGTAATCTTCCAATACCTTGAGCAACCTTTCCTCTACCTCTGTCAAAAATGTCCGTTTCCCCAATGACTCTAACACCACTTCAGCACCTCGGTCTAACTCACGCTTCCTCAATCGCTGAATCCGCTTGAGTAAAGCCGCGATTTGGCGACGAACTGCACGGTCATCAATCGGTTCAAGATTGTCGGGTCTTACCTGTAAACTACCATCGTGTGTCTCCACTATCAGGGAGAACTCAAGTACCTCACGGGTGATCGCCCAGCAGCCATTATAGCGACGTTCTGGTCCTGACAGCCCCTGGAGGATAACGGCATCATTGCGCTTGTAGCTGAGGGGGATTTGGGGTAGAGGCTTCTCTTTGAGGCGATCAACAATGTTTTTGACAATGCGCCCAGATGGGACTTTACCACCTGCTGCTTCAACTGCTTGTTGCTAAACTTCGCACTGCTCGTCTGATTCTAAGGTTGCTAGCTCACGCATCTGTCGTTCAGAATTAGGCAGTGTTTGTATACCATTGGTATACAAATTCTCAAAAACTATAGCTGCTGCGATTTTGAAGTGAGCAGCCATTCGGTTAAAACCAAATCTATCTCGGCAATATTCCTCAAAAGTCTTGTGCGTGTTTCGGTAGAGCCGCTTGTCACGTAAGGCTCTCAATGCCTTCCCTGCTTCCACAAATGCTCGCTCAACTTTCAGCTCTAGTCTCTGCCGCTCTTCTAGCTCATCCTCCGTCAGCTCCTCAACCACTTCTGGGACGGTCACCAACGATTGAGCCTCTAACGCTGGTTCATATGCTGAATTTTGCTGACTGGGCTTAGCTTGATTCTGTCCCTTACCCATCTTGCATTGACCTCTGACTGGTCGGGAATTGATGTCAATACCATGATTTACTTCTTACCGTTCGCGTAATAAACAGCAGAAAAGATTAAATTAGGGGGAATTGGTCAAAGCGGCATCCAGCATAGAAGCCAAAGCTATGGCTGGAAGATGGCAGAACCAATCAACATTACCTCAGAACGCGTCGATGACCTGGTACTCCTGCTGCATGTGATGATGCAGATGAGACTCCCCGAAACACTCAATCAGCACTTACCGAGGCACTGGAAACAGGAAGGACTAGATTTGGGATGGG
>JAABUQ010006535.1_pt1 | contig 17596 bp, 16 predicted proteins | sample 5560001 | NCBI WGS metagenome assembly JAABUQ01 (sample SAMN10711888, study PRJNA513371) | rock metagenome | isolation source: Antarctica rocks | place: Antarctica: Victoria Land, Finger Mt nord | collected 2015-12-18
GCGATCCTGGGGTTCCTGCGTGAGGAGGTGCCCAGAAAGTGGAATGCCTATTGCGATGCGGTAACCGACAACTTCCGCATCATCTCGCCCAAGGATTTTCGGGTTCTGACCTGAACAGGGTATACCCCGGCGGATTGCTGGTTATGGCGCGCATCGTCCGGCACGGCCCGGTGGCGCCGGGCACGAGCGCCGTCCCGGATGCCACGCCAGGCTCCCCGGTGGAGAGCGGACGCCCCGCGCTGCCGGTCACGGCGCTGCACAGTTTGGAGACGGTACCATGACCCTGGCCCAGAGCTTCGTGCCGATCTGGACCGCCATCGTCGGCATCGGCGTGTTCCTGTATGTGCTGCTGGACGGCTTCGACCTCGGCGTCGGCATCCTGTACGGCTTCGCGCCAGACACCCCGTCCCGCAACCTCATCATGAACAGCGTAGCCCCGGTCTGGGACGGGAACGAGACCTGGCTAATCCTCGGCGGCGTCGCCCTGCTGGCGGCGTTCCCGCTGGCCTTCGCCATCATCATCCCCGCCGTCTATTTCCCGGTCGCCGTCATGCTGCTGGCCCTGGCCTTCAGGGGCGTGGCGTTCGAGTTCCGCTTCCGCGACGCGGCGCACCGCACGTTCGGGGACCACGGCTTCGCGGTGGGGTCCACGGTGGCGACCTTCGCCCAGGGCGTCGTGCTCGGCGCGTTCATCCAGGGCTTCCGGGTGGACGGGCGGCACTTCGTCGGCGGCAGCGCGGACTGCTTCACGCCGTTCTCGCTGCTGACCGGGGCGGCGCTGGTGTTCGGCTACGCCCTGCTCGGGTCGGGATGGCTGATCATCAAGACGGAGGGCGCGCTGCAGGACTGGGCGCGGCGGCACGGGCGCTGGTCCCTGCTGGGCGTGCTGGCCTGCATCGCCGCCGTCAGCATCTGGACTCCGCTGGTGCAGTCGCAGATCGCGGCGCGGTGGTTTGCCTGGCCCAACACCGCCCTGCTGCTGCCGGTCCCGCTCGCCACCGCAGCGCTCGCCTGGGCGGCATGGCGGGCGCTGCACCGCGGCACCGCAACCTATGCGCCGTTCCTGGCCGCGGTCGGGCTGTTCCTGATGTCCTACCTCGGCATCGCCATCAGCCTGTGGCCGATGATCGTGCCGTACCAGTATACCCTGTGGGAGGCCGCATCGTCGCCGAAGACGCAGGCGTTCATGCTGGTCGGCACCCTGGTCCTGCTGCCGGTCATCCTGCTCTACACGAGCTGGTCGTACTGGGTGTTCCGCGGCAAGGTCCGGGCCGACATCGGCTACCACTGATGCAGGATGCCAACCCGGATGCGGCGTCAGCCGGAGCGGCGACCGGAGACGGCTGCCGGGCCTCCCCGTCCAGTGGCACGGCACCGATCACTTCTACGGGCACCTGCGTGCATATTCGCATAGTCCGTCGCCGAAGAGCAGGTGCAGCGCCCGGACTGCTGCGCGGCTAGTTCTTAAGTGCGGACACCGGCGGCGCACGGCCAAGCCATGCAACGCAGGCACTGAATGCCGCAGCGGCCCGGTTCTCCCGCTTGACAGCGGCCAGGACCAGCAACGAACACGAGGGACACCATGAGCAACGACAACGAACTGCAACGCGCCGTGCTTGCCGAGCTGCACTGGGAGCCGGCAGTGACCGCCGCCCACATCGGCGTGACAGCACATGAGGGCGTGGTGACGCTGACCGGCCACGTCCAGGCCTACCCCGAGAAGCACGCCGCCGAGATAGCGGCGGCCCGCGTCAAGGGCGTACAGGCCGTCGCCGAGGAGCTGGAAGTGCGGCTGCCCTTCGACATCAAGCGCAGCGACGAGGACATCGCCGGCGCCGCCGTTGATCGCATGGCCTGGGACGTCTCCATCCCCAAGGATGCCGTGAAGGTCCGGGTCGAGCAGGGCTGGGTCACGCTGACCGGCGAGGTGGACTACTACTACCAGAAGAACGCGCCGGAGCAGGACATCCGCCATCTGTTCGGCGTTCTAGGCGTTTCGAACCAGGTCACGATCAAGCCCCAGGTGGACACCGACGGCATCAGCGACGGCATCATGCACGCGCTGCACCGCTCCTGGTTCTTCGATCCCAACACCATCCACGTCAGTGCCATGGGCGGCCACGTGAAGCTGACCGGCACTGCACAGTCCTACAGCGACAAGCTGGCCGCCGGTGATACGGCCTGGGCCGCGCCGGGCGTCACCAACGTCGAGAACGCTCTCGCCGTCGTCTAGATAGAAAGTGTTGCAGAAGAGAATATGTCTCAAAGCGTGCGCCGCTTTCGTCCACGGTGGGTCGTTGTTGCGGTGTGAAACTAATACCAAGCGGCAGAAGTTCTAACCTGCGGGGTGCGGCTCCATCGTCATAGCGAGGCGCGCAGCGCCGCGGCAAACCAGGGACCCCCAGCGCAATCCTTGCTGCCCTGGATTGCCACGCCGCCAAAGGGGCGGCTCGCAATGACGAGAGACACTGCCGGTCAGGACTTTCGCCGCTTGGTATGAGAGGCTGTTGAGCAATTAAACCATGTTCTGGCTTGGGTTGGTTGCCTGATCTGGTAAGGTGGGTGTCACCATTTTGGTTGATGAGCGCTGATCCCTATCCATCCGACCTTGACGACGATGAGTGGGCCATCCTTGGGCCGCTTATTACGCCTGGCAAGCAGGCCGGGCACCCGCAAGGGCTTGAACTGCGCCGCGTTGTGGATGCCATGCTCTACCTGCTCCGCACGGGGTGCCAATGGCGGGCATTGCCGCACGACTTCCCGCCGTGGACGGCGGTGTTCTACCACTATGCCAAGTGGCGTGCGCAGGGCACCTGGGAGCGGATCAACGCCGCCTTGCGTGAGCGGCATCGTCTGGCGTGCGGCCGCAAGGCCCAGCCCACAGCGGCCATAATCGACAGCCAGTCCGCACGCACCACAGAGGCTGGCGGCCCGCGCGGCTACGATGGCGGCAAGAAAGTTTCTGGCCGCAAGCGGCACATCTTGGTGGACACACAAGGCAACCTGCTGAAGATGTGCGTGCATCCAGCCGACATCCATGACAGGCGTGGCGCCGAGCTGCTGCTTGCGGGTCTCAAGCCCGAGTTCCCGCATGTCGCCCTGGTCTGGGCCGACAGCGCCTACCAGGGGCTGAAAGCCTGGATGGCCGAAACGCTGGGCTGGACGCTTACAATCAGCAAGCACTGGTGGACCGGTCTGCGCGGCGTATGGGTGTCGCCCGGACAGCCGCCGCCGCCGGAGCCGCCCCGCGGCTTCCACGTCATCAAGCGCAGGTGGCGCATTGCCTCGCGTTGATTGCTATCGGACTGCACCGTTGCCTCAAGTGATTTGCTACTGGGGGAGCGCGGGCACGGGAGGCAACTGGTGGCGAGGCGGATCAGCATGGCAGCACGGGCGGAGCTTTTGAGGGCGGTCAGCACGCGGTATCGGGGCGCCACAAGATCGGAGCGGTCGCGCATCCTGGACGAGTTTGCGGCGGTGACGGGCTACCATCGCAAGCATGCGATCCGGTTGCTGTCGGGAGGGGGCGACCGGGAGGAGGCTGGACAGGTCGAGGGCAGTCCAGGGGTGACGGTGTTCCGGAGGTGTGTTTACGGCACGGAGATCCGGGATGCGCTGATCCAGCTCTGGGAGGTTGCGGACCGGGTTTGCTCGAAGCAGCTTCGGCCGATGGTGCCGGTGTTGTTGCCGGCGCTGGAGCGGCATGGGCGAGTTGTGCTGGACGAGATGACGCGTGCCAAGCTGCTGATGGTGAGTGCGGCCAGCATCGACCGCTTGCTGGCTGAGGTGCGCATGGTGGCTGGTGGTGGGCGCCGGCGTCCGGCGGGATTTGGTTCGGCGGTGCGGCGGAGCGTGCCGATCCGGACGTTCAACGATTGGGGCAACCCGGCTCCGGGCTGGGCCGAGGTGGACTTTGTGGCGCATGGCGGCACGACGGTGTCGGGCGGGTTTGTGCAGACGATGGTGCTGACGGACGTGGCGACTGGGTGGACGGAGTGCATCCCGATTGTGGTGCGCGAGGCGGAGATGGTTGTGCATGCGTTGTGCCGTGCGCGTGAGCTGTTTCCGTTTCCGCTGCGCGGGGTGGATTTCGACAACGACAGCCTGTTCATGAACGACCTGGTCGTGGGCTGGTGCCGGGCGGAGGGGCTGGAGGTGACGCGGTCGCGGGCCTACCGCAAGAACGACCAAGCGTGGGTAGAGCAGAAGAACGGCGCGATCGTTCGGCGGCTGGTTGGTTACGGGCGGTTTGAGGGCGTGCTGGCGGGCGAGAGCCTGGGCAGGCTGTATGCGGCGGCGCGGCTACACGGCAATCTGTTCCAACCCTCGTTCAAGCTACGGGAGAAGCGTCGCGAGGGCACCCGGGTGATCAAGCGCTATCACGCGCCGGAGCCGCCGGTGGCGCGGGCACTGGCGCATGCGGCGGTGTCGGACGCGGACAAGACGCGCTTGCGGGGCATGCTGGCGAACGCGGATCCCGTGCTGCTGCTGGCCGGGATACGTTCGGCGCAGGCGGAGTTGGGCAAGCGGGTGGACGAGCGCGGAATGGGTGCGGCGCGCGCGGAGGCGCCAGCACCGATCGATCTGGCGCAGTTCACGGCAAGCCTGAAGGTGGCTTGGTCGGAAGGGGAGCGGCGGCCGACGCACCGGCGCCGTTACGTTCGGGTCAAGCCGGTCGTGCGGACGTCGATGCTGGACGCGGTTCGGGACCAATTGCTGGCCTGGCTGGAACTGCAGCCTGCGTTGACGGCGGTGGATGCGCTGGAGCGGTTGCGGGGGCTGCATCCTGACCGGTTCAGCGCGGACCACCTGCGCACGGTGCAGCGGTTCATGAAGGTGCGGCGGGCGACGATGGCGCGCGAGGTCCTGCTGGGCCCGTTGCCGGGGTCGGCAGAGTTCGTGCTGGACGTTGCCATCGCTGAGGGCGGGATAGCGATTGGTGGCGACACGGAAAAGCTCGGTAGCATTACGTCGTGAGGCAACACGCCCCCGGATGGGTTTACCCTGTCGCCTGACACATCTCAGCATTCAGCATCGACTGGGACGACCGCGCCGTCACCTGCCCGCGGGGGCACAAGAGCGTGGATTGGGTGGTCAGCCATGACGCTTGGAGCACGGGCACCGTGCATGTGGGCTTCAAAGATCGGACTTGCCGCGTTTGCCCCAGTCGGCCCCTTTGTACCCGCGCCAAGAAAGCGCCGCGCGAGCTGACGCTCCGGCGCGCAGGCCGACATAAGGCCATCCAGGCCGCGCGAGGGCGGCAGGACACGCCGGAATGGCGAGCGCTATACGGCGCGCGCGCTGGGATCGAGGGCTGCCTGTCACAGGGTGTGCGCGTCTGCGGGCTACGCCGCTCGCGCTATGTCGGACTTGCCAAAACCCACTTGCAGCACGTCGCAACTGCAGCCGCCCTGAACGTCGTGCGGCTCAACGCCTGGATGCGCGGCGAAGCACGCGCGGCCACACGGACTTCGCGCCTAGTCCGCCTCATGGCCGCCTGAAACGGGCCGCCTGAAACGGGCCGCCCGCGGGTTCGCCAACGGTATCCGTTGCTGCCGGAACCTCACGATCTGCACCAGCCCGTTGAGTCCGGACAGCAGGATGGCAACGGCCGTGCACCACAGGGTCACACGATGTCGAACCGCAGCATCATCGCGTGGTCCTCGTGCACGACGTTGTGGCAGTGCATGACGTAGCGGCCGCGCATGTCGCGGAAGCGGAAGAACATCCGATATTCGAAGTTGTTGGCCAACGGGACGACGTCGGTGCGCGAATACTCGATGCGGCCGTCCACGACGGCGTTCGGCGTCGGCGCCACGCCGTTTCTCGCCAGCACGCGGCACTCCTCGAAATGGGCGTGGATCGGGTGCGCCCAGCCGCCGCCGCCGTTCTGGAACACCCAGACCTCCTCGGACCCCTCGGCCGGGTTGGCCAGCACCGTCTGCTCGTCCCACAACTTGCCGTTGATGGCCCAGGCGCCGTTATTACGGTTAAATACGAAATAACGGGTTTTGAGCTTCTCGGATTTGGCGAGGAGGACGCCGAAGTCGGGATCCGGCAACTCGCGCAGCTTATACGGCCCGAGCTTCGGGTCGGCCGGGTCACGGCTGCCGTCCGGTGCGGCGGCGCCGATATTGAGCTGCAGCAGCGGGAGGCCGGGGTTGAGGATCTTGAAGGTCGGGCCGCGGCCGTTGACCTGTTCCAGACGGTTGACGAGGTAGAGCCGGGTCGCGGCGTACTTGGCAAAATCGACGATGATGTCGACCCGCGCCGCCACCGGCAGCCGCACGCTGCTGACCTGCACCGCCTGCGGCAACAGGTTGCCGTCGTTTGACACCTGCCAGAACAGCAGGAAATTTTTGCCGTCGAACAGCGCCAGCTCGAGCCAGCGGGACGGCCCCGGGTTGTACAGCCGCAGCCGGTAGCGGCGGCGGGCGACGTCGAAGAAGGGCTGGATCGCGCCGTTCGCGGTGAACCGGTCACCGAGGATGCCGTCCAGGTTGAACAGGTCGAACACGAGCTGGAATTCGCCGTCGAACAGGAAGTCGTTGAAGAAGATCGGGACGTCGAACTCGCCGCTCGGGAGGCACAGTCCGGTCGTCTCATCGCCGGTGTCGAGCGCATCGGCGATGAGGTAGGGGCCGGCCATACCCTTGTAGACGTTCTGCGCGGTGAAATCGATGTGGTGGTCGTGATACCACAACGATCCGAGCGCTTCTCGGCTGTCACCGACCGCGGTCGGTGAGGCGGAGAACCCGGGATAGGCGCTCAGGTAGTGGTAGTCCTTGAAGCCCAGCGGGTTGACCGGGATTGGGTCGTTGATGGAGTTGATGACATCGGTCGGGAAGCCGTCGCTCTCCGACGGGGTGTGGGCGTTGTGCAGGTGGGTCGCGAACTCGGCGATGCCGAAGTCAACGGGTTTGTTCACCGACGGCAGGTGGTTGTGGACCCGCAGCAGCACCGGCTCGCCGATCGTCGCCTTGAGCAGCGGGCCGGGATAGGTGCCGTCGAAGCCCCAGATCGTGGTCGGCGCGTAGTCCGGATGGACGGTGATCTGCGCCTCCTGAAGGAACAATTCGTAGAAGCGGCGGGGTGGAAAGCGGCCGCCATAGCCCTGCTCGGGATCGAACGTGAAGAACTGGTGATGGACCCGCTGCGTCCCCTCGACCACGGTGGTGCCGTCCGGCGGGCCGCCAGTCATGGCCGTGGGTGTGGTGGTCGGCTTGGGCGCGATACGCGGCATCGGCTGCACCCAAGGCCGGGCAGGCGGGCTGGCCGGGACGTTGTCGACGCTGAACAGCGTCCGGCCATCGGTATTCAGCTTGCCGTCACCAGAGGTCGTGACCCCGGCGCTCAGCCCGTGCTTGGCGATCAGGCTTCCGCCTGCCGTTAGCAGGCCCATCCGGGTCATGTCGCGTCGGCTCAGCTTAGCCTGGACGATTTCCAGCCGGTTGCGTTGCGCTGTCAGAGCCAGCCTGTCCCGCCATCCAACCATGTGTCAGCCCACCTTCCGGAGCGCCGCACGGAGGGAAGGGTCTTACGACGCTGACACCAACCCTACTCCCAACTCGAAGCCGCCGCGGGCGCTCCGAATAACCCGAGTCTACTATACGCCCAAGGCGGATCGGCCGTCGTTTAGATACCAACAACGCTCCCCCCAAGGTAGGGTAGGTTCGGGATGAAGTTGACCCGATTTGATGGTTCTTCCGCACTTTGGCCCGTTCCCCAACAGTGATGCTGGTGACGAATTCAACGGCTCCACCACAGTGATATCAACCGCTCATTGCTTTGACCGTTCTGGCGGCTCCGGCCTTTGTAGGGCGGAAAAGCGTCAGCGCCTTCCGCCACCACTCAGCGCTGCAGGGCGGCGTATGGCGCTTAGCTTATACGCCCCACAAGAGCCGTCGGGAAAACGGTCAGAGCAGATGATGGCTGGTATGAGTCATCCAGATGGCCGCCAAGGGGCCAAGATCGGTCGAAAAGTAAGACCGCTGGCCCCCGACGCTCGTGAATAAACGGCCAACTCTGAAGTCGCCATCAGCATCGATGTTGGGTCATCCCCATATAGCATCGTTGTTTGGCGTGGCGTATTGCACACAGCAAACGGGGGGATCTAACGCGGGGTGTAAATCAGCGGTCGGCTTCGACGCTGATCAGCGTAACTGGGGCAAAACCCCGGGCAAAGACGAACCGCATTCCAATCTATATCACTAAAAGAACGAAAAAAGCCGCATATATTCAAGGTGGTAGAGTTACCGACCCACTCTGACCTTTGTTCTGCTGCAACTGCGTGCCCGGGGTTTTGCCCCAGTTACTGATCAGCACCATAACGCACTGAACATCCACATTTCCTCTGGACCCGGCATCTTCGCTGATTGACACCTTGCGCGATTGATTGCCCGAACCGGACCTGGTGGACGCTTATGCGGCGCGCCTGCCGACCTATCGGCAGCCGAGCAGTGCGATCAGGACGGCCTTGGCGTAGCGGGCGGGGGCGGCGGTCCTACGTGTAGGAGCCCACCAGCCGCTCCAGCGCTTCCTGGCCGCCCGACCTTGGCTGCGGATTGATCCCGCCCGCATCCGCGGCATCCGCGATCTCGGCTAGAGTTCGTGCGCCCGTCAGCATCGATGCGGCGTCCGGCGTGCGCCAGCCGGCGTAGCGTGCGTCGACACGGCCCGGCAGCGTGCCATCCGCGATCATGCCGTCCGCGTTCAGCAGCGCTCGGGCGCACACGTCCATGGCACCGGCATGAGCAACCAGGAGGTCATCCGGGTCGATCGACTGGCGCCGCACCTTGGCGTCGAAGTTCAGTCCGCCCGTGCCCAGGCCGCCGGCCTGCGGGATGTGGTATATCGCCAGCGTGGTCTGCTCCACGCTGTGCGGGAACTGGTCCGTGTCCCAGCCGGACTGCTCGTCCCCACGGTTCATGTCGATGGAGCCCAGGATGCCCAGCGCCCCGGCCAGGGCGATCTCGTGCTCGAAGCTGTGGCCGGCCAGGGTGGCGTGGTTGGCCTCGATGTTGACCTTTACCTCCCGCTCCAGCCCATACTGCTGCAGGAAGCCCCAGACCGTGGCCACGTCATGGTCGTACTGGTGCTTCGTCGGCTCCTGCGGCTTGGGCTCGATCAGGATGGTGCCGGCGAAGCCGATCCGGTGCTTGTGCTCCACCACCAAGTTGAGGAAGCGGCCAAGCTGGTCCAGTTCCTGCTTCAGGTCGGTGTTGAGCAGGGTCTCGTAGCCTTCCCGCCCACCCCACAGCACGTAGTTCTCCCCGCCCAGCTCATGCGTCACCTCCAGGGCGGTACGCACCTGGGAGGCAGCCCAGCGGAACACCTCCGGGTCCGGATTGGTGGCGCCGCCGCTCATGAAGCGCCGGTGGGAGAACAGGTTGGCGGTGCCCCAGAGCAGCTTTACCTTGGCGCCTTCCATCTTGCGGCCCAGCAGGGCGGCGTTCTCCCGCGTGTTGCGGTTGGTTTCGGCCAGGCTGCCGCCCTCGGGTGCGATGTCGCGGTCGTGGAAGCAGAAATACGGGACGTCCAGCAGACGGAACAGCTCGAACGCGACGTCGGCCTTCTGCCGGGACGTCTCCATGGTGTCGCCCGCCGCCATCCAGGGGCGGGCGAAGGTGTCGCCGCCGAACGGGTCCGAACCCGGCCAGCACAGGCTGTGCCAATAGGCGACGGCGAAGCGCAGGTGCTCCTCCATTCTCCGTCCACCGACGAGGCGGTCCTTCTCGTACCAGCGGAAGGCCAGCGGATCGGTGCTGTCGACGCCCTCGAAGCGAAGCGGGGTGGCAGTGGAGAAGAAGTCGCTCATCGGTCCATGTCCTCGTGTGTCGCATCCTCCGGCGGGGCGTTGTCCCGAAGGAAGATCTCGATGCGGATACGCTCCTGGTCGAGCAGGATCGGCTCGCCGGTCAGCCGGGCGAGCAGGTGACGCACGGCCGACCGCGCCTCATGCCCGGCATCCTGGTTGATCAGCGCATCAATTGTGCCGTCGCGCAGCCAGCGCCGGGCCGCGTCCACCAGCTCGTGCCCCACCAGCAGCACGTTGTGCGCGCGCCCGGCTTCGTGCAGCGCGCGGGCGGCACCCACCGTGCCGGCGCCGACCAGATACAGCCCGATCAGGTCCGGCACCGTCTGCAGCAGCTCCCGCGTCAAGGCGAAGCAGGCCTCGTCTTCATCCAGGCCGTAGCGGGCCGGCGCCACGCGCAACTGCTTGTATTCTGCCTGCAGCACGGCGGTGCAGCCGTCCAGCCGATCGGAATGGTCACGCAGGTCAACGGACCCGGCGATAGTGCCCAGCGTGCCTGTGCGCCCGCCGGACATGCGGCCCAGCAAGGCCCCCGCAGTGCGCCCGGCCGCGACGTTGTCAATGCCAACGTAACCCAGCCGGCCCGAGCCCGGCGCGTCCGACACCAGCGTCACCACAGCCACGCCGCGCGCCGACAGCCGGGCGATGGCGGCGCGCACCTGGGGATGGTCCAGTGCCACCACCGCCACGCCGTGGACGTCCTCGCCCACGCCGTCGAGCGCAGCGGCCAGCAGGCCCGGGTCCATCTGCCGCACGTTGCTGATGGAGACGGAGGTCCGCTGCCTGGCAAGGTGGGGCCCCATACGGGCGACCTGGCCGGCCAGGCCCTGCATGAAGGGGTTGGCGCCAGCAGGCAGTATGAACATCAGGTGGTAGGCGTCACCACGGGCCAGCCGGGCGGCGAACGGGTTGGCGTGGTAGCCGAGCCGGGTGCTGGCCTCCATCACCTTGCGCGACGTGATCTCGCGCACGCCGGGACGGTTGTTCAGCACGCGGTCAGCGGTGGCGAGGGACACACCCGCTTCCCGCGATACGTCCCGCAGCGTGGCGTGCTGGGTCGGTGGATGGATTCTACCGGACGGATCCTCCTCAGCCAAGCTGGGCACGGTATCGGCGCTCCTCGTACTCGAACCAGGCAAAATCCGCCGGCAGCCGCGTTCCGGCGGTGTCCTGGCAGCATAGGCCGACGAAGGCACCGGTAAAGTTCGGCGTGCCGGGGGCCGCGGCCTCGTCGGACAGAATGCTGGCGTCCAGCAGCTCCGGCAGGAAGATCCAGGCTGCGCCGTCCAGGCTATAGGCAAAACGCAGCCGCTCTTCGTCGATTTCCACCCGCAGGTGGATCTGGCCAGGCGGCACCGGCACGGGAGCGGTGAAGCTGTCCGCCGCCATCCCGTTCGGCAGGGCGGACATGGCGCGCAGGTGGCGGCCCAGCGTCTCGTCTTGGCTGACGTATAGGTAGTGGAACTTGTTGGCGCCGTAGTAGCAGACCAGCCCGGCGGATTGCTGATAATGCTGCGGCTCGAACTCCATCAGGGTGCGGGCGCCGAAGCAGTGCGCCTGCTGACGCCGGGCCACCAGCGCCTGGCGGAAGCTGCTGCCGATGCTTTCCCGGCCGTGCAGGCGCAGGAAGCCCGGCCGCTCCGTCAGGCTGAACAGCTCCTCGGGAAAGGGAGAGCGGAGCCACTGGAACTCGATCGGCAATGCGGGAGCAGTGAAGTCCGTACGCTTGGGGGCCGGCTGGAAGGGATGGGGCGGAAGCGATGGTGCCTCGACCTCCAGCGCCGGCACTGGGCCGCCTGTAGCCAGGCGGGGCCAGCCATCCGCGCCCCAGACCAGGCGCTGGATCGCGGTCTCGCGTCCCAGCGTGCAGGTGCCGCGGTTGCGGAGCGGACGGCCGCAGAGGTGGACGAGGAAGGTATCGCCGGCCGGCGTGTCCACCCAGTCTGCGTGCCCCGCCCGCTGCAGCACGGCATCCGGCCGGTCGCGGCTGGTGAGCAGGGGGCCGTCCGGGTGCAGCTCGTAGGGGCCGAGCAGACTGCGGGACCGGGCCAGTGTGGCAGCATGGTTCCACCCAGTGCCGCCTTCCGCGGTGATCAGGTAGTACCAGCCATCCCGCTTGTGGATGTGCGGGGCTTCCGTCAACCCGAGTGCGGTCCCGGCGAAGATGCGATGCCGTTCGCCGACCAGGCGGCGTTCGGCGGGTGAGTATTCCTGCAGCACGATGCCGTTGAACCGGTTATGGCCGGGCCGGTGGTCCCAGAGCTGGTTCAGGATGTATCGCCGCCCATCATCGTCGGCGAAGAACGACGGATCGAAGCCGCTGCTATTGAGGAACACCGGGTCCGACCAATCACCCATGATGTCCGTGGCGGTCACCATGTAATTGTAGATGTCCCGCAGCGAGGCGCCGGGGCTGCCGCCGGACCCGGACGTGCGGCCGTAGCGCTTGAGGTCGGTATAGATCAGCACGAAACGCCCGTCCGCGTAGCGCAGGGCGGGCGCCCAGACGCCGCAACTGTCCGGGTTGCCGAGCATGTTGAGCTGGCTGGGCGGTTCAACGGCCGCGCCACCAGTTGCCAGTGCACCAGGTCGCAGCTGTGGTGGATCTGCACTCCGGGAAACCACTCGAAGGTGGAGGTGGCGATGTAGTAATCCTCGCCTACCCGCAGGATCGACGGATCCGGGTTGAAGCCGCGCAAGATCGGGTTGGTGATGGTGATCGGCGCGGGCATCGGCGTGGACACTCCGCTCATCCCTTCACGGCGCCGGCCGTCAGCCCGGCGACAATGTGCCGCTGGCCCAGGAAGAAGATCAGCACCGTCGGCAGGATAGTCAGCGTGATGAAGGCCAGGATCAAGTTCCAGTCGGACGAATACTCGCCCTGGTAGGCCATGATCCCGAGTGGCCAGGGATAGTTGCCGTCGCTGTTCAGCATGACCAGCAGCATGAGGTAGGCGTTCCAGCTCTGCACGAAGGCGATGGTGCCCACGGTGGCGATGATCGGGCGCGACAGCGGCAGGATGATGTGGAGGAAGGTGCCGATGTATACTCCGTTCACGTGAGAACCCGAAAATCGGCTGGCGAGTCGACCCTGATCTCAGCGGGGTTTCAGAGGTGCGAAGTTTTCGGGTTCTCACATGGACGGAGTATAGGAGCAGCCATCCATCAACGCCGCCTCGATGATCTCCTCCGGCAGGTCGCGGAAGAAGCGTCGCAGCAGCAGGATAGCCATGGCGAGGCCGAAAGCGGATTGCGGCAGGGCGACGCCGAAGTAGCTGTCCAGCAGGCCGAGATCGCGGACGGTGATGAACAACGGCAGGATGGCGGTGGCGGCGGGGAACAGCAGGCCCAGCGTCAGATAGCTGAGCAGGAATCGGCTGCCGAAGAAGGTGACCTGCGCAAAGACGAAGGCCGCCATGGAGCCGGCAACCAGCGTGATGACGACGGTCATGCCGGCGATCACCAGCGAGTTGCCGAGCAGCTGCCAGTAGCGGAACGAGGACAGGATGCCGGCGTAGTTCTGCCACTCCCATTGCTGGGGAATACCGAACGGGCTGGTGCGCAGCTCTCCCAGCGACTTGAATCCGCCCAGCACGGTCGCGATCAGCGGCAGGGCGACGAAGCAGGCGACCACGATCAGGAACAAGCCGCGATACAACGGCATCAGGTCGGCGCGGCTACTCATTGCGGAGCACCAGGCGCTTGTAGCTGATGGCGAAGCCGGCGCAGATCAGGAACAGGATCACGCCCACGGCGCTGCCGAAGCACACGCGCATCCGGGTAAAGCCGAAGCTGTAGAGAAAGGTCACCAGGGTCTGCGACGAGTCGTTCGGCCCGCCCGCGGTCAGCGGCATCACCACGTCGAACAGTTGCAGCGAGCCCACGATGGCGAAGAAGATCGATAGCCGGATGGTGGGGTAGAGCGTGGGGATCACCACGTGGCGGAGGATCTGAACCCGGTTGGCGCCGTCCAGCCGCGCCGCCTCCAACTGGCTTTGGTCCAGGCCCTGCAGCGCTGCGATGAACAGCATCATGTGCAAGCCAAAATACTTCCACACGACCACCACCAGAATCGCCAGGATGGCAGTGTCCGGGCTGGCCAGCAGGCGCGGCGGGTCATCGGACCCGAAGGCGCGCCACACGGCGGCGAGCAGGCCGTAATTGCCGTCATACACGAAGGAGAAGATCAGGCCGGTCGCGATCTCTGCCAGCACATAGGGCATGAAGAACAGCATGCGCAGAGCCACGGCACCCCGAAAGCGCTGCGCCAGGGTGAGCGCAAGCGCCATGGCGAGCGGCAGCTGCACCACCAGGGAAACCACGATGATGAGCGCATTGTTGCGCAACGCCAGCAGGAAAGGCGGAGCAGAGAGCGCCGCGGCGTAGTTAGCCATGCCGACGTATCGCGTGGGATGGCCGTAGCCGTTCCAGTTGAACACGCTGTACCATCCGGCCTGGATTACCGGCAGCACCACGAAAAGGGTGAACAGCAGCAGGGCGGGCGACAGGAACAGCAGCACCACGTGCAGCTTGCTGCTGCCGGCTATCCGGCGCAGCCCGGTGGCGAACCCTGCCCTGGCCGGAGCCGGTCCGGCTGCGATGCTGTCGAAGCCGTTCACGACCGGGTCAGTTGCCCTGCTCGAAGGCGGTTTGCACCGCCTTGGCCGCCGCCTGCGGCGTGATGCTGCTGGAGGCCAAGGCCGCCACCTGGTCGTTCACCACGCGGCCGACCGACGGGCCAAGCACCTGGTCATAGAAGTTCTGATGGTAGGTCGAGTTCGCCAGCTCCTCGGCCACACGGCGCTGGAACGGGTCGGTGATGGCCGCGTCCGCTCCTTTCACGACGGGAATGATGTAGCCGGCGGCAGCCAGCTTCGATTGCACCTCGACCGAGACGAATGATTGCAAGAACGGCACGGTAGTCGCCGGTGCCTCCTTGCCGACCACCCAGCCGACGATGCCGCCCAGCGTGTCGGTGGCCAGGCCCTTGCCGCCGGGAACGGTAGGGAAGTTCAGCCAGCCGATCTGCTCGTTCGGCAGGCCCTTCTTGTCAGCGGCCACGGCCCTTTGCTGGTTGTAGATTACGCTGATCGCCAGCGTCATCGCCGCCTTGCCATCTGCGAACAGGCCGATCCCGGTCAGGTGCTTGTCGCCGAGGAAGCCGTTCTGGAATGGCTTCAAGGCCACCAGCCGCTCAAAGTTCTCGCCCGCTTTGACGAAGTCTGGTCCGGCAAACCCGCCATCCTTGCCTTCCATTGCGGCGGCGAACCCTGCCTTGCCGCCCTGGCGCAGCGCCAGGTAGGACCAGAAGAAGCTGAGCGGCCACTTGTCGGCACCGCCCACGGACAGAGGAGTGACTCCGGCCGCCTGCAACGTCTTGACCATGTCCAGGAACTGGTCCCAGGTCTTGATCTTGTCAGCGTCGATGCCGGCCTTGGCGAACAACGCCTTGTTGTAGAAGAAACCCACTTCGGTCAGTGCCTGCGGGACGCCGTACAGATGGCCATCCACGGTGAAGGCGGCCACAGCCGTTGGCGTCAGGGTGCCAACGTAGCTGGCAAGCGGCCCAGTCAAATCGGTCAGCACGCCGGCCTCCGCCTGGGTGCGCAGCACGCCACCGGCCCAACTGTAGAACATGCTGGGCTTGTCGCGCGATTGCAGCAGCGTCGTCAGCTTGGATTTATAGGCCTCGTTTTCGAGATACTGCGGCTCAATCTTCGTGCCGGGATTTTTGCTCTCGAAGGACCTCGCGGCATCCTACCAGATGGCGATCTGCTGCGGGTTCACCTCGACATGCAGCCATTTGACGGTCTCATCGGCCCGGCTGGCCTGATTGCCCAGCAGGCCCGCAATTACAACGGCGTAGAACAAGGGTCGCATGGCAACGCTCTTTCCCATGACTTCCGGTCTTGCGCCGGTTAGATAGCGATGGCACGGCATTTTGAGGTACGCAACTCAGGGCTAACAACAGCACCCTGAGAGCATCTCGTCAACTTGCCCGGGCTTAAGCGCCGGGCATTTGGCCGGATCAGGATGATGGTGCTGGTCGGCACCGCACGCTGCTCCGAGGTCTGCGAGCAGCCGTGTTGCATGGACCCGGGATGAGGGCGCAGCTAACCGGCTTGATCGTGGCCTGCTGCACGTTGGCCAGCATGCGCAGCATGACCTCGCCGCCGCGCTGGATCAGGCCAAGGATAGGCGGCTTGTCCTTCGCCAGCATGCCGCGGCCCGGCGCGCCTGCCAGCCTGCCAGCCTGCGGCAGCGTCCGAGCCGCCCCTTTTGGCGACTTCTTTTGGCTGCCCCTTGTGCCCGGTGGCGACGTAGACCTCGTCGATCCCGCTGGATGCTCTGACATCCGGCTCCACCTCACCCTTTAGCTCTACCGCCGGCACTCTGGCGACCAACCCGGCGCGCAACTGTTCCGTCATGGCCTGCACATCCGAAACGGCCAAGCCCAGCTCGCCTGCGATCTGTCGATTGGAAAGGTTCAGGCCCATGAAGTAGAGGCACAGCACCCACACGCGCAGCGGCTGGTGGTGCCCGGCCAGCACCATCGCGTAGCGATCCCCCGGAGGGAGATGCCGCAAAGCGGCATCAAGGCCGGTGAGATCGTCGAAGCGGGATGCGCACGCCTTGCATCGATAGCGCTGGCGATGTGGCTGCGTGTCGTCGCACCCGTCCCGGATCACCGAGGAACTGGCGCATCCAGGGCAGCGTACACCTTCCGGCCACCGATGCTGCCGCACCAGCGCGAAGCACTTGGCATCATCCATCAGCCCGGAGAGGTTGACCAAGTCGGATGCAGGCATGATGGCGGAGCTTCCTCGCGCGAGCCGGTTGGCTGCTCGCACTCCATCTATCACGCCAGATACGCGCCCGCGGCACCATCCGGATCACCACCCCGGAACCCGACAAGAGCCAACAAGGTTTCCCATTGTTGACGCGAGCAGGTAGCGCCCGAGCGTCCGCAGTCCCTTCCAGCTCGGTATTGGCTCAAGGACGGTGATGCTGACCCTCGATAAGGCCTGGCTTGGCGACCGTCCCCGGCGGATGCAGCACCAGCGTTGTACGATGGCTATCATCAGCCGCCGAAACGCGCCGTGGCCGCCAAAGGACGCGAGGGTGTCTCCGGGTGGGACAGTTTCGATGCCACACCCTCCAGGTCCCGTAGGATCGGGCAGTCCGGCCGACTGTCCCCACGGCAGGCCTTGGCCAAGCTAGCCAGCGCGTCCTTCATCGCGGTCAGCTCAGTGATCTTCGCATCCAGCTCCGCCACTTGCTGCAAGGCAATCCGCTTCACCTCCCGGCTGGGCCGCGTCTTGTCCTGCCACAGGCCGACGAGGACCTTCACCCGGTCCATTGGGATGCCGAAGTCGCGGGCACGGTGGATGAAGCGCAGGGTATCCACCTCGCGTTGCCCATAAGTCCGGTAGCCCCCCGCCGTACGGCCAGCCTGCGGGACTAGGCCGATGCTCTCATAGTAGCGCAGCATTTTGGCGCTTACGCCTGACGCCTTCGCCGCCTCGCCAATGTTCATGCGCGCCTCCTAGGTCACTTTACCGATCAGGGTTCCAGTCATTGGAAGATCAAGGCGCGGCAGCGGTCCCTTGACCTTCTCATGATAGGAAGCACCATAGCCTGTTTCTGGTGGTGGACTTAGCTCGACTTTGGCCATTTCAGGCTGGGTAGCACGCGGCTTCGGTGAGGCTGTCGAGGAGCGCGCGGGGGATTGTCGCCATGTCCCGGGCATTCGGGGACGTTGAGAAAGCCTGCGCGATCCAG
>JAABUQ010006536.1_pt1 | contig 17592 bp, 11 predicted proteins | sample 5560001 | NCBI WGS metagenome assembly JAABUQ01 (sample SAMN10711888, study PRJNA513371) | rock metagenome | isolation source: Antarctica rocks | place: Antarctica: Victoria Land, Finger Mt nord | collected 2015-12-18
GGGGTACCCGTACCGCTGGCCGCCCACCAAGCAGCGGCAGCAGGTCAGGACGGTCGACGACCAGAGCTTGCTCCGCGGCGACGATCCCCCCGGGCGTCCGGACCCGCAGCGGTGGGTCTGCCTCGACCCCCTCCAGCGCGCGAGCCGCTCGGACGTAGAGCACCCGGGCGAGCGCCCAGGACACGCTGCGCTCGGGCTCGCCGAGGCGGTCGAGCAGGTCCAGCGTGGCGTCGGGGTCGGCGAGCACGTCGTCGATACTGTCTCGCACGCCTATTGCGACGAGCAGCTCGGCGTCAACCGCAGCCATGACCCAGTTCGGCACCTCGTCGTAGAGCGGCGCGAGAGGGCTGCCCGGCAGCGCTGTCTCGCCGGGCAGCAGGCCGCCCAGCACCTGGTGCGCCGAGAGCCACCAGCGGGTGTAGTCCGAGGCCAGCACGGCGGGACGCAGGTCCGGCGCGGCCAGCAGTGCGAGCGCGTCGGGCCACCGCACCAGCTCGAGGTCGCGGACGGCGACGAAGCTGTCGACCACGATCGGAGTGCTGGTCTCCTGCAGCCAGCGGTCGGAGTCGTCGAGCTCCAGCAGCAGCGGGTCGTCGGGATCGAGCACCAGGCCGCCTTGACCGCCCGGGCCGCGCCCACCGGCCGGTCCAGTGGCGCCTTCCCGGAGGAGCGCGAAAGTGCGCAGGACGCCAACGGCTTCCAGGACGCCGGCGGGCCAGGCCGCGGCTACGGCAGCGTCGAGGATGCCGAACGGCGCGTCGTCCGCCAGCACAGCCTCGAACGGGCTGCCGGGCAGGACGAGCTCCTCGGCCGGCAGCAGCTCACCGGCACGGTCGGGCAACCGCAGCCTGCCAAACGCCGGGACCTCGCCCGGCTCCAGGTCGGCGGCGGCGACGAGCGCCAGCACGCCATCGACCGGTGGCGCCTCGTCCTCGTTGCTGTCCGGGTCCTCCAGGCTCGGCAGCAGGGGGACGACGGCGTCGAGCAGCTCGCGCGGGGTCGCCTCGCGCGCGCCGAGCTGACGCAGCAGCTCCGCGGCACTGCCCTCGACCGCGTCCGGATGGGCCACCCGCAGCGCGACCGCTGCGAGCAGCTCGCTGCCGCCGGGATTCGCCAGCGCCTGCGCCAGAGCGGTCGTCGGCAGCAGGACCCCGCGAGGCCCGTGGACGGTGCGCCCACCGAGCAGCGGGACCGGCAGGGCCCCCAGCGCGTCGCGCTCGGGTACGCGCGCAGGCAGCCCGGCCAGCGCCTGGTAGAGGCTGCCCCACCATGCGGGCGGCCGGTGCAGCCCGGCGAGCAGCTCGACGAGCCCGCGCACCCCCATCCGCGAAACACCGAGTACGCGCAGCACCGACGCCCGTGCAGAGGCCGCCAGCTCCGCGGGTAGCAGGCCGGGCACGGCTGGGGCCAACAACGCCATCAAGGCGCCGGCGACGCGGGCACCACCTCCCTCGGCCAGGTCGAGCACCGTCGCCTCCCGGCCGCGGACCCTCACCTGCTCCTGCTCCTGCTCCTGCTCGTGCCTGCCGCCAGGATGCTCGGCCGTCGTCAGCATCGGAGCGTCCGGCAGCAGCTCGCGGAGCCGGTCGGTCAGCGCCGCGTCGACGGGTCCAGCGGGCAAGCTGGTCGGGACCAGGGCGAGGTTGCCCGTGCGCACCGCCAGCTCCACCACGGCCTCGGCGGCGCGGTCGAGCAGCCAGCGGGCGAGGGCGCCGTCCTGCACGCGGCGCCTGCCGGGGTCGAGCGGCACCGGAACGCTGACCAGCGCCGGAAGCTCCAGCGGCTCGTCGGTCGGCTGTGGGGCGCGCAGCACGCGGGGAACCTGGGCGGGCCAGCCGTCGTCGGGGACGAGGACCGCGATGGTGAACGTGTCACGCCCCTGCTCCTCGACGGGGCGGTCGGCGAGCAGCTCGCAGGGGATGCGGCCTTTCCGGGTGACACCGGTCCAGTGGTGGCCCTCGAGGACGGCGTCGGGCCCGTCCCACTCGCAGGCCACGACGCGTCTGGGATTCTCGCCGTCCTCGATGCGTACCTCGGCGAGGCCGGGCAGGACGAGCAGCAGCGTGGGGTCCAGGTCGGCGAGCAGCCGGCGGATCCTGGCGGCGTCGGCCAGCGCCTGGTCACTGAGGGGCAGCACGACGAGCGTGTCGTATCCGGTCGGCACGTCGGGGCCGTCCTCGACGGGGAACGGCAGGCGCAGCAGCGGCAGGGCGTTGCCACGCCGCGCCCGCTCGTCCGCAAGTTCCGGCACCCCGGCGATGGCGGCGGCCGCGTCGGCACGCGACCAGCGGACCCCGCCGCTTGCGGCGCTGACGACCGCGGGCTCAGGCGTGACGGCGACGACGGCGGCGAAGCCGACCCCGAACCGGCCGATGCTGCCACTGATGCTGCTGTTGCCCCGGGTCTGCCCGCCGGAGGCCGGGCGCTTTGCCGATGCCCGCAGCGTTGACAGGGCCTGCACCCCGGCGGCGGTCAGCGGCGCCCCCGTGTTGGCGACCTCGAGCCGCGCCGGCCGGTCACCCGCCCCGTGTAGCCGCACCAGCACGCGTCCGGGCACACCTGCTGCGGTCGCGGCATCGGAAGCGTTCTGCAACAGCTCCACGAGCAGCCGGTCACGGTAAGGCCCGAGGGCGGCATCCTCCTCGGCGTTGGCGTCCTCCCGGAACCGCGCGGGCGATGCGGCCCATGCGGCGAGCACCGCGGCCCGCAGGCCGGCGGTGTCGAACGGATCGGCCGCCCGATGCCGTCGTGGCGCTCGCTCAGCTGTGGCCGTAGGGCTCTGCGCTCTCGTCGCCGGTGACGCTGGCCGTGTCGTCGGCAGGGGCATCCGGGGCACCGTCGGACTCCTCTTCGACCAACGTGTCGGCGGCATCGGAGCCGGTCGGCTCGTCTGCCTCTCCGCCGGTGGGTGAGGTGCTGGCGGTCCCCTCGTCGCGGGCCGGCGGCAGCTCCCACGAGGCAGGGTGCGCACCGGGCAACACCATGGCCTCCGAATGCGCCCCGCAGCCGTGGTCGGTGGAGACGACTCGACCGTCCTCGGGTGACATCTCGTTGGCACAGGCGCCGAACAGCTGCCCCAAGCCGCCCACCAGGTGCACGAGAAAGCCGCATGTGCCGCACTGTGCCGGCGCCGCCTTCGCCAGCGGTGACGAAGGCCCGCGGCCGTTGTCGTACCAGCGGTCGCCGGCGTCGTCGCGGCCGTAGGCGGACAGCACGCGGGCACGGCCGAGGCCGAGCATCGTGAACAGCCGGTCGTCGGACAGCTCGAAGACGTCACCCATGCGCAGAGCGAGGCGCGGGTCGTCGGCCGCGGTGGGCAGCACGTCGCCGACGCCGATGTCGCCGGGGCGGACCCGCTCGGACCACGGCAGCCAGTCGGGGGCCAGCAGGGCGCCACTACCGGGCAGCAGGGTTACCTCTGCGACAGTCGGCACCTTGGCGCGCGACGCGCGGGTGAGGACGACGGCCCAGTGCCACCCGCGGTAGGCCCGGGCGGCGGAGGCGAAGCGGTGCAGCACCAGGCGCTCGCCCTCGGCGTCGACGCCGAGGTGCTCGCCGACGAGCGCGGCGGCTCCTGCCTCGTCGACAGCGGCGCTGCGGGCAAGGTCGACGGCGGCGGCGCAGACGGCATCGGCGCGGTCACGGCTGCGGACAGGCACCTCACCATGGTGCCCGACGCGCGGACAGAACGGATAAGTGCTCCCGGACAGGAGACACTGGAGCCGTGAAGCTCGGAAGGCTCGGCCAGCCCGTGGTGCGGCTGCGCCGTGCCGCGCGGCAGGGTGGGGGTCAGGAGTCGGGCCTGGCCGGCCTGCTCGACCTGTCGTTTGCGAGCAGTGCGGGCGATGCGCTGGTGGCCGTCACACTGGCGGGGACCCAGTTCCTGGCGATCCAGCCCGGGGCCGCCCGGTCGAAGGTCGCGATGTACCTGCTGACCACCATGGCGCCCTTCGCGCTCCTGGCACCCGTGATCGGGCCGACGCTCGACCGCTTCGCCAATGGCAGGCGCATCGCGCTCGGGGTCACGATGCTGGCTCGCGCCGGCCTGGTACTGACGTTGGCCAGGCACCTGAACTCGTTGTACCTCTACCCCCTAGCGCTGGCCCTGCTGGTGCTGTCACGGGCTTTCGGGGTGGCCCGCAGCGCCGTGGTGCCGCGGGTGACCCCCGAAGAACTGACGCTGGTGAAGGTCAACTCCCGGCTGACGCTCACCGGGGTCGCCGGCGGCCTGCTCATCGCCCCCCTCGGCTACGGCATCGCGGCGACCGTCGGCTACGCCTGGACCCTGCGCCTGGCGGCTCTGGTATTCGGCGGCGGGATGTTCCTTGCCTGGGTCCTGCCGCCACACGTCGACAGCGCCGCGGGCGAGCGGCCGGCCGAGGGGCTCGGCGCCGCGACGGTGTCGGGGGTGCGCGGCAAGATGCGCCGGGTGCTCGGCGAGCTGCCAGCCGCGCTGCGCAGCGCCATGGCCGTGCGCGGCTGCGTCGGCTTCCTCACGCTCTACCTGGCGTTTCTGCTCAAGGAGAACGGCTTCGGCCTGAGCGGCGTCGCCGCTCTGGGGGTCGCGGCGGGTGTCGGGTCGGGCATCGGCGTCTTCCTCGGCGGGCGGCTGCGGGCCTCACGTCCGGAGCTGCTCATCGTGATCGGGCTCGCATCTGCCGCCGTCTCCTGCGTGAGCGCGACCGTGCTGTACGGCATCGTCACCGCGATGGTCGCCTCCCTGGTCACCACGACTGCGGGCTCCATGAGCAAGCTCGGTCTCGACGCGGTCATCCAGCGCGATGTTGCCGAGGACACCCGCTCGTCCGCGTTCGCGCGCACGGAGACGGGGCTGCAGCTGGCCTGGGTCGTCGGTGGCGGCATCGGGCTGATCCCGATGCCGGGCATCGCCGGGTTCGCGGTCGCTGCGGCCGCGATGGTCGTCGCGCTCGGGCTCGAGCTGCTGGCGCTGCGGCGGGTGAGCCGCCGCCGTCGTGAGCGTCCCGGGTTCGACCGAGGTCCCGAGGGCGGAGCTGACACACGCGCGGACAACCGCCCAGCCGCCCGTGCCCGCGCTACCGACGTCGAACCGGGCCTGGTGCCAGTTGCTGCGCGGCCCGTTCGGCCACCTGCGGATGCCGGCTCCGACCGCCCGTTCTGGCTCGACGGACCCTCCGGCCACTGACTCGGCACTCGATATCTTGACTGCATGCCCCATCCCGCGACGCCGGACTCCGGTCGCTGGTCGCGCGCCGCAGTGCTGGGTGCAGGCGCGCTCGGGATGGTCCTGCTCGCCGGTTGTGAGAAGCCCGCACCCGGAGTGACGATCGTGTCGCAGGGGAAGAGCGTGCGCGCCGAAGCAGCTCGGTACACGTTCGGGGGCAAAGTCAAGACCTACTCGCGGCCGAACGTGAGCCTGTCGGTCCGGGAAGGTGCCGTCCTCGGCATCGACGTCGACAAGCAGACCACGCAGGCGGGATGGGCCGTCAAGGTCGGCGACCAGCAGCTGACCGACGTGCTCAAGGACAAGCAGCACACGACGGTTACCGTCCCGCCGCTGGGAACCTCAGGCGCCGCCACGCTGGTCATCGGTGAGGTCCCGCGGGCCGGTGGGGAGGCGTCCGGCCTCTGGATCTTCACCCTCCGCCGGCGGACCTGAGCGCCCGGTGGTGCGCAGCGCCGGTTGCTCAGGCCTCGAGCTCGCTCGCCACGGCATGGACGACCTTGGCGACGTTGGCCGTCACCCGCCGGTCGGGGTACTTGCCCCGGCGCAGGTCGCGCTGCACCGTGTCGAGGACCTGGATCATGTCCTCGATCATCCCGTGCAGCTCCTCCGGCGGACGGCGGGCACTCGCAAGGCGAGGCGCCTGACCGAGCACCCGCAGGGAGAGCGCCTGCTCGCCGCGCCGGCCCTCGGCCACGCCGAACTCCACCCGGTCGCCCGCCTTCAGGCTGTCCGTCCCGGACGGTAAGGCCGACTTCGGGACGAACACGTCGCCGCCGTCCTCACGGCTGACGAAGCCGAAGCCCTTGTCGGCGTCGAACCACTTCACACGACCGGTCGGCACGGGACACCTCAGGAGAACAACGGTCGGAGACGGCGGGATGCTTGCCTCCTCAGCCTACGTTGCGCAAGGCTGCGGTCCTCTACCGTGGTCAGGGTGGACGAGCAGCAGGTGGATGCTTCGGACCGCTGGGTGCGCATCGGCGGCATCGTCTTTCTCGTCGGAGTTGTGGCGGTCCTCGCGGCGGTGCTCCCGTTCTTCTTCGGGGTCCGCAACTGGCCGCTGGCACTCAACCTCGTGGCAGGCCTGATGCCGCCGCTCGGGGTCGCCATCTCGCTCTGGGGACTGCTACGCGCTGCCCGCAAGGCTCGTGCGAACCGGCCGCACCCGGTCGGCTGATCCCCGACACGTCGCGTCACGAACGTAGTGGACGGACCGGCGTGGAAGCGATCCCGATGTGTCGCTCGCGGCGCCGACACCGACATGACGTCAGCGTTCGCATAGGCCAAGCGTCCGGTCAGCGGTAGCGCACCGGGTCAGGCAGCAGCTCATTCATCGAACCGGACCGGAAGCCGCGGGGGTCGAGCTCGGCGGCGTCGAATCCCGCTTGCCGCACCGCCTCGAGCAGGGCGGCCCGCGCTTCGCTCCCGAGCGCCGACAACGCTGCGAGGTCGACCTCGACGCGGGCGCTGTCGCCGAGGGTGCGCACCCGCAGGTCGCAGACCATCACGCCGGCATCAAGCAGGGACCGGCGGGCCGCTGCCTCCGCCCGCTCCACGCGCGCGAGCCGTGCGGCAGTCACCGGGGTGCCGAAGGCGATCCGACTCGACAGGCAGGCGGCAGCGGGCTTCTCGGCCGCGGCAAGCCCCCATCGCCGGCTGACCTCACGGACGTCTGCCTTGGTCAGCCCGGCGTCGCGCAGGGGGGCCTGCGCGCCCCGCTCGGCGGCTGCCCGGATGCCGGGGCGGAAGCCGGCGACTGCATCGTCTGCGTTGGTCCCGGTGACCACGGCATGAAGACCGAGCCGGCGGGCCAGCGGAGTGAGCACGTCGAGCAGCTCGGCCTTGCAGAACCAGCAGCGGTCGCCGGCGTTGGCCCGGTAGCCCGCGCGGCTGAGCTCGTCGGTCCGCGGCTCCTCGTGCCGCACCCCCAGCCCGCGGGCGAACAGCCGGGCGTCGGCCAGCTCGGCTGCCGGCAGTGACGGCGACACCGCTGTGGCTGCGACGACCCTCGAGGCACCGAGCGCGCGCACCGCGGCAGCCAGCACCAGCGCGGAGTCGACACCCCCCGAGAACGCGACGAGCACCGACCCGAGGCCGTGCAGCCGGTCCTGCAGCGCTCGCGCCTTGACCTCGAGGGCGTCGGCAACTGTCAGTTGGTCTGTCAGTGCGTCGCCCAGTGCGTCGGTCAGTGCGTCCACCAGCCCATCCTGCCTACCCTCACGACGTGCCCCTCCTGGCGGTGACACCGAGCCCGCCCTACGTCGCGGTCATCTTCACCTCGGTGCGGGCCAGCGACGACCCGCCCGGCTACGCTGCCGCGGCGGGAGCGATGGAACAGCTGGCAAGCGAGCAGCCGGGCTACCTCGGCTTCGAGTCCGCGCACACGGCGAGCGGTACCGGCATCAGCGTCTCGTACTGGCAGGACGAGGACGCGGCACGGGCGTGGAAGCTGGTCAGCGACCACCTGGCCGTGCAGCGCGCAGGCCAGGAGCGCTGGTACCTCGACTACCAGGTGCGCGTCGCCGTCGTCGTGCGGGACTACGGCCCGCCGGGCTGAGCTCGCGTGGACTGCCGCCGCTCCGTATCCTGGATGCCGTGGGCATCGCCGACTGGTTGCGACGCCTGCCCGACGATGCACTCTCCTCGCTGCTCGAGGAGCGGCCCGATGCGGCCATCCCCCCGCCCACCGACTTCGCGGTGCTGGCCTCCCGGCTGACCTCGCTTCCCGGAGCGGCGCGGGCGATGGAACGCATCGACCTGTTCGTCATCGAGACGCTGGCTGCCCTTGCGGTGCTGCCCAACCCGGCGACCGACGCCATGGTGGCCGGCTTCCTCGGCGCCGACCCGACCCGGCCGCTCGGCGTCGCACTCGACTTGGCCCTGGTCTGGCGGGACGAGGCCGACAAGCTGCACCTGGTGCCAGCCGTCCGGCAGCTGATCGGCCTGCATCCCCTCGGGCTCGGCCGGCCTGTCGCGGAGCTGCTGGTCGACACCAGCGCGACTCGGCTGGCCATGCTGGTGTCCTCGCTCGGGATCACCGCGCCGCACTCCCGCAGTTCGGTCGCCGGCCTGCGGACGGCCATCCACGAGCTGTTCACCGACGCCGAGCGGCTCGATGCCTTGCTCGACGCCCTGCCGCCGCAGGAGCGCAGCATCCTCGACCTGCTGGCGCCCGGTCCGCCGGCGGGCAGCACCGAGCTCGCCTACCGGCTGGTGCCGCTGGACGAGGCTACGACCAGCCTCGAACGGCTCCTGGCGCAGGCGCTGCTGGTCGGCGCCGAGTGGGAGGTCGTCGAGCTGCCGCGCGAGGTCGGGCTTCGCCTCCGGTTGCAGGCGGGGATGCCCCCTGCCGGGGTCGTCCACGCCATCGCTCCCGAGCCGCCGACGACTCCAGTGGGTTCAGGCTCGGCAGGCTCGGCAGGCTCGGCAGGCTCGGCAGGCTCGGCAGGCTCGGCGGGCTCGGCAGTCCGGGCGGTTGACGCCGTCGACGACGCCGGCGCTGCCGCTGCGGCGACGGCGGTCCGCCTGCTCGAGGGCCTGCTGGAGTTCTGGGACGAGACGACGCCGACCCTCACCCGTGCCGGTGGGCTTGCGGTGCGTGACCTGCGTGCCGCGGCGAAAGCCCTCGACGCGGAGCCGAGCGCCATCGTCGCGCTGGCGGAGGCGGCATCGATGGCCGGGCTGGTCGGCACGTCCGCCGGTCTCGAGGCCAGCGTCATGCCCACGGACCGCTTCGACGCCTGGCGGACGGCGCCGCTCGCCGACAGGTGGGCCACCCTCGCGGTCGCCTGGCTCGGGATGGACCGGCTGCCCGGGCTCGTCGGTCAGAAGGACGACCGCGGCAAGGGTTTCGCCGTCTTCTCGTGGGACCTCACGATGTTCGAGGCGTCGGCATTGCGCCGGGAGGTGCTCGACGCGCTCGCTGCAGCACCGACCGGCACGGCAGTGGACCCCGCCGGCCTGACTGCGTGGCTGCACTGGCGAGCCCCCTTCCGGGGCGGCGAGCGCCGGGAGATGTACGCCGGCTGGCACCTGGCGGAGGCCGAGCTGCTGGGAGTCACCGGGCGGGGGGGCCTGACCTCAGCCGGGCGGGTGCTGCTCGGGCCGCCTCCTGTCGAGGGGGCCGTTGCCGCCGCCCTGGCACCGCGGCTGCCCGCACCCGTCGACCACCTGTTGATCCAGGCCGACCTCACCGCCGTCGCCCCCGGTCCGCTCGTCGCCGACCTCGCCCGGCGCCTGGAGGTGATCGCCGACGTCGAGTCGGCGGGAGCCGCGACCGTCTACCGATTCTCTGAGGGGAGCATCCGGCGCGCGTTCGATGCGGGATGGACGCGCGACGAGGTCGCCGGCCTGCTCGACCGCCTCGCCAAGGCCGGGGTGCCGCAGGGGCTGGCGTACCTCGTGGACGACGTCGCTCGTCGCCACGGGCGGCTGCGGGTCGGCGGGGTGACGAGCTATCTGCGCTGCGACGAGCCCGGCCTGCTCGCCGAGGTCGTCGCGACCCGCAAGGTTGCGTCCCTTGGGCTGCGGACCGTCGCGCCGACCGTCGCCGTCTCTGCATCCCCGCTGGTCAAGGTGCTCGAGCTGTTGCGGACCGCCGGGTTCGCCCCGGCAGCGGAGGGCCTTGACGGAGCCGTGTCGGTGGCGCGCGTCGCCAAGCACCGGGTGCCTGCCCCACCGAAGACCGGCACGCGGGCGGTGGCCGGCGGTGGGCAGGCGCTGCCGCCGGGGCACGCGGTCGAGGCTGTCGCGCGGTTGCGTCGCCTCGACCGGCGGCGGGGCTCGATGCCGACTGCGGGCCGCCGGCAGGGTGCGGGTGAGCCGCAGGGCGAGCTGGTGCTGGGCACCTCCGCCGTGCTGGCTCGCCTGCAGCAGGCGGTACGCACCTCCGAGCCGCTGTGGATGTCCTACGTCAACGCCGAGGGCCGCGCCTCGGAGCGCATCGTGCATCCGGTCCTGTTCGTCGGCGGCCACCTCACCGCCTACGACGAGGAGAGCGGCGAGAAGCGCTCGTTCGCGCTCAGCCGCATCCAGGCGCTGGCGTCTGTCGACGGTGAGGCCGACAGCGGGATGCTGGGCGCCGTAGCACCCTGATACTTGGCGGCGGTGTCTCATACGCGTCTGACCCGGCGTGACCCTTGCTACCGTTGAGTTGCGACGGCACCGCAGGAGAGACCTCGTTCGCGGGGCGCCGAAGGGGCAACCTCCCCGGAAACTCTCAGGCACACGTACTGCGGGGCCACGGCACCTCTGGAGCGGTTTGATGCCCGGACAGAGGGGGACGGCGGGCGCCCGTTGCGCCCCGTCCCACCCTGGGGTGAGCGTGTCCGACAGCACAAAGCCAGCACCGAAAAAGCCAGCACCGACCGAGCCAGTACCGACCGAGCCGGCACTTACCGCCGCGCCCGTCCCCTTCGTCACGCGGCACATCGGCGCCACGCAGGACGAGACGACGCAGATGCTGGCCGTCCTCGGCCTCGCTGACACCGGTGAGCTCGTCGCCCGCGCGGTGCCGTCCGACATCCTCAGCGAGGCTCCCCTCGCCCTGCCCGCCGCCGCGACCGAGCGGCAGGTGCTCGCGGAGCTGCGCGCGCTCGCCGCCGCGAACCCGCCGGTGCGCTCGCTCATCGGGATGGGCTACGCCGCCGCCGAGACGCCGTCGGTCCTCTCGCGCAACGTGCTGGAGAACCCCGCCTGGTACACCGCCTACACCCCCTACCAGCCGGAGATCTCGCAGGGCCGCCTCGAGGTCCTGCTCACATTCCAGACGATGGTCACCGACCTGACCGGCCTCGACGTCGCGAACGCCAGCCTGCTCGACGAGGGCACCGCCGCCGCCGAGGCGATGGCACTGTGCCGGCGCGTCACCAAGGCCGACGGTGGGACGTTCCTCATCGACGCCGACTGCCACCCGCAGACGATCGACGTGGTGACGACCCGCGCCGAGTCCGCCGGAGTCAAGGCTGTCGTCGGTGACCTCGACGATGCACTGGCCGGCGGCCTGGAGCTCGACGGGGTGTTCGGCGTCCTCGTGCAGTACCCCGGTACCAGCGGACGGGTTCGGGACCTCGCCCCGATCACCGAGCAGGTGCACGCGTCCGGCGGCCTCGTCGTCGTCGCCGCCGACCCGCTGGCCCTGACCCTGCTCACACCGCCCGGCGAGCTGGGCGCCGACGTCGCCGTCGGAACCACCCAGCGCTTCGGGTTGCCCCTGTGGTTCGGCGGCCCGCACGCCGCGTACATCGCCACTCGCACGACCTACCAGCGCCAGCTACCGGGGCGGCTCGTCGGGGTCTCTGTCGACTCCCGGGGCCGTCGCGCCCTGCGCCTGGCGCTGCAGACCCGCGAGCAGCACATCCGGCGGGAGAAGGCGACGAGCAACATCTGCACCGCGCAGGTGCTGCCCGCGCTGGTGGCGGCCCTCTACGCGCAGTACCACGGGGCCGAGGGCCTGACTGCCATCGCCGGTCGCATTGCCGGACTCATCGGGGTTCTCGCTGCCGGGCTGCGCGAGGCCGGCGTCGAGCTCGTCCACGCCAGCGCCTTCGACACTGTTCAGGCACGGGTGCCGGGGCAGGCCGACGCGGTGCTCGCTGCCGCCCTGGAACGCGGCCACAACCTGCGCCGGGTGGATGCGGACACGGTCGGGGTGACGCTCGACGAGCTGGCCGACGAGCAGACCGTGGCCGCGGTGCTGGGCGCCTTCGGGGCGCAACCCCCGGCCCGGCCCGCAGGACAGCCGGCGCCCGACCTGCTCCCTGACGGGCTGCACCGCACGACGCCGTTCCTGCAGCACGAGCTGTTCCGCCGCTACCGCTCCGAGACGGAGATGATGCGCTACCTGCGGCGCCTGGCCGACCGCGACCTCGCGCTCGACCGGACGATGATCCCGCTCGGCTCCTGCACGATGAAGCTCAACGCCGCCACGGAGATGGCCGCCATCTCATGGCCCGGGTTCACCGACGTCCACCCCTTCGCACCTAGCGCGCAGACCGAAGGCTTCCGCTCCCTCATCGGCGACCTCGAGGCGTGGCTGGCGGAGATCAGTGGCTACGACGCCGTCTCGGTGCAGCCCAACGCAGGCGCGCAGGGCGAGTTCGCGGGGCTGCTCGCCATCCGCCGGTTCCACGAGAGCCGCGGCGACAACGCCCGTGACTTGTGCCTGGTGCCGTCCTCGGCGCACGGCACCAACGCGGCATCTGCGGCGCTCGCCGGGCTTCGGGTGGCCGTGGTCCGGTGTGGCGACGACGGCGTGATCGACCTGGCCGACCTCGCCGCGAAGCTCGACCAGCACGCGGGCCGGGTCGCTGGCATCATGATCACGTACCCGTCGACGCACGGCGTGTACGAGGAGACGGTCCGCGAGGTCTGCCGGCTGGTGCACGAGGCCGGCGGACAGGTCTACCTCGACGGCGCCAACCTCAACGCGCTGGTCGGTATCGCCCGGCCAGGCGACATCGGCTCGGATGTCTCGCACTTCAACCTGCACAAGACCTTCTGCATCCCCCACGGTGGGGGCGGGCCGGGAGTCGGGCCGATCGGCGTCAAGGCGCACCTCGCACCGTTCCTGCCCACCTCGACCGTCGTGCCCGAAGCCGGTCCGGCGACCGGTCCCGGTGCCGTCGCCTCGGCGCCATGGGGCTCGGCGGGGGTGCTGCCCATCTCGTGGGCCTACATCCGCCTGATGGGCGCCGAGGGGCTCCGCACCGCCACCACGTCGGCGGTGCTTGCGGCCAACTACGTCGCGGCGCAGCTCCGCGAGGCTTACCCCGTGCTCTACACCGGCGGCCAGGGCCTGGTGGCGCACGAGTGCATCCTCGACCTGCGCGACATCACCGCCCGCACCGGCGTCACCGCCGAGGACGTCGCCAAGCGAATGATCGACTACGGGTTCCACGCTCCGACCATGTCGTTCCCGGTCGCCGGGACGCTGATGGTCGAGCCGACCGAGTCCGAGTCGAAGGCCGAGCTCGACCGCTTCGTCGGTGCGATGCTCGGCATCCGCGCCGAGATCGCCGCTGTGGAACGCGGCGAGGTGGCCGCGGCCGACAGCGTGCTGCGGGCCGCGCCGCATGACGCCCAGACCGTGACGGCCGACGAGTGGGACCGGGCCTACCCGCGCAGCGCGGCAGCGTGGCCGGTGCCCGGGCTGCGGGAGGCCAAGTACTGGCCGCCGGTCTCCCGGATCGACAACGCCTACGGCGACAAGAACCTGCAGTGCACCTGCCCGCCACCGGAAGCGTTCGAGGACTGACACAGGGTGCAACGGGTGATCGGCCGGCGCCCCTCCGGCGGCGACCGATGGTGCTACCGGCTGGTCGTTGGGCGCGGATGCACGGTGCTCCCGGCCCCGGTGCCCGGCTTCGCCCAACTTGCCGGCCGCGTCGACGTCGCCAAGGCAGGAGCGCCGTGCATTGGTGCCCGGTGACCTGACGCGCGGTGACCCGTGCTCGGCCCACTGCGAGGGTCAGGGCGGCGGCTGGTCGCGGTAGCTGCGCAGGTGTTTCAGCGGCACCTCGGCCGCGTGCCGCACCGCCTCGCGCTGCCGCTGGGTCACCGGAACCGGCCGCCAGCTCTCGTCGGTCGGTTCGACGGCGGCCCGTAGCTCGACCCGGAGCCGGTCCACCGAGGCGAGCAGTGCACCGTGCTGCTGCCAGGACGCAGCGTCGACCGCCGGGTCGATCACCTGCTGCAGCAAGCCGGCCAGCCGGTCGCGGCTCCGGTCGACCTCGTCGAGCGCATGGTCGGTCGCGGAGACGGCCTCGTCGGCGGAGACCGTCGAGGCGGTGTAGTCACCGAGGTGGGCCACCGCCTCGCCCGTCGCCTCCAACACCGAAGCGAGCTCGCCGAGCACCTCGGGGTCGTAGGCGGCACCGACGTGCTGCGCCGGGACGAAGTAGGTGCGATCCAGGAGCGCCCGGCACAGGCTGCGCAGCGACACGTACACCTGCTCCAACCCAGTCATCCCGGCCCGCAGCCGGGGCCGTGCCAAACGGGCGTGCCGCCCACGGGGGTTGAAGCGGGCGCTCTGCTCAGCGCGGCCCAGGGTCTCGTCGGCTCGTCCGACCTCTCCGCCCAGCGACCGGGCGCGGCTCAGCCAGCGGTCTGCGGCCTCGCGCGACCACTCCTCGCGCAGCTGAGCGGCGAGATCGGTCAGGAAGCGCGACATCCGCTCGGCGAGCTCACCGAGGGCGTCCTCAGCCGGCTGTACGTACAACGGTGGGGCGATCGCGAGGTTGACGGCCACCCCGACGGCTGCGCCGATCAGCGTCTCGTACACCCGGCCGAGAGCAACTTTCTCGCTGCCGCCGACCGCGAGCACGATCATCGCGCTGATCGGCACTTCGAGAAGGTTCGCGCCCAGTCGCAACATCCGGCCGATGACGAGCGAGCCCGCCACGGCCAGTCCCAGGCTCCACCAGGTCAGGCCGACGATGGCAGCCATCCCTACGGCGACCAGAACCCCGGCAAGCACGCTCGCCACCCGTCCGAAGCCGGAGGCGACTGTCTCGTACAGCGTCAGCTGGACCACGAGCAGCGCCGTCAGCGGTGCCAGGACAGGCGCCGTGCTCGTGTCGAGCCAGGACGCGGCGCCGTAGGCGAGCACCGCCGCGAGCGTCGTCTTCGCCGTGCGGATGCCAGGCACGCGCCCGCGGCGAAAGAGCCTCCCCGGGTGCGCCAGGCGCGAGTCCCGGGTGCGGCGCAGCCGTGAGCTTACCGACGACACGTCGCCTCCTCGCGTGCGGGGACTGCCGTCCCCTCCCTGCTACTAAGGTCTCGTCAGCGCGCGTGCCGCCCCCGTGGCGGCTTCGGTCCGGTTGCCACGAATACCACACCGAGTATCAGCACCAGCAGCCCCGTCGTGAGCAGCGCCAGCGGCACGGTCCGTCGGACCAGGTCGACCTTTGTGCCGCGGCTGTCGGCGAACCGTGCGAGGGCGCTGACCGAGGCGGGGGTCTGCGAGTACGTCATGCGCAGCACGGGGGCCGTCGGGCGGGGCCTGCCCACCATGCCGAACGCCACACCGGCCAGGCGCAGCACCGGGTCGTTGGCGTACTGCGGCTGGGCGAGGACGGTCTGGATGCTGCGGAAGCGGGCCGGGTCCGGGGCGGCGCCCAGCGCCTGCTCGACCCGCTCGAGGCTGACGACGGTCCCGGTGCGCGGGTCGACGAGCAACGACGTCGCAGCGTGAAGGGTGTAGTGCAGCGGCACCGGCGCGGCGAGCAGGCCGCTGACCCGGCTCCGGTCGGTGCCGGTCAGCCGGGGCAGGACGAGCCCCCGCAGCTGAACCGGGTCGGCGACGGGTGTCCGCAGCTGCACGGCTGCCTGCTCTGCCGTGAGCTCGGACGGGATGCCCTGCTCGGCCAGCGCGGCGACGTAGGCGGGCTGCACGGGCGCACCGGTCAGCGTCCCCGTGTAGCGCGCGAGGTGCACGCCGTCGACGCTGGTGGTACCCGTTCGACGGACCTCCATCGTCCGCCCCGCCTCGTCCTCCCAGAGCGGGTAAGGGCCGGCACCGGCGGCGAAGGGCAGGTTGACGGTGTAGGTGGGTGAGCGGTTGACGAGGTTGTCCGGTTGGTAGGCGTATGCGGAGTCTCCGGGCAGGTTGCGCAGCGTCCGGCGGTCCAGCTCGTACTGCTCCACGAACGTCTGCGGCCGCAGCTGCCCGATGGTCCTCGTGTCGTCCTCGCGGACGATGGCCCGCCGGCCCGTGCCGTCGACGACGCGCAGCCTTCGGGTTACCGTCAGCGGCAGGACCTGTGGCTGGGGCAACGAGGTGGCTGTCGCCGGGTCGATCGAAAGTGCCAGCTCGCCCCGCGCCTGCATAGTTGTGTCCAGGGGGCCATCGGGGTAGCGAAAGGCCAGGCCCGGGACGACGAAGCGGGTAGCGGCCGCGCCCAGGCCGAGCAGCAGGGCCAGCAGCACCAGGGTGATGCCGGCACGGCGCATCGACCGGTGCCCCTTCCTGATTGGCTGGTCGCGACCCGCAGCTGCTGCCACGAAGATCCCATGATCCGTGATCCACTGGGGAACAGCCGTTGCCCGGCGGTCGCTGATAGTGAGGTCACCTCCGGGTACGGCTGCAGGTGAGCGCAACCGAAGGGGATGCTGGTGGCTGACGGACCACTGATCGTGCAGTCCGACAAGACTGTGCTGCTCGAGGTCGACCACCCGCAGGCGGACGATGCGCGGATGGCGCTTGCCCCCTTCAGCGAGCTGGAGCGGGCCCCCGAGCACGTCCACACCTACCGCATCACCAACCTGGCCCTGTGGAACGCGCGGGCCGCAGGGCACGACGCCGAGCAGGCCGTCGACGTGCTCATGCGCTTCAGCCGCTTCCCGGTGCCGCATGCGCTGCTCGTCGACGTCGCCGAGACGATGGACCGCTTCGGGCGGCTGCGCATCGAGCACGACCCTGCGCATGGTCTGGTGCTGCACGCGCTCGACCGCGCCGTGCTTGAGGAGGTGGCGCGCTCGAAGAAGGTGGCTCCGCTGCTCGGGGCCCGGATCGCCCCCGACCTCGTCGTGGTGCACCCCAGCGAGCGGGGCCGGCTCAAGCAGGTGCTGCTCAAGCTCGGCTGGCCGGCAGAGGACCTCGCCGGCTACGTCGACGGTGAGGCGCACCCGATCGAGCTGGTGACCGACGGCTGGGAGCTGCGCGACTACCAGCGGCAGGCCGTCGACGGGTTCTGGGCCGGGGGCTCGGGTGTTGTCGTGCTGCCGAGCGGTGCAGGCAAGACCATCGTCGGTGCCGCAGCGATGGCTCGGGCCGGTGCCACAACGCTTATTCTCGTCACCAACACGGTGGCCGGCCGGCAGTGGCGCCGCGAGCTGCTGGCCCGCACCACCCTCACCGAGGACGAGATCGGCGAGTACTCCGGTGAGCGCAAGGAGATCCGCCCGGTCACCATCGCCACCTACCAGGTGATGACCACCCGCCGCAAGGGCGAGTACTTGCACCTCGACGTCTTCGACGCGCGCGACTGGGGTCTGATCGTCTACGACGAGGTGCACCTGCTGCCCGCGCCCGTGTTCCGGATGACGGCCGACATCCAGTCACGGCGGCGGCTCGGCCTGACCGCCACGCTCGTGCGTGAGGACGGGCGCGAGGGCGATGTCTTCTCGCTCATCGGCCCCAAGCGGTACGACGCCCCGTGGCGTGACATCGAGGCCCAGGGCTGGATCGCTCCCGCCCTGTGCACCGAGGTACGGGTCACGCTCACCGACGACGAGCGGATGACCTACGCCGTCAGCGAGCCCGAGGAGCGCTACCGCCAGTGCTCCACGGCACTGTCCAAGCGCTGGGTCGTCCAGCAGCTGGTGCGCAAGCACGCCGGCGAGCGGGTGCTGGTGATTGGCGCCTACCTCTCCCAGCTGGAGGACCT
>JAABUQ010006537.1_pt1 | contig 17591 bp, 22 predicted proteins | sample 5560001 | NCBI WGS metagenome assembly JAABUQ01 (sample SAMN10711888, study PRJNA513371) | rock metagenome | isolation source: Antarctica rocks | place: Antarctica: Victoria Land, Finger Mt nord | collected 2015-12-18
ATTGTTCGAGATGAGATTGAGGCGCAAGTGGCAGCATTCTTAGCGGAGGAGTCTAGGTTGCAGGCTGAAGCAAATATCACGAAAGTAGCCTAACCGGGACTGTCCGATGAGAGCGTAAATATTTATTCTGCTACAGAATTTGTCATTCATTGCAAATTGTTATTGAGAATAGCTTACGAAAAATCAATTTTCAGCCTTCGATATTCTTAATAAGAACACAATTTAGTAGTATGTTAATACTTAATGGTAGAATCACAATAAATATTTACGCTTCCAGGCAGAATACAAGGCTTCAGCTTCGAGACAGCTTTCTAACCACTCAGCAAAGTCAGAAATTGTCAAACAGGCATGAGGAGAGCCAGCAGATTCCCACAAATCTGGAGAAATACCATCATCAGCTTTTGGTGGTGGTGGTAACCATTCTACCCAAGGCTTGCCTAGCTCGTTGGTTGTGAGTTTGCCAAAACATATGTCAACTGTCATAAAGTCAACTTTATCGGCCATAATTGCCGGAATTCACACCATCCCAATGTCAGCTAAAACCTGTCCAATCGTTAAGCCTCAATCCTGACTGAGGTCTTGCAACGGCTTGAATGTCTTTTTCGCCTATTCAGAACTTTTTGAGCCAACACATTGCCCTGTGCCGCTAACCAAACTAAATCACGAACTGTGGTTGAGGGCGAAACCTCTAGTTCCCACGTTAACCGTGATAAGGTGACATTCGGTATGTGTGTTAACAGCTCAGCCAAGTGCATTCGCCTGGTACTACTGATGGTATGCCTTTTTGCTTCACCTCTCACCTGTTGCCGCCTCTCATCCACTGCACTAGGAGCTTTGAACTGATGATCTGCATGTTAGATCTCATTTACTTACCTTCCCACTTCAAGATTGTCACCGCTCAGGGGGTGTTGAATTTCTGTAATTCTGCATATAGCGCCTGACACAAAGATAGTACCACGTGTACTGGCAGGAAGGTGATTAAGGCGCAAAACGATCAGCAAAAATCTGTTTGAAGGCAGCTTCTAACATCATGAATTCATCACCCTCACTGCGCTCGAAGTCAAAAGCGGAGCCGGAGACTTCCGTTGGCTCCGGTCAAAATCACTCTTCACTTTTAACCTTTGACTTGAAACTTTTGACTTGTTTCGCCCCTGAATTTATTTATGGAGAAAGAGAAAAATTTGCGGACAGAGGCTTGCCCAAATCGGCAATACATCCTGATTTCAAGAAGAGTGAATTCATTCATGGGGTTCTTCACTTTTGACCGGAGCTCTGGAGTCTAGGAGCGAGCGCTAGTTGTCAAACTTGCATTGTTTAGTCAAACGCCTCCTCATCCTCTGCTGCCCAAGAATCTTCTAACGTCTCAATACCTCTCGGTTAAGCCTGTTTCCCTCCCGATCTTGAGCAGGTGACATAGCTGAAACCCTTAAAACTCTGTGAGGAAAGATTGTTCAGAATTCCTTAACCGAGAGGTATTGTCTAACGTCTCATCCTGAGTTGCGCTGTCGGTCTTAGCACTATATTCCAGGCAATAACCAACTGGGTCAACCACTCGTTCTGATAAGGGACTATACAAGCACAGGCACCGACTTGTCTTCAGCCCAAAGTGCTGACACATCGCACAGCAATCCGCTCCCGCCGTGAGTGCCGCCTCGATCGCCAACTGCTGCTCATCCACCGGACTCAACTTGAGATTCAGCCCCTCCCATTTGGCCTTGATCACTCCCTTGCCAGCTAACATCTGCCAGCGCGGATCTTGTGCCACAACTGACTCAGGAATCCGAATCCAAGCCCCTTCCACCTCCGCCGTCACTTCAACTTCAAACTCTTGAGCTGCGTTGATCCGGGCAAGTTGTTTGGCACTGACGCTGGCTGGCACCACCCCGAATTCTACCGGCTCTCCAACCCGAGGAATATGGATGTAGTACTTTGACCTCAAATCCCCAGACCGAGCTAATTGATGTAGCGCTTCCAAGGAGCCATGAATCAAAATTAAGTGTTTGGGGTTGACCTTGCCGATGACTTGAGTCAGTCCTACTTTGTCAGCATGAGCACTGAGGTTGAACCGCTGAATTTGCGCCCTCACCGTAAGTTCACAACCATCCAGCTCGATGGTGTCGCCGGTCTGGAGATTTTGCAACAGACGACCAGGACTCTCTTCGTCGGTATAGCCGCTGATGAAGATGGCAGCGTTCTCCCGTTCCAGCAGTGTTTTGGCATAATATACGCTAGCACCCCCACTGAGCATTCCCGAAGACGCAACAATCACACTCGGTTTAGCGATCGCCAATGGACGTTCTCGTGGGTGAGCGATTGGAATAATCAGTGGACTTGATTTCTCGTCAAAGAAGGGTTCTCTCTGACTGTTTTTCACAAAATTCTGCACTGCCACTGGTAGCAGTTCCAGATTGTCACGAAAGGTATCCGTCACCGCTCTGACCAACCCATCGACATAAATCGGAATTTGCAGTTTTTGGAATTCCTTAGAGGTACGAATCGCTAACAGGATTTCCTGCGCCCGCCCCAAAGCGAAAGCTGGGATGAGAACGTTACCACCTGCCTGAACCACGGCGGCGATCGCCTTCAGCAGTGCCGTCTCTTGAGTGTTACGTGCTGGATGGGTATCTGCTCCATAAGTTGCTTCAGTAATCAGCATCTCTGCTTGGGGTAGGTCGGTCAAGCGCAGACCCGTAGTCGTCCGTGACGAAGTGGTGTTGTAGTCCCCAGTGTAAAGCAGACTCCGCGAACCGTAGCGCAAGTAAATACAGGCAGCTCCCACGATGTGCCCTGCATTGATGAAACGTACCAACAATCCAGGCAGGGGCTCAAAGTCCTGACCAATTGGCTCGGTTTCCAGACGGAACAGAGTGCGCTCCAAGTCAGTCTCATCGAAGAGCTGCGACGAGTCCTCGTTCATCTGCTGGACTTTGAGACAATCCTGCAACATCACATGGGCAATCTCGCGCGTCCCTGGAGTGCAAATCATCCGCACCCCAGGCCATTTATTGTGAAACACCGGCACTCCACCAATATGGTCCTGATGAGCATGGGAGATCAGCAGCAGGTCAGGATTGTGCAAGTATTCCAGCGCTGGCAGGGGATCGTAGCCTTTGGGCCGGGTGCCGCAGTCTAACACAATTTCGTAGGGGCCAATTTCCACTCGGAAGCAAGAAGCGCCAATTCCCAGTGCCGCCCCTAAAGGCGTAACGACTAATCGCTCAGTGTCTTTGAGCAGCATTGCCACTGGTTCTGTACTTGAACTAGTGGCTTCCTTGAGCGCGGGATTATGATACTGGTAGACGCGCAGCTTCTGCCCTCGGGTGTAAATTTGCACCCTGCCGCGTTCTCCGGTGGCTGGCACCACCGCTTCCCATTCCCAGCCAAACAATCGTTGCCGTGCCCCTGCCAGCTCCCACTGGTTGTTTGCCGTTTGTTGGACTAGGGCCTCAAACGCTAGTGAGTCGGGGGGAACTGGGTCGGGGAGGACTACTCGCCCTTCAGTAGTATGGTCTTGATGCTTTTCCAAGAGCACGGCATTAGCAATCTCAAGCGTAGCTCCTACCCGCACTGCTGTACATGACCACAGTTCACCCACCCGCATCCGGGGGTCGGGGTTTAGCAAAGTCAGCTTCAGAGTTTTTTCTCCGGGTCGAGCCACCTTGAACAGAACTTGCTGTTGTCGCTTCCCTAGTTCCACCACTCGTCCGGTAAATTGGCATTGGTCTTCCTGGCTGAGGTTTGATTCGCAGAGCAATTCTGAATCAACGACACGTACATTCGAGATTAGAGTAGTAGAATCAGTGCTGGGTATGACTTGCCATCTCTTCAGCATGGAACATTCTGGCACGGCTGGGACAACCCGCAAGCGCGTTCCGTCAAGACAAACCAAATGAAGCAAACCAGCATCTGACTCCAGGTGTCCGGCGAGCGTGAATTGGAACGTCGAAGTCGTAGCAAGTAAGGTCATAGACATTTAGCTATCTTCCAAATCCGTAAAACTGCTTTTTTCCTGAACACATTCAAATATTAATGTGTTTAAACTATCAATTTCGGCAGCAGTCAAAACACCAGTAATTAATGTCCACAACTTATTTTGTGGACCATATTGTTTTCCTACTATTCTATCAATGATAGTATTTGAGTCTTTCTCAATTAGCCTTTTGATACCTGGGGCAACACTGCATTATCTCCTTACCCATTCTTAAAGTCAAGATAAGCATCTACAAAATCTTTTGTTTCTTGATACTGCATCTCGATTAGTTGAAGCTCAGCATCAAAATTCGGTAAATCTTTACTATATTGCTCAGAGTCAGAATTAGCTAATTGTATAGCAATTAGCGCTTCACGAATGAAATTGTCTTGTACTGCCATCACAGCTTTAAGTTTATTGATGGCTTGCTCGTAATGTTGCATCCTTTTTGAATAATGCTCTGCTTGATCGAAGAAAAGCTTAGACGAACAAGCCAAACTTTCTAGTTTTTTTGCCTCTTCATAGCTTGTTAACAGCAGATTGAGCATAAATGCAGTTTTGCCTCGCTGCTTAGCAATAGGAGCGATGTACTCAAAAATTTTGTGCTTCACATCGTTCGGATCTGGAACCTCTAAATCTTCCAAGGACCAGCAGTTAAAATCTTGGAGCTTATCATATTGCAATTGATTTGAACTGTCTAGCAAGGGTATTATAAGATCTACTGAAGTTGTTAATAACCACTTTTCCATTTTATCACGCTTAACGGCAATAGCGTACTTTTTAAGACCATTTAGGTCAAGTAAAACTATTCCCGTGGCTTCAATCACCTTTTGCAATTGCTGGACCTTTGACCTTACAAAACAGTTTTTTAACGGCCCTAGAAGATCTATGTTCATGTTAGACAACTCCACTGTATAATATCCTCCCAACTTTGTCTACGCGAAGGGTATGAATTTTTAGGATTGCTCCATCAACAAATTCGTTTGGAATTTTTCAATTTTTTTGATGCAAGAAAATTATATCACTATTTACAATTTTCGGGTTAATTGCTACGTGACTTTCCATACTTTGGTCCTTAATTAGTAACGAAAAAGCCTCAGCAGTACAATGAGCTGGGGCGGGGAAATATGCAGTTGAATTGATAATTTATCTTTAGACAAAGTGGCAACTGCTCACTCGCTATATAATGGACACATTGCTATCCTGTTGCTGTTCACCTTAACACTGGTTCCTTGAAATGTTGGATTGCGATAATACAATTTTATCTTATTGTCTTTTGGATGCCGTTGGTAATATATCTGCCCCTGGCGTTCTAGCTGCCGCAGATGTACCTTCAATGTCTCAGGGTTGACCTCAAGACGCCGTGCCAGCTCTTGGCGGCTTTGTCCTGGGCAAGCTTCGATCAGACGAAATACCTGTGTAATAGTATTAGGAGCATTCCTGGATAATTTCTCCGGTTCACGGACGCCAGAATCCTGAATGGAGGGTTCAATCTTGGTCCCAGCTCCGCGAGACTTTCTCCGAAGAGCATTGGGATTTGTGCTAGCAGGAAAAACAAACCGATTCGGTCGGTGGCAAAGGGCGATCGCCTGGTTGAGCCGAGCTAATTCCACCAACCTCCAGCGTTCATTTTTGACTTCCCAGACAGCTAAAATGCTGAAAAAGTCCTGACAATCAATAGCAATTTTAGTTTCCATCTTTCACCTCCAGATATTAACGAAATTTTTAGTTAAACTAAATTACAAAGCTCAAAATTTTTGGGAAATGCAAAGTTAAAGAAAATAATTGTTTATGGCAGTTGCCAAGGAGATCCTCTGTGAAACAGCGCAAGTTGCAGATTCAACCCTCAATAGCAAATCAGTTTCAACCCAGCAGTTTGAACCACAGGATAAATCAACTCCGGCTCTGGGCAGGCAAGCAAACTAAGCTGTCTGCCCTAGTAGTGTTACTGGGATTAGGAGCAGGGTCTTGGCTTACTACTGAAGCACTTGCACTACAAATCGCTCAAGCTGAAGCTACTCGCGTTGACCTCTCCCTCGATCGCCAACTCAATGAAACCTTCGATAATCTGGCGCGTCGTGCAGCAGCGTCTGCCACTCAAGTCGCTCAGAACAGCTTTAAGCAAGACAACAAGGTTACTGAGGTTGCTGTCACCGTCATTGCTCAAAATCAGGGAGCTATCGCCCCAGTTCTGTCGCTGCATGTCACACGCTCGCAATGGCAAAGTGACCCCGACCCCTCTCGCTGGACCACCTACTACCGTAGTGCCGAAGCCCTACTTCTGTTTGACAATGGAGATCACACCGCTGCTCAAGCAGGCACTGCCAACCCTAATGCTCAGCCAGGTCAATCAGCGAACAACAACCCCGGTCAAAGTGGAGGGAGTGTTAATCCTTCTAGTAGCGGGGGAGGGGTTTCAAATACTAGCACTCCCAATCAGCCGGGCGATTCTAGCTCCACCAACGGGAGAAATGGGACTCCTACCATTCCCGGTCAGCCTGCTAATAACAGCCCCCTCTCGCCAGGACATGCAGGCCAACCAGCAACCAACAGCCCTTATCCGCCTGGTCAACCGAATAACAGCAATCCCGGTCAAAGCAGGGGGAATGTTAACACCCCCACTTCTCCCAGACGGCCCTTTTATGGCTTCCCGAATCAATCAGGGAATCCTACCTCCACCAGTGGGAGAAATGGCACTTACAACGCTCCCAGCCCCAGTCAACCAAACTTCACTAGCCCCTCCACGCCAGGAGAATCTGTCAATCAACCCACAACTACCAATTCCTCCACATCGGGACAACCCAGCGGCCAACCAGCAACCAATAATTCCTCTACCCCAGGTCAATCAGGGGTTGTCAACTCCACTTCCTCACCTAACACCACCCCAGCTCCTGGCAGTGGCATGACCCCCACGCCACCTACTGTTGCGCCGCTAAGTTCTCCCAGCAGTTCTCCGGGTTCAAGTCCAGCTGATGGCTCAAGTCAAGGCGGGTCTTCGACTTCAACTCCCAGTAATGGACCGTCAAGCTCAACTCCGGTAAATGGATAAATCGCTCCCCCAGCATCGCCAATCAATCAGTAAAAGCAAATACTATCAGCATTAGCATAACAGGGGGCACCACAACAAGAAGGAGGAGGCAGAGAAGAGAATCTTGCCAGTCCCCATCATATTTTTGTGCTTCTGTCTCATTAATTAACTGGCTACTATGCTGAATCGAGTTTACGATACTAACAGGTAGAATTGAATTCGGTGGCTGCTGCCGTAGATAATTAAGATCAGCTCTCAAATCTTTGTACTCAAATGAATCTCGATCATAATTAACTTTTAGCCAGTTTTCAGCTTTCTCTAATTCTGACCGGGAAGTATCAATCGTACCAGACAGAGCGGCATTCTCTAAAAGGACTTGACAGTTTTTCACATAATTTTGATGCGCTGCATCACTTTTTATCCCTATTTCATAACGTTCGTTAAGTTTAAATGCCCCAAGAGTTACACATGTAATGGCAGTAATCGTAGTGACTGATCTCAGGATGACTCTGGTCCTGATATTATTGTCAGAGTTAACATCGTTACTATTCATAGTATCTGATTCACTCTTCTCTTTTCTTGACTCCCAGTCTAGACAAGTCTTATCCCCAGGTCCATAAGGATGTAAAGCACAGACAATCTTATTCTTACCATAGTAGAATCTGCACTCGCAGCACTTTGTTTGTCGCTTAAACTCATTAACATTGCTCATTTTAACCCTCAAGGTTTGTGTTGTTAAGCGTTAAATAATTCTAAGACTTCATGTTTCATTTGTTTCCTATAATTTCGGCAAGTCCTAGTAAATACTGGCATTTACGTAGGGAGTTCAACACCTTTGCCATTTTGTTGTATTGATAGAGTCCAAACCCTTGAACGAGGATTAGGAGGATTAAAAATCCGGTAGGTGCAATGGCTAATACTAGTGCTGCAACTGGAGCTGTACCAGCTTCTACTTTGTACAAGCCGGTAACGATTGCACCTATGACTAAGATATAGCTAAGTGCTGTATACCCAGCAAGTATTTTTTTAAGTCCTCCATCAATTTCAAGAATTTCTAGATCGAAGTATTCTTTGATCAGTTTGAGTTCTACTTTAGAAGCTAATTTACTCAAATTCTTAGCATGTTCTAAACCTGCGCCATTTACTAATTCGTCAAAAAAGTCCTGAACTGATCGTGGACTCAGTAACTCTTTAAAAGCCACAAATACTGGATACTTTGGACTTAAATATGTTGCTGGTAATTTTTCTAGATAGTCAAAGACAGCTTTTGCCTGCTCTTTGTCCTCTTCAATTTCATTGAATCCACTTGACTCTGTATTCATTTGTTTTTCTCGCTTTATTAAGCTTGTAAACTTTGCCTTTGTAATCTTTTGCTGATAGTAACATAACTGCCTATTTAAAGCCTCATCTACTGATGAGCGCAATTGAGATTACCCGTGCAGGAAGCTTAGTTCAGTGGCACCATTCGTCTTTTTTACCAGGATAAGAGAGTTAAAAAATTGCTGGGAAATGTCAAATTATTCTTTTCCCAGCAGTTAATTACTTGCGTTGTCGTTCAACTCAGAAAGGGATGTTGGCAACTTCATCTTCTGCTGAAGGAATTGAGGCATAGCCGTTTGTTACTGGGGTAATTGTAGCAGGTTGAGCCGGAAACAAACTTAACTTTGCCACTTCTTCATCTTCATCTTCATCACTCTGAACTACTGATGTTTTCAGCTCTGGCGCTGGTTTAACCGGCTCCACTGACTTAATCTGACCAAACTCCGAATGGCTGTCTAGATCTGCCCAAAGTCTCTCTTTGAGCGGTGTAAAGCCAACAAAGTAATTTAGCCAGTTATCTTCCGTTGGTTTCTCGTGGTTGATTGTTATGCAAGCCCAAGATTTTTGGTCATCACCTTTGAGCTGGGGTTCTGTCTCAATACAAAAAACGCCCATCGCATGGAACTTATTATTTTTCCGCCTGACTGGTTGCTTGTGTGCCACAGCAAACGCTTTCTCCAATTCCATTCGGAACTTCTGTAAATGTTCGCCAAAAGTTGCTCCCACCGTACTTTTGAGTGTCAACTGCACCGGGGTAGCATGACGAGGCTGATTGTTCTCATCTAGAAAGTAAATGAGATATCTGCTTTTAAGTACGACATCTTTCTTATTACGTCGGTAATAGTTGGGGTCATAAATTCCTATGTTCAAGCCGGTCGAATGATCGTACATCAATAGTGGCGATTGGGTCAAGATAATCAAACGCGGATTGTGAATTAGCAATCCATCTTCCTCCTCACCACTCCCCCAAGTCGCCGTGTGAAATCGTTGCTCATCTGGAAGCTGCCAGTCTGCTGCCATGAGATTGTCAGCCGTAATGAAAAAGCCACAGTCACTCTTACGCTTGTCATTCAAAACTTGAGCAAAAGGTAGACTATTAATTCTTCCATCGAATTCAGAGGAAAGAAATTCGTTGTTCAGGGATGTTGCTTGCATAATACCTTAAACTCCTTAAGTTGAGTAATTGTCTAATGGGCGTCGATTACAACTGCTTATCTTTGGAGCAGTGTTTTAACTTCTGACCGGAGATCTGAAGTCTCCGGCTCCGCTTTTGACTTCGAGCGCAGTGAGGGTCGTCCTAACTCAGTGAAATCTTCTATTATCAGACTGAAATCTAGAAATTCTATAGTTCAGCTTACCAAGATAACGAAATAAATTTTGTTTAGCTTCTATTGAATTAACACAAAAGTAGATTTGTTGGTAATGTTTTTTATGCTCTTCAAGCTGTTGACGAGTCCTTAACTTACACCGATGATAAGACTCAACTTCGTCAGCAGTACTCCGATCACCATTGCCCTGAAATAATGGCAAGTCTTGTGTAATTTTGAACAGCGCCTCCATTGATTCTAGAGATTGACTTTGCTGCTCACCTTTTGGTACTGTTGTAAGCATAATACCTCCTTTAAGCACTTGAGTTAGACTTTGAAAACAGCAAGGCAAAGCGTGCTCCCTACGCTAAAGAGTGAGAGTGTAAGGAGCTGCTTCGACTTAAATAGTCGTTTTGTCCGCAGTTTGAAGCTCATAAATTATTCGGCTTAATCTCCTGAACTGGAAGCGTAATAACCGCTTGCTTGCCGCGCTAGCAAAACAGTAACTGCTTTGATAACAAGCCTTTTGATGTTTAAGTTGTCCAAGGGTTTTTGCCCTCTTCTCCTGAAATTCTTGGATCATTAAAGCAATATCTTCATCGCTAGTGTTCTGGAACTGTAGCAATTTTTCTGCAATCTTAAACAGCTTTTTCGGTTCTTCTAAACTTTGATGCAACAAATAGTCTTCTGGTAATTTGGCTTGCATACTACCTCTTCAATTTTGAACAAAAAAAAGCAAAAGCTGTTTGAAAAAGTAAACAGGTTGCTCAAACAGCTTTTGCTAAAAGTTAATGTCACTTAACGGTCAACTGAGTTTGGAGACTATCCACAATCAGACTGTTTCCAGTAAAAAGTTAGCCTTGCTTACCCACGGCCTCCTTAGCAACCCCATTCAAATTCGGTAGCTCTACATCGGCATGAGTCTTCCCTTGTTGAACAATCGGCTTTTCTTTCAGACAGTACATTGCTCTGAATTTTTGATCGACCTGCCACATTGCTAAAGTCATCATTTTAATGAACAATCTAAACTGTTCATCAGCAATTTCTTCGCATGTTTCAAAATGTTCGATATTCCCAGTGTATTCAACTTCATAGATTATTTTCTTCTTGGCAATCTTCTGGCTTTCGTAGTTCATGATTTTTCTCTCGTCTTGATTTCCCATGCAATTTTTTTTTGACTGAAGGCTAAACACTTGAGATCTGTTCAGCCCTCCGCCTGTCTAGCAAACAACTTCCTTCGGACTCCAGCGCAGCGTAAACTCTTCAACCGCTGATCCACCCACCAACCGCCGGTAGTAACTCAGAAAGTTACCATGCTGGTTGCGGACTGGCCTTCTCACTGGCCATCCCTCCCAAGCGTTATTGTCAAGATGAGGACTGAATCGCCCAGTAACTCCTAACAGCAACCAGAGTGGCAGGGAAAGTTCACCCCTAGACATTGCGTCAGCTAGCAGCAAGAACAAACACTTCCAGAACTGGCGATCGCTCGTATCAACCACTTCATGTCCCCGTGCATGGGCAATCAATCCCCGGAAGTCCAGGAACAGCCTTGAAAATGAATGCGAAACAATCTCGTAGCGAAAATAACCTCCCGGACTGGTGATGACTTGCCCCGGCTCTAGATAATCGTCGGGACATAATTCTGTAAATCCCCAAGTGTTCTCCCACTCCTCATTGCTTTCAGGAAGCGGGCAGGGGCAGGGGCAAGGGCAAGCTAGCGGACATTCCTGTAGTGCAGTGGTCATGACTTTGCTTCTTTTTGGACAAATGGATTGCAGACCGCCGACATAATGGCTACGTAGGACAGCGGGATCAGAAACGCGATCGCACTCATGAGTAGTGCTGTGAAAAGGTCGTTCATTGAACTCAACCCCTCTTTTTCAAAAACAGCATCAGACCAATCAATGCAGCTCCAGCAACATACGTCGGCTCAGGCGCGGCCACCGGCTGACTGGAATTCTCTACTGATGTATGGTGGGTTCGGTCTGAGTGTCCGGCAGTACCACCTAGCATCACCCCGATAACAACCAAAATTGAGATGATCAGTGTAGTCATTGTTCTCCTCTGGCATAAATATCGATTTGGTGAATGCTGGTGCTATATGTATAACGAAGCACCAGCATAAACACTTCGTCCTTTCTAGTCAGCTAGTCACCATAGGCTGCTAGCACTATGGCGTTCTGCCGCTGAATCAACTCATCTAGCGCAATTTGGCGTTGGGCGATCTGTTCCGCCTCCCTGTAACTGCCCGCCTTCTCCCGACAGCAGTGATCGCCTACCCAAACGTCGTACCATTGCCAGCGGTCATTAAATGTCACTGACCACTCTGCTGCCTGCTTGACAACTTCTACTTCTGCCTGTGTTGAAAAGACGCTGTTGTACCCAGCGAAGTAGCCATCTGTAAAAGGACAACTCACCCACTTGTAGCCTGGCCATAGCCTTGCTTGTGCATCAGATTGCCCAAGTGCAAACCCTTTCTCATACCCTACTTCAGGGGCATGGGCTGGTTTCAGTTGGCAGTTCATCAAATCTCCAGCCAGCCCCGTTGGTTGTGGTTGTTGCTCTGGCTCTTGTGCTGCCTCAATCAGTATTTCTGGTTCCACCACCCATTCTTCTGTACATGAGGCAGTAGTAGGCTTGAGGAGCAACCAGACCTGTCCAGTCTCTAGTACGTCTCTATTCACCACACGCATAACTGGGGCAGAGGGCGAGTAAATATAGTCTCCGATCTGCGCTTGTGCTGTGGCCTTATCCCAAGTCTGAGCAGTTTGAACTTGAGGGGTGGAATCGACAATTGTAGGTGCGATCATCGATAATCTTCCTTGTGTAAGTTACGTCGCCCCAGTCAGTTCGCACCTGCTGGGGCTTTTTGTCGGTCGTCTCAGTCTGAATCACTCAACCTCTTCAGCGCTAGCTGTAAGGGATTTTGCGGTCATCTCAGTCAAAACCTCTGTCCTAGCTCTTCGTTCAACGCACCTTGCTGGGCTGCCACGGTAGTTTCGGGATACAGAGGGGGTTATTCAGTTGTTAGGTTCAGTACTTTGGCCTTTGGAGTGCAACCCTGGTTTTTGGTTCTCGGTGAGGTGGGCTGCTTTCCTCATCCATCTTTCTATAGAATAGCGTATTTAATGGTGCAGTGTCAATATATTTTGTACAAATGAATGTAAAAAATTGTAAAGCTTCGCAAACTCATACTTTAGTAACAAACGATAACTACTCTCCAACCACAGTTATAGAAAGATGTTCTTGAAGTCCAATCGTAAAAGAAACCTCAAATTTCTTCCAAGTTTTTAGAAGCAATGGGTTGGTCAACTAGTTATCTAACTTAGTCAACTAATCTCACCCAAATTTTATAGGTTGTGCTTCACTCATCTTCTGATATTCCAGGACAACAGATTGATTGGTCGGTATCCCCTCAATGAAGGAGTGAGCAGTTTCAGGAAACTCCACTGTTTGCCTGATCTTGTCTCTCCAACTTAAAAGTATTTGTCCATTTAGAATCTGAACAAAAATAGCCACAGTCTGGAATCTAGCGTTAGGATCAGGACCAATAAGTTTCTTAGTCAGACCGAGGTTATTAGATGGGTTAATCGGTTTATCGCCACCCTTGAAATCACAGTATTGACGGGTGAGTTGATAAATTGCACTGGGATCACTTGGCTCTAATCCTACTTCCCTCATCCGCTCTTGGACTATTTGAGACAAAAAGCCACGTTCTGGAATCGCTTTAGGTTTATCTTGACCTTTCCAGTGGATCAACAACTCCCCATCTAGGACTTGAGGGTGTAGAAGACTAAAGACTGTTTTTAAGTTCGGATCTCTTTTCCCATTAACAAGATCCAGAAGGGATTGTCGCCGGGTATGGGCTTTGGCTTTCAGATCCCCCTGCGATCGCTGATAATCAGCGTATCTACGCACAAGCCCTGCCTCATCCAACCCCAACTCTTCCATGCGGGCACGGAGCGCTTGATCGAAGGCGATCGCTCTCTTCGGTTCTGGGGCATCGGGACGGGCAGGCATCTCGGTCAATAGCACTCTAACTCACCTCTCTTACTCTGCCTGATTTTGGCACCAATGGTTAGCTAGGGTTGATAGAGGCGGTTCATGCTGTCCCAGATTGCTGGTCTACCGCTCCTGCTAAGGGCAAAGGTTGAGAAACAGGGTAAGACCCCTTTCAAGGCAGAGCCAATCCCAGTCAATCAAGTACAGCTAGTATCAAAAGATAGCTACCGCTGTGCCCTTCCCAAGCGATAAGCAGTTAGTGGACTGTTGCGAATATCTGCTTCGGCTTGAGCAATCGCTTCATCTAGCAGTAAGTTTAGCGCGTCAAACTGGCGGCAAACCTCCCTCATTCTCTCAACAGAGCGCTTCCTTGTCTCTGCGTCAGGAATCTCAGGTTGATGACTCATGGCAACTCCCTGTTTTGCTTAATTTCATCAAGACTCGCAAGTGCTGCTGCATCCGTAGCTTGCGCCTGTTCTATTGAGCGGGTCAGTAAATCTAGTGTAGCAGGTGTTGCTGCTGGTTGAGCTTCAGCAATTCTTAACAACAAAATATGGAGCCTGGTATAAGAAGATGTTGCCCGCTCCCTAATGTTCTGCAATTGCTCAAGCTCGTAAATTGTTTCCTCTGTTTCACCAAACTGTTCAAAAATAGCTGCCTCCAATGCTGTTGCACTGTTAATGTGTTTCAAGAATTGCCGTTGTAAGTTGAAAGCAATGTTAAGCGTTTCATTGTTCAATTCTGCCATTGTAAAGAGAACATCTTCAAATTCTAGTTCTACTTCAAACTCATCTTTTCCCTACATCCTGTCAATAAAACTCCACGAGAAAAGACGGCCCTTGGCAAATTACCAAGGACTGTCTTTCAGATTACTTTGCAAGCGCGATCGCCTTCCAAGTAGAAGCAGGAAGACTCAGCACCTTAGAACCATCTCTCTCCAACTCAGTTGCCCTATCGTAATCCACCACATCCTGGCTAGTGCGAGTGATGGCATTCAGCAATCCATAAGCACTCAAATCACCTCCCTGAATTAGATGGGTGAGAATGCCAGATTTTTCATCTTTGGAATAGCCAAACTTCTCAGACAACACCTCTACTACTGCAACGGGATTCCCCTCAATTCGTTGCTCAGTTGCCTCCTTCATGCGGTTAACAATCTGCCCGAATTTGGCAATGTCAACTGCTGCTCGAACTGTATCTTGTACCTTGAGGTAAAAGGCTTTGTCATCAGCTTTCAGAGTTTCATCCGAGTACAATTCGTAGGCTTCTGTGTCGTCTGTCGCTGCCCGACCAACATGGTATTTACGAGTCCCAAAGTCCTGTGCTATCATACCATTGAGGCACACGAGGCGATAGAGCAAGGGTTCAACACGTAACGAGCCTAAGCCTACCTCACTATTTGTAATTGTGATACCTGCTTGGACTACATCGCCCTTTTTCACCTCCAGCTCTAAGCGACGATTAATTGCTTTGATGTACATTCGCTTCTCGGTCAATTCGCTGGAGACAATCTGGATGCCTTCACCCATCTCAGATAGAACGGGTAACACTGCCTCAGCTAGCTCGGCGTTATCGAGTCGGCGGTAGCGATCACTCAAGAAAGCTCTAGCACTACCATCAAGGGTGCGAACCATCCGACGTTCTGGCTTGGAGTGGAACCACTCATTGACGTTAGCAGCCAAAAGTTGAGGAGCCACTGATTTCATGCGATTGTAGTATTTAGCAGGAATGTCCAAGCGTTGGGCAATCTGACTATGAGCTAGGTCTAAAACCTCAAACTCATGCTCTGAACCATTCTGCACAACCAGGTGGCCTTTGTCCGTCATTTCGAGGTGGCGAGTGTCGGCAACATAGTCAAGCCTTGCCTCGGATTGCCGTTCTAGCTCCATCGCTAACTCGGTCAAGCTCTTCCCTGTTTTCATTGCTACAATTCCTTTAGTTGTTTACTTGTTCGCCCCAGTTCAGTTGGTAGCTACTGGGGCTTTTTGTCTTGGTCAATCCTTCACACTTCTTGCGCGATAGTGCCAAACAACAGAGTTTTTATTTTGGGAGTCCCCAGGGCGACTACTTAGCTCAGAACTGGAAGCCAAAGCTTGCCCTGCGAAACCCTTCTGGGAGACTTTCACTCCTCACCTCACCATCAGTTGCGTCGTTTGCTCGGTTCGGCTCAGTATGTCGGGAATAACTGGTAGACCTTTTACTAGCGTCTCCTTCTGTATTCCTTAAATAGGACATGCTCGCTCTCGGTTGCGCTCTCTGGCGGCTTCTGTTGCCACTCTGGATTTTTGGTCTGGGTGAGGCAGTGCGCTTTCCTCATCCATTACTCTCTACTGTAGCGCCGAATGCTATAGTTGTCAAGCGTTGGATGGCAAACATTTAGCAACATATGCTATAGTACTTTCGTGAGGAAACAAACTAGAGGAAACTAAAGCATGGTGATACTGGTAGAAAAGTCCATGCTCAGATGGAGGTTGCGTGAAATAATGGCACGTAGCAGAATTACAAACCGTGAGCTAGCACAACGCCTCCATCGACATGAGACTTCAATTTCTCGTATGAAGAACTCGGACATCATGCCAAAGATGGACGGTGATGAGCTAAACAACCTGTGTAATGCTCTAACAGCAATCTTGCGAGAGAGAGGTCTAAACGTAGTAATTACTCACATAGACTTAATGGAACATTTTCCAGATGACCTAGGAAATGTTTCGTAAACGTGAACGTACCCTTCTGCTAGGGCTGAGCTTGCTTGTCTCGAATACTGAGGGCAGTATTTTCTCATCGATCAACTTACCAAATCCCGTGCTGTGTCCAGTCATAAGGTGACCAGCCAGTAGAAGGTCTCGTCAACGACCCAGCACCGACCGCTCAGGCCGTACGGTGTGGGCTTGGGGGGAAACCAAACAAGTCCGTTGATTAGCCTCGGTAGTCCGGTTTTGCTAGGATTACTCCGTTTCCTCAGAATAATATAGGCACTTCAGAATGTAGGGCTGGCAACCCGTTCACTAGTTCTGAACACTGCGGTCGGTTATTAAACATTCCTGCGTGGGTAGGGAAAGTGTGACCGATAAAAACCTGAAGAAACATTGGCGAAGTAAAACTATAGCTTTGTAAAACTCTTCTACAAAGTAAACAACAAGCGAATATACTTCATTTAAGCTACTTTATAGAATCATATTTATATACTAATTTTTATAGTAAACAAAGTCTACTAAGTAAGCTGGCCTTCTAGTAATTTCTGCCTAGTAGCGAATTTTATTTTTCATTACTAGAATTAGATTTTTAACTAATTCAGTAAGCACTAGATGAGATACATATAAATACCTTGATTATTATTATATTGTTATTGAGTAAATTTATTTAAGGCAAAGTTATTGATTTGTAAGCAAGAGCCTTATTAACTATCTCCTCTGCTGTCATCTCTTCCTCAGGATAAAAGATCAGGTTTGTTACATTTGGATCTGCGACATTCTCTTCAAGCATTTTTATCCATGCTTCTCCTTCTTCTTCACTGCTATACTCTGCGTTCATAATCTTTTCTACCAATCCAATCAGTTCTTCTTTCGTCATATTTATTTTTATCTGTGTTATTTAGATGTTTTTATTGTTAATAATGATAACCTGGCGCAAGAATTTCTTTATGAAACCTTGGGGTAACAATAACAATATTATCTAAATCATAAACACCTCCGCCATGCTGAATTGGTTTTATATGATGTAGGACATACAGCGGTTCTCAGTTGGGTGAAGTATAGCAACAGCAGTGGGTGAACCAGCCGATAATGTCCTTGGTTGTCACTGCAGCAAGAGCATCCGTGATGGCTTGGTCTAACTGAGCATACAGCGGTTCTCAATTGGATGGAGTATAGCAACAGCAGGGAGTGAACCAGCCAATAATATCCTTGGTGGTCACTGCAGCAAGAGCATCCGTAATCGCTTGGTCTAACTGAGCATAGGTGCGTGC
>JAABUQ010006538.1_pt1 | contig 17588 bp, 11 predicted proteins | sample 5560001 | NCBI WGS metagenome assembly JAABUQ01 (sample SAMN10711888, study PRJNA513371) | rock metagenome | isolation source: Antarctica rocks | place: Antarctica: Victoria Land, Finger Mt nord | collected 2015-12-18
CGCTCTACCTCGGCTTCTTCCAATTCGTACACAACGCTCGCCGACGTGGCAAAGCCCTGCTGGGCGCCCTCATCGCCGGCCTGGTTGCGTGACGAACTCACCACCCCGGAACCCAACAAGAGCCTCCGGGGTTATATCAGGGCGTCCAGGAAAGCGGGCACCCGGCGAAGGGAGTCGGCGCGGGTGGCTCTATATGACGCCTTTCGCCCGAAGCTCCCCAAGTCGAGCCGCGGAAAGGCCAAGCACTTCCTCCAGCACCTCATCGGTATGCTCGCCCAGCACTGGCGGCGGACGGCGATAGTCAGCCGGCGTCTCCGACAGCCGCACAGGGTTGGCGATCACCTTCACCCCATCCGGCGTGGCGGAGTGCGGCATCGACACCACCGTGCCGCGCGCCACTATCTGCGGGTCGGCGAACACCTCCTTCAACGTGTTGATCGGCCCGCAGCCGATCTTCATGGCCTCCAGCCGCTCCACCCACCACGCCGTCGGATGCCCGCGCAGCACCGGCGTCAGCATGTCCGTCACAAGCTGGCGGTTGCCGACGCGGTCCGCATTGGTGGCGAACCGCGGGTCCGCCAGCATGTGCTCCAGCCCGAAGCCCTCGCAGAACCGCTTGAACGTCGGATCGTTGCCCACCGACAGCACGACGTAGCCATCCGCCGTCGGAAACACCTGGTAGGGCACGATGTTGGGATGCTGGTTGCCCAGCCGCACCGGGTTCTCCCCCGTCGCCAAGTAGTTCATGCCCTGGTTCGCCAGCCAGGCGGCATGGGTGTCCAGCATGCCGATATCGACCTGCTGCCCCTGCCCCGTCGCCATCTTGTGCCGCAGCGCCGCCAGGATGCCGATGCAGCCATAAAGCCCGGCGAACAGGTCCGCCACCGGCACCCCCACCTTCTGCGGCAGCCCGTCCGGCTCCCCGGTCAGACTCATGATCCCACCCATCGCCTGGATCAGGCTGTCATACCCCGGCCGCGGCGCATAAGGCCCGGTCTGCCCGAACCCGGTGATCGAGCAGTAGATCAGCCCGGGGAACCGCGCGTGCAGTTGCTCGTAGCCCAGCCCGTACTTCGCCAGCGCCCCGACCTTGAAGTTCTCCGCCAGGATGTCCGACCGCTCGATCAGCGCCAGCGCGATCTCCTGGCCCTCGGGCGTCGCGATATCCAGCGTCACCGACCGCTTGTTGCGGTTCACGCCGACGAAGTAGGCGCTCTCCTGCGTGCCCGGCATGAACGGCGGGGCGAAGCCGCGGGTATCGTCGCCGCTGCCGGGCTTCTCGATCTTGATGACATCCGCGCCCAGGTCGCCCAGCATCTGCACGCAGGTCGGCCCGGCCAGAACGCGGGTCAGGTCGAACACGGTCAGGCCCGCAAGGGGGCCGCTCGGCTGCGTTTCACTCATGCGTTGGTCCGTTCCCCGCCCTTGTCCGGCCCACGTGCCGGGTCCATTGTCGCCGCAGCGTTATATGCACCCATGGCTTAGAGGCAAACCCGATGCTGGACAGTCCGCAACCAACCCCCGGCGCATCAACCCCAAGTGAACCGACGCTGGACCAGCAGGCGCTGGCGACGGCGCTGTCCGGCCAGCACTTCATCGGGGGGCGGTTCGTGCCGGCCCGCACCGGCCGCACCTTCGCGGTCGTGAACCCCGCCACCGGCCAGGAGGTCGCGCGTGCCGCCGATGGCGACGCCGCCGACGTGGAGGCCGCGGTGCAGGATGCCGACGCCGCACAGAAGTCCTGGGCCAAGATGCCGTCCCGCAAGCGCGGCGCCCTGGTCGCGCAGTGCGCCGCCGTGCTGCGCGACCACGTCGAGGAGCTGGCCCGGCTGATCGCGCTGGAGACCGGCAAGGCGCTGCGCACCGAGAGCCGCGTGGAGGCACAGGTCGTCGCCGACATCTTCGAGTTCTACGGCGGCCTCGGCGGCGAGCTGAAGGGCGAGACCGTGCCCTTCGCCCCCAACGTGCTGTCGGTGACGGTGCGCGAGCCCTTGGGCGTGGTCGGCGCGATCATCCCCTGGAACGTGCCGATGCTGCTGATGGCGCTGAAGGTCGCGCCCGCGCTGGTCGCCGGCAACACCGTCGTCGTGAAGTCGGCCGAGGAGGCGCCGCTAGCGGTGCTGCGCATCTGCGAGCTGATGAACCGGGTGCTGCCGCCGGGCTGCTTCAACATGCTGTCTGGGTTCGGTCCGGAGTGCGGCGCGCCGCTGGTCGCCCACCCCAAGGTGAAGAAAGTGACGTTCACGGGCAGCGTCGAAGTCGGCCGCATCGTCTCCAAGGCCGCCGCCGAGAAGCTGATCCCCGTCACGCTGGAGCTGGGCGGCAAGTCGCCCATGATCGTGTTCGCCGACTGCGACTTCGACAAGACTGTCCTGGGCGCCGTCACCTCCATGCGCTTCACCCGCCAGGGCCAGAGCTGCACCGCCGCCAGCCGCATCTACGTCGAGCGCCCGGTGTTCGACCGCTTCGTCGAGGCGCTGGCCGCCAAGGTGGACGCCATGGTGATGGGCGATCCCCTGGACGAGGCGACCGACATCGGCACCCTCATCAGCACCGACCAGTTCGACAAGGTCAGCGGCTTCATCAAGGAGGGCCTGGCCACCCCCGGCGCCACCGGCCGCGCCGCCAGCGCCATGCCGTCCGACCCGGCCCTGAGCAAGGGCCTGTTCATCCGCCCCTACATCTTCACCAACCTGCCCGACGACAGCCCGCTGGTGCAGGAGGAGATCTTTGGCCCCGTCACCTGCGTGTTCCCGTTCGACGACGTGGAAACCGTGCTGGCGGCGGCAAACGGCACCGAGTATGGGCTTGCGGCGTCGCTGTGGACGAACAACTTGCGGATTGGCTTGGACTTGGCGCACCGGCTTGAGGCAGGGTTGGTGCAGATCAACCAGAACTTGGTCGTGCAGGCCAACCTGTCCTACGGCGGTGTGAAAAGCAGCGGACTCGGCAAGGAGGCCAACCTGGAATCCATGCTGGAGCACTTCATGCATAAAAAGACCATCATGGTGAATTACGGCTGACCCAATGGCAAAATCCGAACAAGGCATCCCCCCCAGCCAACAGCCGAAGGCCGCGGACTACAGCTTCGACCTGGACGCGGCGTTGCGTTCCATCGTTGCCCTGCGCGCGACCGTGCCGGAGGACGCCTTCACCGCCTCCACCCTGGGGACCGAGCGTGCGGGCAGCGCCGTGCACATCCGGCCGGGCCTGTTCCTGACCATCGGCTACCTGATCACCGAGGCCGACCAGGTTTGGCTGACCTCCTCCGGCGGGCAGGCTGTGCCGGGCCATGCGTTGGCTTATGACCAGGAGACCGGGTTCGGCCTTGTGCAGTCGCTCGGGCGGCTGGACGTGCCGGTAATGGAGCTGGGCGACAGCTCGAAGGCGCGCGTCGGGGAGCCGGTGATCTTCGCCGCCGCCGGGGGCAAGCGGCACTGCGTCGCGGGCAAGGTCGCGGGGCGGCAGGAGTTCGCGGGCTACTGGGAGTACTTGCTGGACAACGCGATCTTCACCACGCCGTCGCATCCGTTCTGGGGCGGCGCCGGGCTGATCGGCAAGGATGGCAAGCTGTTGGGCATCGGCTCCCTGGTGCTTCAGCAGGGTGGCGAGGGCGGCAAGCGGCAGGACATGAACATGGCGGTCCCCGTGGAGCTGCTGATGCCGATCCTGGACGATCTGTTGGCCTACGGGCGCGTGAACCGGCCGCCGCGTCCCTGGCTGGGCCTGTTCGCCATGGAGGACGACGACACGCTGGTCGTCGGCGGCCTGGCCGATGACGGGCCGGCGGACAAGGCGGGGCTGCGGACCGGCGACCGCATCCTGAAGGTGAACGGCGAGGACGTGCCGGACCTTGCGGGGCTTTGGCGGGCGGTGTGGGCCTCGGGGCCGGCCGGGTCGAACGTGCAGGTCAGCCTGGGCCGCGGCAACCGGACTTCGGCCGTCACCGTGACCTCGACCGACCGCGCCAGCATCCTGAAGTCGCCCCGGCTGCACTAGGACGATGCCCCGGCGTCCCCTGTGGACCCGGGGGCGGTCCCGCTCGCGCGCCTGGCAGCGCATTGGCCGATGGCTGCGCCGCGGCGTCGCTGCGGTCTGGACGCTGGTGCTGCTGGCTGCGTTCGCTGTTGCCGCCTTGGCCTGGGTCTCGCTGCCTCCGGACATGGACAGCGCCATCCCTGGGTTGAGCGGTCCCGTCACCGTCACGATGGACGAGAACGGCATCCCGCTGATCCGTGCCGGGTCGGAACGGGACGCCGCCGCGGCGCTTGGCTTCCTGCACGCGCGGGACCGGATGTTCCAGATGGACCTGACCCGGCGCAACGCCTCCGGGCGGCTGTCCGAGCTTGCCGGGCCGGCGACGCTGCGGGTGGACCGCACTATGCGCGTGCTGGGCCTGCGCCGTCGGGCGGAGGCGGACTTGGCGGACCTGGACCCGGACACCCGGGCGGTGCTGGACGCCTACGCGGCGGGGGTCAACGCCTGGATCGCCGCGCGTGGACGGTTTGCCGCGCCGGAGTTCATCCCACTGGGTGCGCCGGAGCCATGGACTCCCGTGGACAGCCTGCTTTGGGGCAAGACGATGGGCCTCTACTTGTCCGGCAATTGGCGTCTGGAGGTGGCCCGCGCCGCAGTGCTGCAACGCCAGCCGGGGTTGCGCGTGCAGGATTACTGGCCGCCGCAGGACGGCACGCCGCGGGTGGATGCCAGCCTAGGGAACAACAGCCTTGGGAGCGGCAGCGTCGGAGTGGGCCTTCCGACGCGCCTGGCGGACCTGGTTCCCGCCTTCCCGGAGCCGTTCACCTTGCCGGACGAGGCCAGCAACGAATGGGCGGTGGATGGCCAGCATACCCTGTCCGGGGCGCCGATGCTGGCCGGCGACCCGCATCTGGCGTTCTCCATGCCGGCGATCTGGTATCTGGCACGGATCGAGACCCCCGGCGGCGTGCTGGCCGGTGCCACCGCACCGGGCGTGCCGTTCCTGGTGATGGGCCATAACGGCCGCATCGCCTGGACCTTCACGACTACCGGCGCCGCCACCCAGGACGTGTTCGTCGAAACACCCCTGCCGGACGGCGCCTACGCCACGCCCGAGGGTCCCGCTGCCTTCGTGCAGCGCGAGGAGCGCATCCGGGTGCGCGGCCAGCCGGACGAGGTGCTGCAGGTGCGTGAGACCCGGCACGGCCCGGTGCTGAGCGACCTCGATGCGCCCGGCGGCCCCGTGCTGGCGGTGTCGATGGCCAACCTGGCGTCCGGGGACTCCGCGGCAACGGGGCTGCTGGCGCTGGACCGGGCGGGCGACGTGGCAGCGGCAGGGCGTGCGGCGAGGCTGATTACGTCCCCCGTGCAGAACCTGCTGGTCGCCGACCGCGGCGGGATCGGCCAGTTCACCACTGGGCGGGTTCCGGTCCGCCGGGCCGGGGATGGTTCGGTGCCGGTGGCCGGGGCGGACGGCGCGCATGACTGGACCGGCTTTGCCACCGGCGACGCGTTGCCGCATGAGGTGGCTCCGCCGGGCGGACGGCTGGTGAATGCCAACGAGCGCACGGCGCCGCCGGACTTCCCGGTGTTCATGGGCCGCGATTGGTTCGGCGACTTCCGCGCGCGGCGCATCCGCGAGATGCTGGCCGCCAGCGACCGGCACGACGCCAGCAGCTTCGCCGCGATGCAGGTCGATCCCCGCAGCAGCTTTGCCGTGCAGATCCTGCCGCGCCTGCTGACGACCGTGCCGGAGGATGATGCCTCGGCCCGTGCCCTGGCGCTGCTGGCAGATTGGCATGGCGACATGCTGCCCGACCTGCCGCAGCCGCTGCTGTTCAACGAGTGGGTTCGCCAGTTCGACGCATCCCTGCTGCAACGGGCCGAGGTGCCGGCGGCCATTGCCGGATTGCCGTCCGACCTGGTGGCCTACGCCCTGACCCCAGCCGGCGCATGGTGGTGCGGCGGCGAGTGTGGGCCGCAGTTGGCTGACGCCCTGAAAGCGGCGGTGACAGCCCTGACGGCGCAGCATGGCCCGGCGCCGGCGGGATGGCGTTGGGGCGCAGTGCATCAGGCCGTGTTCGCGCATCCGCTGCTCAGCCAAATCCCGTTGCTGCGGGCGCTGGCCACCTGGCGCATCGAGCAGCCCGGCGACGACACCACGGTGTACCGCGGCGGTACCCGGGCGGATGACTGGGCGTCGGTGCACGGCGCCGGCTACCGTGGCGTTTATGACCTGGCCGACCTGGACCGAAGCCTGTTCGCGATCACGCCGGGCCAGTCCGGCCACCCGCTGCGGCGCACGGCGGCGTCGCTGATGCGGAGCTGGCGTGACGGCACCAGCCTGCGCCTTGGCCCGCAGCAGGACCAGGTTGGCATAACCTTACACTTACTGCCTCAACCAAGCCGTTGACCCCAGCCCCGGCTCCCCTAACATAAGGTAGGGACCCAGGACCGCATGACATACAAGCCGCCACGCCGACCGCAGTTCTTCTACACCACCGCGCCGCTCCCCTGCCCCTACGTGTCTGGGCGGACCGAGCGGAAGGTGGTCACTGAAATCACCGGTCCGGACGCCGACAGCCTGCATGATCGGCTGTCCCGCGCCGGGTTCCGCCGCAGCCACAACATCGCCTATGCGCCGGTGTGCCCGTCCTGCCAGGCCTGCGTGCCGATCCGCATCCCGGTGGCGGGGTTCCAGCCGGACCGCGGGCTGCGGCGCATCCTGCGGGCCAATGCCGGGGTGGAGGGCTACGACGTGCCGGCCCGCGCCACCGCCGAGCAGTTCCAACTGTTCCAGCGCTACCAGCAGGTGCGCCACAGCGACGGCGACATGGCGACGATGAGCTTCTACGACTACCGCGCGATGATCGAGGACACCCCGATCGAGACAGGGATCACCGAATTCCGCAACTCGGCAGGACGGCTGGTCGGGGGTTGCCTGATGGACCGGCTGGGCGATGGGCTGTCGGCGGTTTACAGCTTTTTCGCGCCGGAGCTGGAGCGGCAGTCGCTCGGCACCTACGCCATCCTCTGGCTGATCGAACAGGCGCGGGCGTTGCAGCTTCCCTACGTCTATCTCGGCTACTGGGTGCCGGAAAGCCGCAAGATGGCGTACAAGGCGCGGTTCCGGCCATGCGAGATCTTGGTCGGTGGCACCTGGCGGACGCTGACGGATGCGGAGGCTGGCCTGTCCGAGCCGGTCGGCGCGGCGCTAGTGCAGGAGACGGCTGGCTGAGGCCGCCGACCAGAGGTGGCGGCTAGAACTTCGCCGACAGCGCCAGCGAGCCGAAGTTGAACAGTCCGGCCTTCTGCCGCCGGAACTCCTCGGTCTGCCAAGTCTGGGTGTAGGTGAGGCGCACGCCGTAGGCCATGACGGCCAGCCCCCCCTCGAACTCGCCCACGAGGGGCCGCTTGGTCACATGCGGGCCTTGGTTATCGCGGAAGGTGGCGCCGTCCAGGAATACGTCGCGCGCAATGGCCTGACCATCCGCCCCGGCGAACACATACCAGGCGAACGGCCGCGTGGCGGTGTAGGCGTCGGTGCCGGTGATCCCCGGTCGGATGCGCGCCGCCCCGAAGTCGCTGTCCAGCCCCTGCCCCAGCCGCAGCACAAAGCCGCCCTGCAAGTAGTCCCGCACCGTGCCGACGCCGAGCGTCGCGGACGGCAGCACATCGGTCTCGATGCCATTCAGCCCGGCGGCGTTGAAGTGGTACAGCGGGATGCGGTAGGTCTGTTCCGCATACAGCTCGACGGCCGGCTCGTCCTTGATCTGGTTGCGCCAGCCCAGGTTGGGGGTGTCGCCGATGACGTTGTGGAAGCCATTCTGCACCTCCTTGCCCAGGGCGGAGGGGCCGACCACGCCCAGGCTGGCTCCGATGTAGCTGCGGGCGTCGTCGGTGTCGTGGATCAGGCCGAGGTCGGCGTGCAGCCAGCCGGCATAGGGACGGTCGCCCAGGATGGGTTGCGCCGACTGTGTGTTGCGCGGGGTGAACAGGGACTGGCTGATGTCGATGCTGATCCGCTGCACCCCGTCGCCCCACACGGTCCGGCCGATGTCGGCCAGGAACCCCGGCAACTGGATCGTGCCGGAGGTGTAGCCGAGGCGAAGGCCGCTGGTGTAGTACTGGTCTGAGGTTCCCTTGAAGGTCGAGGCGGCGTCGTTCTCGACCTGGAACGTGTAGATGCCTTGCGGGTCCTGCGGTGGCGCGGCGCTGGCTGATCCCACGCAACCGATCCCCGCGGCGACGATCCCCGCTGTGACGACCCCTGCAAGTCCGGCCGCCGCTGCGCCGCTGATGGTCTTGGCCTGCATGAACCGCCCTGCTGTCTTGACGCCTCCGTGCATACCGGAGCGCCGCCGCTGGTGGAACCCCTGGCAGCAGGGACGGCTTGCCGGGGGGCGAGCAGGCCGGGTATGAGACAGGGGCTGGATGGGTGGCCGAGCGGTTTAAGGCAGCGGTCTTGAAAACCGCCGAGCGTGCAAGCGTTCCGTGGGTTCGAATCCCACCCCATCCGCCATAACCCCATGTGAGAGTTGACAACTAATCCCTGTCTCTCGTCCACGGACAGGAGTCTGCGGTCGCATCCGGGCTGAAATCCTGTCCATGGCGTGTGATGGAATTGTGATGGACTGGATTCCTGTTCATCATGGGATGGGCTGCAGCCTGTTGCCGCCCTATGGGCGGCTGGTCTGTCGCGCCCGCCTGACGGCGCCTAGAAGGTGCCTCACGATGCCGGGAGGGGCATCGCTCGGTGCATCGTCGGAAGTGTGATGACGGACTGTGATGGTGGTCCCATCCAGGCCCGGTCCTTTCGTTTGGTGAGCCTCCCCTGAGCGCGCTTCCTTCCTGAACGCTGACGGCCATGGCGAGCCCTTTGGCGCGCAAGAGTCCGGCCTGCCGTGTCCTTTCCTTCGGAGCCGCCGTCCCCCTCGCGCATGACCGTCAAGGCGCACGTCCAGAGCGTGAGTGAGTGAGCCTCAGGGGACCCGCGCCGGCTTCGGCGTGGGGTGGGCGCAGCGAACGGAAGCGGCGGACGTGTGCCAGGTCATGCATGCGCGAGGGGGCCGGCGGCGGGGGAGAGCTATCCTGTCATGGACAGGCAGGCCGCCGGCCCTAGTGGGCTGCCGTCTCGGATGCCCCGGCATCGTCGTCCTGGGCTGGCGTCCGGGATACGGCGGCCTGCGCGGCCATGGTGGCAACGGCTGCGGCCATGCGCTCGTCGGCGGCGAGGGCGCGCCCCTCCGCGGCCAGCGCCCGGGCCGTGGCGCCCTCTGCCAGCGCCTCGGCGCGTACCTGGCCCTCGCGCGCCTGGCCTGCCACAGCCCGCGCCTCCTCCAAGGCGCCTGCAGCCTGCCGGCGCGCCGTGTCCATGTCCTCCCGCGCCGCAGCCGTCTCCTGACGGGCCGCGTCGCGCTCCTGCCTGGCCTCCAAGGCGGCGCTGTCCGCCGCGTCCGAGTAAGCCTTGCTGCCAGCCGCGTCGGCGCGCGCCGCGCTCATGGCCTCGTCAGCCTCAGCCGCGCGCCGGGTGGCCGCCTCCTCGCGCATGCGCAAGTCCTCGACGGCGCGCTGGGCGTCCGCCAGCCTGGCGTCGTGGGCCGCGGCCTGCTCACGGGCTACCTGCTGCACGCGGGCGGCCTCCATGCGTGCCGCCCCGGCCTCCCCGCGCGCGGCGTCCAACTCCTCCTGCAGCACGGCAGCCCGCCAGTCCGCCTCCTCGATGACACGCGCCGCCTCCGCCTGCTCGTCCTCCAGTGCCGCCACCCGCGCGCGGGCACCGTCGACCTCGTCCTGGACCCTGCGGGCGGCCAGGTCGGCGGCCTGCCGCCATGCCTGCCCCACCAGGCCCCGCAGGTCGACGGCGATGCGCTCCTCCGCCGCCGCCAGGTGTTCGGCCACTGCCGGGGGCAGCGCGGGCTTGTCCTGCTCCGGCGGGGCAGGGGCCGGCTGGCTCCCCTTCTGCTCGCGCCATACAGCCTCCAGGCGGTCGGGGCGCCCGGCGCCGATGACGCCGCGCAGCGCCCAGCCGGTGATGCGCTTGCCCAGCCCGGCAAGCTGCTCAGCCGCCTGAGCGACTTGGTCGGTGGTGACGGTGACTGGTGCTGGCATGGTTCACATTCCTCACATACGTTTGTATGTATGCTCATACGTTTGTCATCAAGGTTTGTTTATATGTTAGCCTAGATAGATAAAGCTGTTGTCCGGATTGGGGCAGCCTACGTCTTGCCCGGGGCCGAGGGGCGTAGCGCCGACGTGTCCGTGCAGGCGCGACATCGCATCAGCGATGTGCTGACCGCGCGCCAGGTCATCCATCTGTGCTGTGTTGAAGGCCCGCTGCGCCTGCTGCTTCTCGCGCTGCTGGATGATGGCGCGTGCTGCGTCGGGGTCGCCTGCTTCCATGGTTGCCTTAATAGCCGGGTCGCCCGCCTGCACAGCTTGCTGCACCGACTGATTGAGCCTGTGCTGTTCCATGGCCGCTGCCACGTCCGGACGCTTCTCCCAAGCGGCGGTCGTCTGCTGAGCGGCGTAGGCGTGAGCCTCGCCGTCTGCCCTGGCGCGCGTGTAGTCGTCGCGGGTCGGCAGGGGGTCGGATGCATCCGTCACGTCCACAGCGCGGGCCACCAGCCTTTCGGCCTGACGCTGCTCGGCGGTGGCGATGCCGACGAACGCAAGGAGGCGGGTCGTCCTGCTGCGCCCCTGGAAGGCGGCGGTGGCCTGCGCCTGCGCCGCATCCACCGCTGCGGTGCGCTGCCTGGTGCGCTCGCTGATGGCGTGGGCGTATGCGTCGGCGCGGGTGGCGGGGTCGCGGCTGGCCGGGTCGGGATGGGGATGCGTAGCCAGGATGGCGGCGATGCGTGCCTGGTCGGCGTGGATGCGCCTGCGCGCGTCCCGTGCGTCGCGCCAGATTGGGTCAAGCTCCTGCCGCGCCCGGCGCATCCCAGTCATCCCGTCCGGCGATTCGGCCAGGCCATGGGCTAGACGGTCCTCGGCTGCACGGCGCGCAATAGCCGCTCTAGCGTCTGCTGCTGCGCCTCCTGCCGCTGCTCTATCCGACGTTGCGATTCCAGCACCGCCGTCAGCGCGGACAGGATTTCCGTAATCTGGCTCGGCGCCTCGCCCGGCGGCGGCGCTGCCAAGTCGTGCAACAGGTTCAACACTTCCCCTGTCCTCTGGTGCGTCTCCTGGATGGTGGCCCCTAGCTGCCGGACCATCCCCGCCCCCTGCACGGTCGTGCCTCTGCTCGTTTCCGGTCCCATCCTCGTCCTGGCCGGGGCTTCCGTCCTGCTCGCATGCAAGCCTGCGCGCGTGCCTGCCGATGGGCGCGGCACGGATTGTGGCATGGGTTTCCCCGGCGGCGTGGCCTGGTGCGACGGCTGGGGTCCACCCATCAATTTGCTGAACAGTCCCATGGTGTCCTCCCCCTGACGGTGCGGCTGGCGGCGTGGCCTGCTGCTGTGACGCGACCCACCGCGCCCACGCCGCCGCCTTCCTGTCGTCGTAGGCCGCCAGCCTGGCCCTGAACCGCGCCAGCTCCTCCGGTGATGCCGTGGGGCCTGGTGGCTCGCCGGGGCCAGGGCCGGCGTCGTCCAGCGCAGCGCCTGGTGTAGCCTGCGCTGCGGCATGGGCAGGCGCGACCTCGGCATGGCCTGTGGGGGCGGGGACATGCGGGGCATCGTTGCTGACGGACGCGGCCTCTTCGCCGCCGGATGGCGGCGACGCATCAGGCGGTAGCGGCCCGTCATCGGGCGGCGGCGGTGGATGGGCTGCAACGGCCTGACGTGCCTCAGCAACGCTCGGCAGCGCCATGCCGTCCAGCCGTGCCGCAACATCGGCAGCCGGCGTGGAGGGGGTGCCGTCAGCCTTGGCGGCCATGTTGAGCATCCGCGCGACGGCATGCGTGTTCCCCGTGCCGTCCACGATGACGGGCACGCCGCCGCGCCGGTCGCCCCGGGCCAGGACGAGGCCATGCTCGGCCAGGGCGGCGGCGAATGCATGGCCGGAGTCCGATGCGGCCCAAGCCTGGGCCACGGCGGATGCAACGTCGTGCTTGCGCATGCCCGTGCGGTCCTGCTGCGCCCTGTCCCGGGGTGTCAGCGCGGCCCGTGCGGGCGGGCCTTCGTCCAGCGTCGCCGCGCGCATCGCCTCCGCCACATCGTGCCTTCCACCCGCCTCAAGGGCTGCGATGACGGCGCGGTTATGCGCCCCCTTGGTGAAGGCGTGGCCCGTGTCGAACTCGGCCAGGCGGCTCAGCTTCTCGTTGCGCTGAAAGGCGTTGGACAGGCAGATGCACGTGCCGTCCTTCTTTAGGAGGGAGTAGGCGCGCTGCCGGTGCTCGCGCCCGTGCTTGACATGCACCACCTCGCTGTAGGGCTGCCGCTCAAGCCCAAACTCCTGTTCAAGCCGCGCCCAATGGTCGTCAAACTCCTTGTCTCCCCACGCGGCGCCCTCGGGCGGGTCGCCGTGGAAGTGGGCGATGGGCTTGCGGCTCCTTGCCGCGCCCGCAACCTTCGTCAGCTCGGCTACCTGCTCCTGGATGCCCTGCGTGTACAGGCCCCGGCTGCTGCCTGGGCGCGTTTCCTCGTTCTGCCCCTTGGTGTCGGCTAGGTGGTTGCCCAGCGCTGCCCCGCCCGCGCCCTGGGTCAAGCCGCCAATCACGGGGCGCCTCGCCGCACCTCGGCCAGGTGCTTGCGCCAGTGCTTCGTGACCTGGTGGGACAGGTCCAGGAATGACGCGGTGCAGCCGCGCATCCGCGGGATGAGCGCCTCAAGCTGCTCGTGGTGCGGCGTCAGCCCTTCCTCGCGTGCGAGCTTCGAGAGCTTCACCATCGCGCCCGTCGCCTCGCCTGCGGCTTCGTGTGCGTCGCGCAAGTCGGCCACGATGGCGGGCGGCGCGGCATAGGGCGGCAGGGCGCGCGGGCGGGGCTGCGCGTCGGCGGGGTCGCCGTCCAGGGTGGCGACAAGGATGCGGCGCACAAGGGATGCGGCGGTGATGCCCTTGGCCTTCGCATGTGCGTTGACCCGGGCGGCCAGCGCCTCCGGCAAGCGTACAAGGACTTGCCCGTGCATCGTGCGCCTGCTGCTGCCACTCATGCCGTCCTCCTGCGCTGCCCCCCCGGTATGGGGTGGGGTCCACGGGGCGAAGCCCCTGGCCTGCCCTGTGCGTAGGAGCCGGACCCGCAGGGTTCGGCGGATACGCGCATGGCTGGCTACAGCAGGATAGGGTTGCCGGGATGCAAGGCGCAGCTTGTTGCTCTTCGTGGTCTGGTTGCGGCCTATGTAGTACATGGGACAGGGCTTGACGCAGGGACAATGCCTTGGGTCATTTACCCCACTCTCGTGAAGGCTGACGTAGCATTGCCGAACGACTTCCCTGATGTTGAATGCCAGGACCTTTGGACGCGCGCCGACCTCGGCAGAGGTCATGTCGCCCGGCGGTTGGGTTTGTCCGACTCTGACCTGACCAGACGTCTGCATGCCCTAAAGAAGGGGTTTGGAGGGCGGTCTGTAGGGATTTGTCTCGACAACGGAGAAGTTTACCTTCCTCCGGGTGGGGATAGTATTGGCAATATCACGTCGTCCTTCTAGTATAGGGCTATGACCCTGAGTTCCATCGCCGTCCTTGATAGTGATATGCCTCTAGCGACTGTACGGTTGCATTCCGACGCTCTTAAGCCTGATGTCATCACAGAAGTGCTTGAGGCTGCCCCAGATATGTCAGCGGTAAAGGGTGGGAAAGCTTTCCGTAGGAAAGACGGGTCCTTCTCCAGGGCGCAAACTGGGACATGGTTTGCGACCACTGCGGGGCGGGTTACTTCTTACGACCCCGAAGAACATTTGACATGGGTTGTAAATCTCGTCCGTTCTCACATCAATATTTTGAGGGCGTCAGTTCCCGGCATTCAGGTTGAGTTCTCGTTACTTGCTTTGGGGTGCAATTTTCGGCCTGATGACTTGCCTGTAGCCCTGCTTAATTATGCGGCTGCGCTGGGTGACACAGAAATAGAGGTTCCTGCATTAGGGATAAACCACGTTGTGCCAAAGAAGATTAAGATGGAGCGTCACTTGCAACCTAGGTGATAGGGGCTGCTTACGATAGGGTCGGGCAGCAAGGCGCGGTTAGGCTGCCATCAAGTCCTCGTTGTCCAGGCAGAGGGCCATGGCTTCAAGTTCCAACTCGTCCAGCGTCGTCCTGCACGCCCAGGGTATCCCTGGCCGTGCCGGTGCGGCCGGGCTCCGGTCAATGCTCTCCCGTTCCGGCGTCTGCCGGGCATTTGTCAACTGTGGTTTGGGAGTGGTTTCAGGCATTGCGGCCTGGTCCGCGCGAGGCGGCGGCCCGGTCCTGCCGGTCCCACCGGCGTCCATATCACCGTCGGCCCCGGCCCTTGGAGAACTATCCGTAAATGTAAATCCCTTGTTGGATTCCATCCCTGCATCGGGTGCTGGAGTCCTGTCCCTGGGTGTCGGCTGCGGCTTGACGATGCGGCAGGTCCGGCGGCGGAGCGGGATGCGCCAGTCGCCCAGCGCCACCCCGTCCGCCCGCTTCACGTCCTCGCCGTAGCCGTTCTTCTTGGCGATGTAGTCCAGTCGCGGGCGCTCTGCCTTGTCGGCGCGGATGACGCCCAGCGCCTCCATGGCGTCCCCCCACTCCCCTGCGTGCATGGCGCGGGCGGCTCGTTGCACGCTGTCCGGGGCGGCGGCCACCTCGTCCTCGGTCATGCCGCGGACGCGCTGCCAGACGGTCCGCAGCCCGTGCATCCCGAGCCAGGCGAAGCGGCGCAGCCTGCGCTCTGATGCCCACGCCTGCACCTCGTCGTGGTGGGCGAGGTGGTCGGGGTCGCCGTCGGTGATGGTGCCGTCCGCGTGCTTCGCCGCTTCCTCGCGCACGGGCAGGCACTTGAGCAGGTACCTCATCACGTAGCTGGCGGCGCTGGCCTTGTCCCTGTCGATGTGGACGAGCTTGGATGCGATGCGCTCACCCTCCACTGGTTCCGGGCAGAGGGCCTGCAGGTGATGGTCCATACGCGCGGCCTGCGCTTCGTCCTTGGGGTATAGGAGGGCATGGAGGTGCGGGCAGCCGTCCTCGTGCGGCTCCACGACGCGCAGTCCGAGCAGGTCGATGTCGTTCGCGGCCAGGCGCGCACGGAACAGCTGCCACGTGTCGGCCAGCGCCGCATCCGTGTCCGCCGGGCTGGGCGCGCTCTCCCAGTCCATCCCGGCATACGGCAGGCCATGCTGTGGGTTGGGATGGTGCGGCGGCGGCAAGGTCATCGTGATGAACACGGGCACGAGGCCGCGGCGTTGGGCCAGGTCATCCAGCCCGAGCGTCTGGACGTAGAGCGCGGCCAGGCGCGCGCGGCGGCTTGCTTCCATGACGCTCCACAGCGGAACCTGCGTCCCATCCTCGAACAGGAGGACGCGGTTCATGCCGAAGAACGTGGCCGCCTCCTGGCGCTCGCGCCAGCATGTGACTGCATAGGCGTCCGCGTAGGGTGCCCCACCTGCGCCGATGGTGCCGAGCATCGCGGCCAGGTGCTGCCGCGCCTTCGCGGCGCGTCGGCGCAACGCGCGCCTGTGGTGCATCGGGCATCGCGCCCGGCGGGCTGCCGGGGTGTCCATGTCGCCCGCCGGTGTGGTCATGAGCCCAAGCTGCGCGGCGACCTCGGCGGCCGTTTTCAGGTCGGCTTCGCTGCTGGCGGACAGCCAGGCATCCGGCACGCGCACATCCACGGCGCCGAGCATGCGTTCCAGCACGTCCAGGACGGGCCTCCAGCGTTCGGCATGCCGCTGCCCCGGCTCCCAACCATCCCGGTTGGTCATCTCGTGTTCGGCGGCGGCGGCCCATACCGCGAACAGCGCGTGGGCCGCACCCAGCATGGCAGCGCGCACCTGGTTCTCATGGCTGGTCAGCTTGTCCAGGGCCATGCGCCAGGCATCGGTGCGGACGGTTGCTTCTGCGGCGGCCCTGATTTCGGTCTCGGTCGGCGGGGGCGGCTTTATCCTGCGCCACTGTGGCGCGGGCGGGTTCTCCGCTCTGTCCAGGTCGTCCAGGGTGGGCTTGTCCTGTCCATGGACGCCGGCCAGGCGCATGGCGCGGGAGATGGCAGCCTTCTGATGCACGATGGCAAGGCGGCGCAGCCTGGTGGTGACCTGGGCCGGGGCCGGATTGTCAACTTTGGGTTCGGACGGACCTGCAGTCTTCTCGCTTCCCGCCTGTGCGGAAAGCGTTGCGCTCACCTAAGCGGGGTAATGTAAAACCTGTTTACATATGCTGGATGGCGGTGCATGCTGTCCTCGGTCCAAGCCAGCGCCGTAGGCAGAGCCTCAGGGGGATTGGTCGTCTTACCCTGCTGCTCTCGGCGCAACAGTCCAGGATGCCCTCGGCCATGGGCATGGCGCTAGGGAAAACTCGAAGCCCCTGCCGGTGACGGCAGGGGCTTCTTGCATTCAGGGCTACAGGGACGTGCCTGCATCGCGTGGGACTGCGATGGCCGCCGGCTCCTTTCCTGCTGGCACGATGAACAGGTAAACCGCCGTCGTCGTCATGGGCTTGCCATTGCGCCCCCATGGCAGGGAGAGGGAACGCTTGCCTCCGACGATGGAGCAGCCAAGGCGCCGGAGGTCGCCCACCATGCGCTCCATCTCGTCGCCCATGGTCAGGCGGTCCCCGGCACCGACGTCATCCGCAATGTCCATGAAGTCACGTACGTAGTCCTTCAACTCAGCGAGCACGTCCTCTACGTCTTTGCGGGCGGCGAGGGCATCCGAGAGCTCGACGCAGGCGGCATGCACGCCTTCCCCCAAGCGCGCGATGCCCCGCCCCGTCATGGGCGTCACGTCCACCGTCACGTACTCGCGCTCGAATTCCTCCTTTCTCTTGCGCTCCTGGGCCTCAAACTCCTCGGGCGTCAGGTGAGCGTGAGGCTTGTTGAACGTGTCGATGTCGTCGGCCCCGAACACGCGGGCGAGCGCGCGGCGCGTCTCAGGGTTGGACGGCTGGCCCGACTCCACACGCTGCACGGTCCTGACCGTCAGGCCCGTAAGCTCCGCCAGCGTGTCCTGGGACCAGCCGCGCGCCGCGCGCTGCATCTGGCACACGATGGCCATCTCGGCCGGGGAGATAAGGCGTGGCTGGTTGCTCATGCTGCCGTCAAGGGTATCGAACATGGTCATCTGTTCCATTGCATCCTCCTGGACGCAACGGGTCTATTCCGTGGTCGCCCGGCACGACACGACAGGAACACGACAGTACCCCGACTTTCCTGCATGCCCGACCCTCTGGGATGCTCGCCTCGTGCCTGGCCAGCGGCCATCCTGAGTAAGACAAGAGAGGGCTGCGCTGTGAGGATGATGGCTGTCGCAGGGGCGTGCATCGGGCTGGCCATGATTGCCAGACAGGCTCAAGCCTATGGCTCGCCCGTAATGATTACCTCGGACATCTCTGCGGCATCGTCGCCGGCATGGGCCGGGGCTTCTGGAAACTTCACTAGGGTCTAGGGACAAAGTTTTGCGAGCCATCTAAGTTACTGACAGGACTGGGCTTGGGCGCAAAACCTGACCTTCAGCCGCCAGTTCAGGATAGCTGCGGCGAAGGCGAGGAACCCGCGGAAG
>JAABUQ010006539.1_pt1 | contig 17587 bp, 17 predicted proteins | sample 5560001 | NCBI WGS metagenome assembly JAABUQ01 (sample SAMN10711888, study PRJNA513371) | rock metagenome | isolation source: Antarctica rocks | place: Antarctica: Victoria Land, Finger Mt nord | collected 2015-12-18
TCTGTATTCTTCGTACTGAACCAGCCTTTCAAGTCCAGCTGACGATCCATCGTCTGCGGGTTGAGAATCGTTCCGATCACCATTCACTTGACGGCCGGGTAAGTGTTTTGTCGGTGGCGTTAGATTTTCTCGTATGTGATAGATGTAAAGACCTGGAGGGTTGTTTAGCTTTCCGCGTCTGTCCTTTGCAATGAGCGTATCGACATACTCGACCTGACCAATAACATCTTGCCCCGGCATAAGATTTGAAAGAAGTTCTCGAGCCATCTTCTGGGCAATCCCGCGCCGTGTCAATTCTTCAAGAAGCGTTGGATCAGATACAGCTAAATCGAGCGTTGTTTGGAGAGACGCCTTCCGCCGACTTGGAAGAGCTGGGTCGTTGACCGTTTCAATGCTTTTTGTTTTTGCCTGTCGGTTGGTGAAAGCTTCATACTCTGCGAACGCTTTTGGGCCGGGAGTATAAAACATTTCCCAGGTCTGCATTGTTTTCAGTATCAACGACATTTTTGTAATCGACTTGAGCGATGTAGCCGGATTCCCGATGTCGAAGGTGAATCTTGTACATCTGCTTTTTTACGTGGTCGAAATCTCCATAGCGTACTTGTGGTGCATACTTGCAGTAGTCCGAGTAAATCATTTTCGCTCTCGGACGCCCGCTTGCGATGGCACCGTAGATTTGGAAGCTTAGCAATTCATAGAATCGCTGAGAACCCGGGGGAAGTTGCTTCAAGTAGTCATAATCGAGGGGCCGAGTTTCGACGTGATTCAATAGCTCGCGGTATGGCGGGTTAAGAATTATGTGGACTGCGTCTGCTTGTCTGCCGTCGGGCAGAGTTTCACCGGTGAAGATCACGGAATAGCGCGTGTAACCCATTTCGCCCCATTTCTCGCGACCGTTCTTTAATTTGTATCTGATCTTTGCATTTATGAAGGCACTGGCATTCTGCAGGAAAGCTGCTCTCAGACTTGCGATGTTGGGGCCAGTATCCTGTGATCCAAGAGATCTGCACACTTCACTAAGCGAGCCGATCCTAATCAGTTCTGGTAAAGGTCGGCCTAAGGCATCGATTAGGCGATTAATGATCAGTGTGTCGACTTTGTAAGCGAGTGGGCCTGGCTGACCGTGTTTCGTATTGTACGTCACTTCCCATTTGAAGTCAGCCACTCCCGCATCATTTACACGATGGAGGTCTATTGAGACTATCCCTTTTTTGGTAAGCCGGTGGATCGGAAATCGTGAGACAGCTGTCTCGACACGAATCCGGTTTGGTATACCCAGTTCTTGTTGCGGCGAAGGTGTTAGCGAGGAGAGCAAGCTTTTTACCTATGGTAGGCGAAAACATTACAGCATCAAAATGTTGTTGTTGTCTTTAACCCGTCACAAAGGATGTTTGAATCTGTCTTATAATACCTGGCAGTGACCAAGTGATTGATAAACAAAGAGTTGAAGGCTACAGTAAATACTTATCGTCACCTCAAGTAACGGAGGCGGTCGCCCCAAGTAACGTTACAGTGTCTGTCCAACCAACCCGATGTAGTCAACAAGATCCACAGAAATAATTGGCCGAGCGCCCTCAACCACTTCCGGTCATTTCGGCCTGCACTCGCTACCAGCTGCTTCGCGCGCCATGCTAACCAACAGTCAAATTATGTCCGCCGCCAACCGCGCCGCCGCCAACCGCGCCGCTGCCAATCGCGCCAATGCCCAGCACTCCACTGGACCAAAAACCATCGCCGGCAAACTGCGCTCCTCCCAAAATGCCTTCCAGCACGGCCTCTATTCGGAGCAGCTCATTCTTCCCGGCGAAGATCCCGCCGAGTTTAATCACCTGCGCGCCACGCTCCGCCGCGAGCACCACCCGGCCAACACTACCGAAGAGATCCTGGTCGATGAGCTCGCCCAGAATTTCTGGCGCATCCGCCGCTTCCGCGAACTCGAAGCCCGCGCCTGGTCCCCTCAAAACCTCGACGACTCGTTCTCGAGCGGCCTCCTTGCCCTCATCCAACGCTCCATGTCCTCCGCCGAACGCACTTCCAAAAAGCACTCGCCGCTCTCACACAGCTTCAGAAATGCGTGCGCCTCAACGAGCGCCGCCCGGCAGAAGAGCAATCGCCGTCTTACGCCGCATCTGCCGGACCCACTTGCGCACAAACCCAGGCATCCCCTGGCTTCGTTCCTTCAAAAACCCCGGCTGGCTTCGTTCCATTAAAAGCCCAACCCCACCTGCCCTGTTTTCACGAAGCCGAATTCGAAATCGAAGACGACGACTCTGGCTTCGTTCCCCAAAATTCTCCGTCGGCGTCCATTCCCGGCCATCTCGACAGCGACTCATTTCCACCCTCGCTCCCGTGCGAAAACGAAAGATGACCCGCCGGGCAACCATTCATCCGCCTAACTGCGTTCCCAGCCCGCGGTGTTTACCTTGCTAAAATCGGTTCGCATGAGCAAAACCGAGCAGGAGTACCGTAAGGATCTCCTTCGTGTTTGCCGCCTCATCTACGACAAGGGTTGGGTCGCAATGAACGACGGCAACGTGAGTATCCGCCTGGACGACGACCGGATTCTCTGTACGCCCACCGCCGTGAGCAAAGGATTCATACAGCCGGACGATCTGATCGTCTGCGATTGCGCGGGAAAGAAAGTAGCCGGCATCCGGGAAGGCACGAGCGAAATCGCCATGCATCTGACTATCTACTCGCTGCGCCCCGATGTGCGGTCAGTCGTACATGCGCATCCTCCTACCGCCACCGGTTTCGCGGTAGCGGGACGGCCTCTCGATAAGGCCATGCTGCCCGAAGTAGTCATCCAGCTGGGGGCCGTTCCCCTAGCCTCCTATGGTCTGCCCGGCACGCCTGCGCTCAGCAATGGAATGTTGCCGTACATTCCCTATTACGATGCCATGCTTCTCGAAAACCACGGCTGCACAGCCTACGGCCGGGATGTGTGGGAAGCCTTCTTCCGCATGGAGATGGTCGAGCACTTCGCCCGGATCACCCTGGTCGCTGAGACACTCGGGGGCGCTCGCGCATTGCCTCGCGAAGAGGTGGAGAAGCTTTTCGCCGCTCGAGCTCGCTATAACGTAAATTCCAAGGCGGCTATGCTTCCCGGCATGCCCCTCGTTGCTGAAGACTTGCTCACGCAAGCAGGTTAAAACTCCTCGCTGCGGATGGACGCAGGATTAGCCGGTCGACGCAGCCGAACCAAGGCCAGTACGGTGGTCGATCCAGACGATCGCGAAGCCGGACAGCAGAAAGGCAATTGCGATCACGGCCGAATTGAGAGCCGTCTGTGGCCAGCCGAGCCGGAGGACGTTCATGAAGGGATAGGCATACCTACCGGTCGCCCCGCCGCGCGCGAGCGCATAGACCAGGTACGCAAGTGGATAAATTGCCCATAGAAGCGGATGCCTCCAGGTGAGTTCACCCTTCGGGGTGAAAACTATCCAGAAGAGTGGAACAAGTATCGGCGTGACCATGTGCAGAAGCACGTTCGCGACCACCGAGCCGCCCGAGAGCTCTGACGTGCCGTGTAGCAGAAGAGCGTAGATCACTCCGACGAGCAAGATCGAGAGCATCGTTCCCCCCACGATCCAGGCTGAACTGATCTGCGGGGTTTGCGCAGGAGGCCCCGTGCGTTTGGCCGCGATACCCGAGAAGACTGCGGCTACGAGAAGATTGGTGGTAATCGTGAAATAGGCGAAGACGGTCCAGAGTGTAAGCAGCGCCGACGTGCTCTGCTGATAAGAAGCGATGAATTGTATGGCCAGTCCGGCCCAGGCGATGGAGGCGATACATGCGCCGGCGATGCGGGCGTTAGTTCCAGGATTCATGCCGGTCTGTTCTCCGCTTTGCCGGTAAGACCTGACCTCAGCACATGCAGTGTCACCGGTTGCGCCTATCTTACTGGAGACGGCTGCCCGAGACCGCTGCGCTGTCCCGCATTTCTCCGTTCTATTCTGTTGCCGATCAGTCCGGCCGTTCATTGAGAGAGATGTTTTGTGAAAATCGGCGCTGCTCTAGCTCACCGCTACAATGAAGACCGTGGAGAAACGCCGGATGTGCCCGAACTGCCGGGCATTCATTACAACGTCAGACCGGGTGTGTCCGTATTGCGGGGTGCAAATAGGACCGAAGGCGGTAGACTTGCGAGCCAACCAGTTTGCCGCTTCCTTTGTTCCGCGGGCAAACCTGACGAGCGTTGTTATTTTGATCATCAATATCGCTTTTTATCTGGTCGAAGTCGCGTTGAGTTACAAGTACGGGAAGTCGACTCAGATCAGCGGGCAGGTGGCGATTCTTCTCGGAGCGAAGTACGGACCGCTTATCCACGCTGGTCAGTATTGGCGGCTGATCACGGCGGGATTCCTGCATGGCGGCCTGATGCACATCCTGATGAATTCGTGGTCGCTGTTTATTCTCGTGACCGAGGTCGAGCAGTTCTATGGCACCAACAGGCTGATTGTGGCTTACGTATTCTCTACGTTTACGGGCTTTCTATTTAGCCTTTACTGGTCCCCCGGAAGCTTGTCGCTCGGCGCTTCGGCTGCATGCTTCGGGATGTTCGGAATTATGCTGGCGATGGGACTGCGGCATCGTGCCGATCCTTTGGCGCAGGCAGTGAGGGCTCACTATGGCCAGTGGGCCGTCATTGGCATCGTGTTGAGCTTAATGCCCGGAATCGACATGGCGGCGCACGTGGGCGGCTTTATCGGCGGATTTGCCGTCGGCTGGCTGGGCGGACTACCGGGTTTGCCAAATACACCGCGGGAAACGCTCTGGAAGGTGCTGGCCGGCGTAGCGCTTGCCGTCACGCTGTATGCATGGCTGCAGGATTTCCGTTCGTACCAGGCGCTCGCGAAAAGTTTCGGCAGCTGACGCGGCTCGATCTCATGCGGGATACTCAATATTTCCCTTGGGACAGCTACTCCTGGTACGAGGGGCGAAGCAACTGCTTACGTTGCGGGGTCCAAACCGAGTTCGCCGCGGGGGAGCTCTTCAAGATTTAGCCATTATTGAAGACGGGTCTGTTCTGATTCGTGACGGCGTGATTGCGCAAGTTGGCTCAACCAGAAGAATTGAAAATCTGAAGGAGAGCCGGGGCGCTGCCGAGATAGCGGTGAACGGAGCGATCGTTATGCCGGGATTTGTTGATCCGGCGATCCACTTGACTCCTCCGTCGTCGCAGCCGCGGGGGAAGCGAAGAAGCTCGGCAGAGTTCTATGACCACACCTTGTCGTTTCTGCGCTCCTGCGTGCAGCACGGCACGCTGAACGCGCAGGTGAAGATTAGCGCCCGCAACCAGGATCTGCTTTCGAGCGTGCCGCTCTTCCGGCAACTGTCGCATATTGGTGACCAGCTGGTCGGCACAGTGCGGACGTGGCGAATTTATGATCAGTCGATTCCTCTTGCAACCCTTGGCGATGAGTTCGCACACGCGCTGGCGGTGCTTGTAAAGCGCAAGCTGGTTCAGAGGGTGGAAGTGGCTTCGGAATCGGGTGGTTTGGTGCCGGAGAAAGTCTGGGCGGCGGCTCGGGCGAATGGGGTAGCCGTTAATCTTTTATGGAGTGGCGGTTCACCAGAAACACTTGCCTATCTTTTACAGCGTGCCCAGCCGCGGTCGATCAGTTGCGCTTGCGCGTTGACACCTGCTGAACGCGCTCTGCTGATCGAGTGTCCCGTGCCGGTCATCTTTTCGCCGGCGGAATCTATTCTCAGCGAGGGTTATAACGATACTGTTGAGCAACTTGCTGAACAGGGCGCGGGAGTGACGCTCTCGAGCGGCTACGACGAGCGGCAGATGCCGGTGTTTAACATGCAGACCGTGATCTCGCTGGCCGTTTTGCGGCTCCGGCTTACGGTCGAACAGGCAATCTGCGGAGCGACGATTAATGCGGCGCATGCATCCGGTTTAGGGCATGTTGTGGGGAGCTTGGAAGCGGGGAAGCGGGCCGACCTGCTGGTGATTAACCTGTCTGACTATCGCGAAATTCCACGGCGCTTCGGAGTGAATCACGTGGGGATGGCGATTCGCGATGGGAAGATTGCGTTTAACCGAACCGGCTGGAAAGTGAGTGCCGCCTGAGCGAACAGCTGATTGAGTGTGTTCCCAATTTTTCGGAAGGCCGCGATCTCGCGCGGATCGATGCTCTTATCTCCGTGATCGATACTGTTCCTGGCGTCCTGATTCTCGATCGTACGAGCGACTGGGATCATCACCGAACTGTTCTTACACTGGCCGGCACTCAGCAAGCGATGGAAGAGGCCGCGGTATGCCTGGCTGCTGAGGCGATGCGCTCAATTGATTTGAATAACCACCGCGGCGTCCATCCACGGATCGGCGCGCTCGATGTGCTTCCGTTCGTGCCTCTCGGTGCATCGACGATGGACGATTGCGTGGCATTGGCTCACCGGACAGGACAGCGTATTTACGAAGAGCTTGCCCTGCCTGTTTACTTTTATGGGGCAGCGGCCAAACGGCCGGAGCGGAAGGCGCTAGAAAACGTCAGACGCGGGCAATTTGAAGGGCTGCTGGAAGAAGCGATTCACGACCGGGCGAAGGCTCCGGATCTGGGCGGTCCGGCGCTCCATCCGACGGCCGGTGCGGTCGCGGTAGGCGCACGAAAAATTCTGATTGCTTACAACATCAATTTGCGGACGAACCGGCTCGATGTGGCGAAAGCAATTGCGCGCCAGGTTCGCGCAAGTAGCGGCGGCCTACCGGAGGTGAAGGCCCTGGGGCTTCCGCTCGAGTCGCGTGGGCTGGTGCAGGTCTCAATAAATCTCACCGACTTTGAGAAGACGCCGCTCGATGTTGTGTACCGCACCGTCGAGCGGCTCGCGGCTTCTCATGGCGTCGAGATAGAGGAAAGCGAACTGATCGGACTCGTGCCGCAGAAAGCGCTGGAGATGGCTTCCGCTCATTCTGTGAAGCTGACCGGGTTCAATGCGAGCGATGTTCTAGAGGAGCGAATCAGATCGCGAGCGTTTCGGACGGTCAAGTTACCCGGCCCGTTTCTGGCAGGAGAGAAATTGTGCTAGCTTTTCCTCCGGGATAAGTATGTCGTTGCAGCTTGTATTGGCCGATCTTAAACGAATTTATGCGATGGAGTTGAATCTGACGGTTCTGCCTTCTGCCCGCGAATGGCTGTTTCACGTGCGCGGCGAACACTTAACTGAGGAGGACGTTCAGAGATGGAGCGCCTTGACGGGTGCGTCCAGAGCAGTGTTGTATGACCAGATAGCAGTCTGTCTAGCGCTTGGCTTCCACAATTCGGAACTGACATTTACATTCTGCGACGCTATCGTAAACGACATTCATCGCATCATTACGTTCGCGGGAGAGGACCGGCCGGACTTGTTTTGGAAGGTCTTTCTTGCCTTTGATAATGGCGAGTACCGCCACAGGGACAACCCGGATGGAGATCCTGTAGCGGCATATACCCGGCCGCTTATCGCTCAGACCCTTGCGGATCATCTACCAGCAACGAAGCCCGACTGTTCACTGGCCATGTTTGGCCCAAAACGTATGATGAGGGGATGGCCGCTGCATCGCTCGAAGAGATCATGGGTCTCGAGCAGGAATATCTGCTGCAGAACTACTCGCGATACCCTCTTCTCCTTCATCGCGGACGGGGTGTTTATCTTTACGACAGCAACGGGAATCGCTATCTCGATCTCATCAGCGGCATTGGCGTAAACTCGCTGGGCTACGCGCATCCGCGCATCACCAAAGTGCTTCGGCAGCAGGTAGGGCTCTTGTTGCACACGTCGAATCTTTACTATCACGAATACCAGGGACGTTTGGCGGAGCGCCTGACGCAGGCGAGCGGTCTTGAGCGCAGCTTCTTTTGCAACTCCGGCACCGAGGCGATGGAGGGAGCACTGAAGATGATCCGGGCGCACGGGAATTCCGTTTCGCCTCAGAAGATAGAGATCGTCTCACTCGAGAATTCTTTTCACGGGCGGACTTTGGGCGCAATCTCGGTGACGGGTCAGCCAAAATACCGGAAGGATTTTGAGCCGCTTCTGCCGGGAGTTCGATTTGTGCCTCACAACGATATAGCGGCGCTCGAAGCGGCGGTAAACGAGAAGACTGCCGGGATCGTGCTTGAGTTCATCCAGGGCGAAGGCGGAATCAATCCGGTTTCGGAGCCATTCGCGCGGAAAGCAAAGCAGCTGGCCGAGCGATACAATGCGCTGCTTGTCCTCGATGATATCCAGTGTGGGGTTGGCCGCCCGGGAGCCTACTTCTCGTATCAACTGCTGGATCCGGTTTTGCTGCCCGACATCGTGATAGCGGCAAAGCCCATGGCGTGCGGCATACCGCTGGGCGTCATCATCGCGAATGAAAAAGCCGCGAGCACGATTAAGCCCGGAATGCACGGTTCTACGTACGGGGGAGGTCCGCTCGCGTGCCGCGTGGCGCTTGAATTTTTCGACATTCTGGACGAGCTGCTGCCATCGATCAATTCCGTCGGGGTTTATTTCCGCATGAAGCTGACGGAACTGATGCGCCGGTTCTCGTTCATAAAAGAAGTGCGCGGGCAAGGGCTGATGATTGGCGTGGAATTGGATTTCGCCTGCAAGCAACTGGTGCTCGACGGAATCAACGAAGGGATTCTTTTCAACTGCACGCATGACACGGTGCTGCGGTTTCTGCCGCCCTATATTTTGACCGAACAGGATGTGGACCGCGCTTTAGTTGCGCTCACGAGAGTGCTGCAGAACGCCAGCGCTGACGTAAAGTAAACACAGGAGAGTTCATGATTCGATCGTTTTTCACGTTTGCCCTGATCGCAACGGGCAGTTTTTTGCTCGACAAGCCGGTGGTGGCCGGGCAGAATTCCGGCACGCCGCAACATGCCAGCGCTCCCGCGCAAGCTGCCGACATTACCGGCAACTGGCGCTTCGTGTATCAGACTGATGGTGAGGAGCGCGAGAATTCCGCCACATTCAAAGTGGATGGCGATCAGGTGACCGGGAAATATAACGGCGCCGATGTGCAGGGCACCTTCAAAGATGGCGACGTGAACCTAGCTTTCCCATACGATTCGGAAGAAGCGGGCATGAAAGCGACGTTAAAGATGAAGGGCAAATTGAAAGACGGCAAGATCGTCGGCAACTGGCAATTTGCCGATTACGATGGAACGTTCGTCGCTACGCGAACGGAGTAGACGCCGTTTAGAGTAGCTCCTCGCGTTCCTGCAGATCGAGCGTCTTCACAATTTTGCTGACATCCTGCGCTGCCTGGCGGCTGGCGATCAGAAGCGCGTCAGGTGTGTCTACGACCACAAGGTTATCGACGCCCACGAGCGCGACTGTCTTCCCCGCGTCGACGTAGTTGCCATGGCTGTTTTCAGCGACCAGGCTGCCGCGCGAAGCGTTCGCGTTTTCATCTTTATCGGCCAGATTGTAGACCGCCTCCCAGCTGCCCACGTCGTTCCAACCGATGTCGTCGAGTGGAATGCCGGTAACGTCGTTGGCCTTTTCGATGATCGCGTAGTCTACCGAAATGTTCTCGCAAAGCGGATACGCTTGGGCAAGTTTGCCTGTAAATGTTTTGCTACCGAAGGAAGGAAGTCCTGCAAGCAGCGTCGACGTCTTCGGCTGGTGCCTCCGCATGAGATCAAGGACGGTAGCCGCTGACCAGAAGAACATGCCGGCGTTCCAGAAAAAATTCCCGCGCTCGACAAACTTCTTGGCTGTTTTAGCGTCAGGCTTTTCGCGGAAGCTGGTGACGGGGACGGCTTCGGCGGTACCGGTCTTGACGTTGCGGGGGAACTCGATGTATCCATATCCAGTCTCAGCCCAGCGCGGCTCGATGCCGAGCACGACTACCTGACCCGCTTCGGCGGCGCGATACGCTGCTTTGACGAAGTTGCGGAAGCGGCCTTCCTTCAGGATCAAATGGTCCGCAGGGAAGACACCCAACACCGCCTCGGGATCGGCATCGTGCAATATCTGAGCAGCGAGGCCGATGCAGGGCGCTGTATTTCGTTGCGCGGGCTCTGCGACAATCTGCCGTTTTGGAACTTCCGGCAACTGGCTCCGTATCTCGGGCTGTAACAGGTCGTTTGTAATCACCCAGATGTTTTCCGGAGGAATGACCGGCTTCAGCCTGTCGACAGTCTGCTGTATCAAGCTGCGCTCTCCAAAGAACCGGAGCACCTGTTTCGCGTTGCGTTTGCGGCTGCGGGGCCAGAAGCGCGTGCCCCGTCCGCCGGCCATGATCAGGCCGTACCGATGATTCGCCATCAGTTTCTTAGTTTAAGTTGGGCCGAAAAATTTCCGTTAATTTGCGCTTCTAGGGATTAGGATTGCCAGGGTTCAGCGGCAATGGCTTATCGGTGAGCTGCGAATCAGGAAATCCGCGAATGACGCGGAACGTGCGTGTCCAACGCGTCCTCGAGAAGAAGTGCGTTGCCAGATCGGTCATGTGGCTGAACAGCGAGTCGACTGTTGTGCCGGCGAGATCTTCAGTCGAAGCCTTGTAGGACCAGTAAATGAGTAACGGTTTGCCGATGATGTTCTCGCGAGGAACGAAGCCCCAATAGCGGCTGTCGAGCGAGTTGTCGCGATTGTCGCCCATCGCGAAATAGCTGTTTGGGGGAACTACAATCTCGCCGTTCGTCACGTGATGGTCGAGCATGTCGCGCTGATACTGCGCCTGCAAGCCCTCGGCAAACATGGAGGGCTCGCCCGGGAAGTTATCGCGCGAGGCATCGTATGAGAATTTGTGATAGGTGTAGGGCTCGTTGAGCTGCACGCCGTTGCGATACACGTTGCGGTTGACCATTTTGAGGCGGTCGCCCGGCAGCCCGATGACTCGTTTGACGAACGTTTGCGTGATATCGACGGGATAGCGAAATACGATGATATCGCCGTGTTTAGGCTGCTCGTAAGGCAGTAAGTACTTGCTCACTGGACCTGAAGAAGCAAAGGCCAGCTTATCGACCAGCAGGTGATCGCCTATGAGCAGGGTGTCTTCCATTGAACCGGTGGGGATCACGAAGGCCTGTACTAAGGTGGTCGTGCCAAACAGCAGGAGCAGGACAGTGACGGCCCACTCGGCGATGCTGTTGCGAGTTTGACCCCCGCGTTTTGCGTCGATCTTTGCTGCTTTTACTACTGGAACTGTTGCCGTATGATGTGCCATTCCCTCGATTTTCAACTCCGCCTGAAAGTATTATTGTATCTTTCAGAGTGGGGCCGGTGGCTTGTTTAGCCGACAGAAAGATTCGGCGGACTGATGCGCTGATTCTACGGTGTTATTCTAAGCGACCCCGGGAGGATGATTGGGAGGAACAATGATGGACCGTACACGACTATTGATAGCGACTTTTACGATCGGCAGCTGTCTGTGGGTAAGCTGCACCAAGAAATCGGCATCTGATCAAAGCCTAGTCGCAGCCATACAATCCAAACTGTATGCGGACGATTCCACAAAATCAGCCAATATCAAAGTTGATGCCAAGAACGGTGTCGTCACACTGAGCGGAGACGTTCCGAGCTCGGACGTTGAACTGGAAGCCATGAAAGTGGCCAACGCAACTCCCGGAGTGAGTAGTGTCAGCGACCAGCTGAAGGTGAACGCCGCTGCGGCAACTGCTCCACCTGCTAACCCAACGACTGCCGCCAACACATCGCAGCCGCCGGCAAGCGGTTCCTATCCGCCGGTGTCGCCAGCTCCAGCGCCAGCGCCTGTTGCGGCCGCGCCTCCTCCACAGCCGAAGCGGCAACTGGAAGACAGTTCGTCTGCGGTGGCAGACAATGGATCGGCTCCTGCGCCACGTGTTCGGGAAGCTTCGTCGCTCACAGTTCCCGCGGGCTCGCGTCTTCAGGTGCGGATGATTGATGCGATTGATTCCAAAAAGAATTCGGTAGGGCAAACATTTAACGGGACGCTTGAAGCGCCGCTCGTTCATGGAAATCGCGTTGTCGTTCCGGCCGGCGCGCCGGTGACCGTAGCGCTTAGCGACGTGAGTAGTGCCGGACGCGTGAAGGGCCGGAGCGAATTACAGGTGCGTGTGACAGGCTTGACGGCCGGAGGGCGCAACTATGAGATTGCGAGTGATGTGTACGATCAGACCGGAGCGGCGAAAGGAAAACAGACGGCTGTTCGGAGTGGCATTGGCGCTGCTGCGGGCGCTTTAATCGGCGGTTTGGCGGGCGGCGAAAAAGGCGCCGCGATTGGCGCTGGGGCTGGCGGTGGTGCTGGGCTTGGATACCAGTTCTTCACGCACGGGGCCCAGGTCAAGATTCCTTCTGAATCGGTACTCACCTTCAAGCTGGCTGAGCCGCTTACCGTACGGCGTTAAGCTTTGAAAGTGCATCTCGAAACGCACGTATGAAGTTGCTCCTCGCGGTGAGCCTGGCTTGCGCGGGCTGTCTGTTGTTTGCGGATGAAGCGTCGCAAGAGGCCGGCGATTGGCCCACGTTCGGCCATGATCCGGGAGGCCAGCGCTACTCGCCTCTCGCCATCATTGATCGTTCCAATGTCAGCGTTCTAAAGGTTGCCTGGACCTTCCGGACGGGCGATGCGTACCAGCCGCAAAAGAGCAAGCCCACGGCCTTCGAGACAACACCTTTGTATGTTGACGGCACGCTGTATGTGGGCACGCCGCTAGGCAGGGTGATTGCGCTCGATCCAGTGAGCGGTTCGCAGCGCTGGGCGTACGATCCTCATATTGATCGAGATAGCGGGTACGGCGATTACTCGCACCGGGGTGTTGCAACGTGGGTCCCGCAGAGCGGTGGCGAGCGGCGTATCTTCATCGCGACGATTGATGCCCGATTGATTGCGCTCGATGCCGCGACGGGTAAGGTCTGTGCGCGGTTCGGCGATAACGGCGTGATCGACCTGCGCCATGGTTTGCGCACTCCGCCCCGAAATAATTGGGAGTACGAGGAGACATCTCCCCCGGCGATTGCGGGCGACACGGTAGTGGTTGGTTCGGCCATTGCAGACAACGGTTCGGTCGAGATGGTCAGTGGCGAAGTTCGCGGCTTCGACGCCCGGACCGGCAAGTTGAAGTGGACGTGGGATCCGATTCCGCAGAGCAAGCTTGACCCGGCCGCTCGTAGCTGGAGCAAAGACAGCGCGAAGCGGACCGGAGCTGCTAATGCCTGGTCAGTCATCGCGGTTGATCCTGCACGGAATCTCGTGTTCGTGCCAACTGGAAGCGCGAGCCCGGATTACTTCGGCGGCGAGCGTTCAGGCGACAATCTGTACGCAAACTCGGTAATTGCGCTTCGTGCGGATACGGGCGAGCGCGTGTGGCATTTTCAAACGGTTCACCACGACTTTGGGATTTCGATGTGGCGACGCCTCCGCTGCTTTTCGACATGCAGAAGGATGGAGTGACGATTCCCGCGATCGCGGTCGGGTCAAAAACGGGGAATTTATTTCTGTTAAATCGCGAATCCGGAAAGCCGATCTGGGGTGTGGAGGAGCGAGCTGTTCCGAAGAGCGATGTCCCGGGCGAGAGCGCTTCGCCTACTCAACCATTCCCCTTGAAGCCTGCTCCGTTGACGTCGCAGACCATGACGGCTGCCGATGCCTGGGGAGTGGATGAAGCGGATCGCAAATGGTGTCGAGACGAGATTGGCGGGCTGCGTACAGAAGGCATTTTTACGCCGCCCTCGGTGAAGGGATCGCTTTCGATTCCTGGCAATATTGGGGGCCAGAACTGGGGCGGTATGGCGTACGATCCGGTGCACCATCTGCTGGTCTTGCCGGACAATCATATTGCAGCCGAGGTGAAGCTGATTCCACGGGCGGATTACGAGAGCTTGCGTAACTCGGGTGGACGAAGACTCAATGGAGATTGGGAGTTCGCGCCTCAGCGAGGCACGCCGTACGGCATGATGCGCCGGTTTTTGCTCGGGCCAAAACATCTGCCGTGCACTGCTCCACCCTGGGGCACACTGCTCGCAGTTGACACTACGACCGGAGATAAGAAGTGGGAAGTACCGTTGGGCCGTTTGTCTATCGGAAAGGATCATCCGGCGACACCGGCTGAATGGGGTTCGATCGTGCTGGGCGGACCGATCGCGACGGGCGGCGGTTTGGTGTTTGTCGCGGGCACCCTCGATAACGCCATCTATGCTTTCAATGTCGAAACAGGTAAGCAGCTATGGCGCGGGGATCTGCCTACGAGCGCGCGCGCTACACCGATGACGTATAGAGGTCCGGACGGCAAGCAATATCTTGTGATTGTAGCCGGTGGTCATCAGCCTGCCGGATCGCAGCCGCTTGGTGATTACGTCGTTGCGTTTACGTTGTGAGTAGCCGGTTCATTGCTGGAGTTCACCCGATTCGGGAAGCGCTGCGGGCCGGAAGGCCGCTCGACAAAATTCTCATAGCGAAGGGCGCGTCCGGGCCGCGTATTCAGGAGATTGTAGATCTCTCGCAGACAGCTTCCGTGCCGGTTCGATTTGAAACGCGCGAAGCTCTCGACCGCGCTACCAAGGGCGTCTCGCATCAGGGCGTGGTGGCATTCGGCTCGGCTCACAGTTATGTCGAATTAGATTCGATTTTGAGCGATGCCAAGCTCGTGATAGTTCTGGATGGCGTGGAGGATCCGCATAATCTTGGTGCGATCGTGCGGACGGCGCATGCCGCGGGCGCGCAAGCAGTCGTGGTGCCTGAACGGCGATCGGCTCCGCTCAGCGAAACGGTGGACCGCGCAGCGGCGGGCGCTTTGGAATATCTGCCGGTGGCGCGTGTAGTGAACGTGAGCCGGGCGTTGGAACGTCTGAAAGAGAGCGGCTTCTGGATCTACGGGCTCGACGAACGCGGCACTGAGCTGTACGATGAGACTGCCTTTACCGTGCCGACTGCGATCGTGCTGGGCGGAGAAGGGAAGGGGCTGCATCAGAACGTGCAGAAGCACTGCGATGTGCTGGTCCGTATTCCGATGGCCGGAGCCGTTTCGTCATTGAACGTGTCGGTAGCGGCGGGCGTAGTTTTGTTCGAGTGGCGCAGAAGACAAGCATCCGCACTCGCGGGGCGCGGTTGAACGCACAGACGTCACCCTCCATCTTGAAAAGCAGCGTCTATATCGTGGATAACGTCGCCGGATGAGCAGATTCGTGCATACTGATCCAAGTAGCGACCATGACGCAACCGCCCGCAATACTCGTTCAGGACCTGCACAAATCGTACGGTGCTGTGGAGGCCGTTCGCGGGATCGATCTGGAAGTTCAGACGGGAGAAGTGTTCGGACTGCTCGGTCCGAATGGCGCGGGCAAGACCACGACGATCGAAATTCTGGAAGGTTTGCGGCCGCGCACGAGCGGCACGGTGTCTGTTCTGGGGCTGGACCCTGCGGTCGAAAGCCGCGAAATTAAGAACCGCATCGGGGTCTGTCTGCAAGCCACTAACCTGCCTGACAAGATGAAGACGATGGAGGCGTTGGATCTGTTCGACGCCTTTTATGATCGCCACACGGATCGCCCTGCGCTACTGAAAAGGTTGCAACTTTGGGATAAGAAAGACAGCTTTTACAAAACTCTTTCTGGTGGACAGAAACAGCGGGTGGCGCTGGCGCTCGCTCTACTGAACGAGCCAGCTTTGTTGTTTCTTGACGAGCCGACTACGGGGCTTGATCCGCAGGTGCGGCATGAAATCCATAACGTGATCGAAGAACTCAAGAGCGGCGGGAAAACGATCTTGATCACGACGCATTACATCGAGGAAGCGGAGCGGCTGTGCGACCGGGTCGCGATCATCGACGGGGGAAAAATTATCGAGCAGGGCAGCCCGCGCGAAATTCAGCAGCGGGTGTTGGGACGGACATTGGTTGAAGTCACGGCCGATCAGGTGATCCCGGAGATTGACTTGCCGCAACGGCTGCGGGATGAGAAATACGTGATGCGCGATGGAGACCGGACGCTCTCCATGCAAACCGATGAGCCGGCTGCGGCGATTGTGGAACTCGTGAAGTATATCGATGGGCGCGGGCTGAAGTTGCTCGATATTCACCTGAAGCGGCCGACGCTCGAAGACGTGTTTATCGAGCTAACGGGGAAGAAGCTGCGCGACCAATGAGACCCTACATCGCCCAAATCAAGAGCAACCTGCGGCTGATGGGACGCGACCGTTCCGTGCTGTTCTTTAACGTGCTTTTCCCGCTCGTTTTCTTCTTCATCTTTGCGCAGTCGTTTCATGCAGGCGAAAGCACGGGGGCAATGAGCCAGGTGATCACGATGGTGCTGATCATCGGCGTGCTAAATAACGGCTTCTTTGGAGCGGGCATGCGCGCGGTGCAGGATCGTGAGACGAACGTGCTGAGGCGGTTCAAGGTTGCTCCGGTCGGTCCGGCTCCAATTTTAGTAGCGTCACTCGTTTCGGGGCTGGTGGCCTTTCTACCACCGGTAATTCTCTTTTTCTTTTTTGCAGGTACCGTGTACCACATGCCGCTGCCGCACAACCTGCTCTCGGTTGTGGTGTTCGTGTGCCTGTCAGTAGTGGCGTTCCGGGCTCTGGGGACGATCATCGCGTCGCTGGCGAATTCGGCGGCTGAAGCGAACATCATTACTCAGTTTCTTTACCTTCCAATGCTCTTTCTAAGCGGAGCTACGTTCCCGATCAGCATGATGCCGATCTGGCTGCAAAGCGTCGCTCAGTTTCTGCCGGCGACTTATCTTTATCAAGGCTTGCAGAGTTTGATGATCGGGGGCGAAAGCTTGCTAGCGAATCTCGTGCCGATGCTTGCGTTGCTGGTCACCATGGCGGTCGCGCTCGTGATTGGTACAAAACTGTTTCGCTGGGAGAAGGAGGAGAAGATTGCGGGGCCTGCGAAACTGTGGATCCTCGCGGTGCTTGCGCCCTTTTTCCTGATGGGCCTCTACCAGGTTCGGACGAAGCAGAACGTGGAGAAGAACAAGGTTCTGACGCGCAGCATGTATCGCCGCAGTTCGGTTCTGTTCCAGAATGCGCGAGTTTTTGTGGGCAATGGGACGGTGATCGAACGCGGAGCAGTGCTGATTCGTAACGGCAAGATTGCGGAGGTGTTTGGCGCTCCGCCGCAGAATCCGAAAGCGTTGAATGCAGAGATAGTGGATGCGGCGGGTAAAACGCTGATGCCCGGTTTGATCGACATGCATGTGCATATCGGCGCGCCGGGCGGATTGTATAGTGACCAAGCGAAGTACGCGGATCCGAACGCAGGCAAGCGCAGATTGGCCGCCTATTTATATAGCGGCATCACGGCAGTTCGCAGCACGGGTGACTGGTTGAATAGCTCGCTCGAGTTGCGTAAGCAGGTCGGTTCCGGGCTATATCTTGGGGCTGAACTGTTTGCGTACGGGCCTTTATTTACGGCGGCGGGCGGTCATCCCGAAGAGCTTCTCGAGATCTTCCCAGCCTCTATCAAGAATAGCGCGCAGGCCGAGTTTCTGCGCGAACCAAAGTCGATTGGAGAGGCGCAGCAGCAAGTGGACGCGCTTAAGCATGCAGGTGTAGACGGTATTAAAGCGGTGCTCGAAGCCGGTAATGCGCAATGGGGTTTATTCAACCGGCTCGACATAGCGATTTATCGCGCCGTAATTGCACAAGCCACCAAGGACAACCTGCCCTCTGCTA
>JAABUQ010006542.1_pt1 | contig 17579 bp, 12 predicted proteins | sample 5560001 | NCBI WGS metagenome assembly JAABUQ01 (sample SAMN10711888, study PRJNA513371) | rock metagenome | isolation source: Antarctica rocks | place: Antarctica: Victoria Land, Finger Mt nord | collected 2015-12-18
CTTCCGCGAATCGACGCCACGCTACCACGCACCGAGAAAGCCTTTGGTTTGACAGGATAGATCCGGATGGTGATGGCCCGTAGTTGTCGCCCCTGCACGAAACCATGCACACCCACGTGATCGCCATTGTGCAGCCCCGGCCGTCCGGCGTTCCCTTTCTCAATCAGCTTCGTCGCCTGCAAAACAGTCACCGCTAACGTTCCACGCGTTCGAGTTACCAACGTAAAGCCGTGCAGTCCGACACCCTGCGCGATCCCCCGCAGGGTCACGGATCCCGGCTTGGTCCGCGCTGTCGGGTGACTGCTGCGTGATGGTTGCGCCTGCACCGGTGACGCGCCGGCTAGAACGAGGAGCACGGTTAGCACACAGAGAACTCGGCTCATGATTACCTTCGACTAAGGAGGACGCTAAACGAATCATCGACCCGACCCACCCAGTTCGGGGGGATCAGGGTTACGGTGTCATACTGCTCCAATAAGGCCGGCCCCAGGACGACGTCGCCTCGGTTCAGAGAGGGCCGCCAGAATACGGTGGCGCGCACCGGAGCCACCTTGGTCACCCCCACTCCCGCGCCGAACCAGACCTCGCGCTGGCCCTGCGCTCGCTCCGGCTCGGGCCATGCAGGGACTAGGTCGGGCCGATGCAAGCGGGGTAGCGTGGCGCGCAGCCGTAGATGCACGATCTCCACTGGCCGGTCCATCGCTGCATAGCCATATCTCTCCCGATGGAGGCCAGTAAATGCCGACAGAACTTCTGCGCTCGATGCGGCATACGGGACGGACAACTCAAACGATTGACCCAGGTAGCGGACGCTTAGCCGCCGTAGCAGCACTGGGGGGCCAAACAGGGGTTCGTCCTCAAGATCCTCGGTGGCCTGCGCTTCCAATTCTGCAAAGATCCGCTCAGCCCGCGCTTCGCGCGAGGGTTCGAGGGGCATCAACACCGTACGCTGAAAGTCGCGCTGGAGATCGGGGACCGTGAGACCAAGAGCCGCCATCACGCCGGGATGTGGTGGAACGAGCACCTGCGAGATGTCGAGGCCGTCGGCCAGTTCGGCGGCGTGCAACGGCCCCGCGCCCCCGAAGGAGAAGAGAACGAACCGACGAGGGTCGTAGCCGCGCTGCAAGGTAACGGTACGCACCGCCCGCTCCATATTGGAGTTGGCGAGACGAATCACCGCCCAGGCTGCTTGCTCCACGGTGAGGCTCAGAGACTGAGCGATACTGGCCACAGCTTCCCGCGCCCGTGTAGCGTCCAGTGGCATGGCGCCTCCCAGTAAACCCGCCGACGACAGTCGGCCCAGCACCAGGTTGGCATCCGTGACCGTGGGGACGAGACCGCGACCGTAGGCCGCCGGACCCGGGTCGGCGCCCGCGCTCTCCGGTCCCACGTGCAACCCGCCCCCCGAATCGCATCGTGCGATCGAGCCGCCGCCTGCTCCAACTGTCTCGATGGTCAACATGGGGAGCAACAATGGAAAGCTGGCAACCTCTCCTTCCGTCCCCTCCAACACCTCCCCGGGAACAACTGCTACGTCCGTCGACGTGCCCCCCATGTCAAAGGTAATGATGTGGTGCCGGCCGGCTATCGCAGCTACTGCCTTGGCGCCCACTACACCGGCGGCCGGCCCACTGAGCACCGTCTGGACCGGACGCGCGGCAGCCGAGCGGGCGCCAACCAAGCCTCCGTTTGAATGCATAACGTGCAGATGACGAACACCGACATCGATGTGGCGCTGCAACGCGTCAAGATAGCACCGCATTACGGGCATCACATAGGCATTCACCACCACCGTGCTGGTCCGCTCAAATTCACCGTAGCGCGACGCGATCTCATGAGACAGGCTCACGAGCAACTCACCATCCCACTTCGCGCGCAGCATCTTCGCAACATCCTGTTCATGTGCGGGGTTGGCATAGCCGAAGAGCAGGCATACGCCTATCGACTCCACACCATCATGTTGCAGGTGCGCTACCGCCCGAGACACACTGGCCAGATCTAGCGGCTGCACGACACGTCCCTGATAATCGAGCCGCTCGGTCACGCCCAGCCGCCGCTCCGCCGGTACCAGTGGCTCGGGCCAACGCGCCCGGAGGTCATAAATGGCCGGCCGGTTCTGCCTCCTGATCTCCAGCACATCCTCAAATCCGGCGGTGGTGATCAAACCGGTATGGGCGCCCTTCCGCTCCAGTACAGCGTTGGTGGCCACAGTTGTGCCGTGGCTAACGGCCATAAGGGAATCCGATTCCATCAGGTCCAGGGCATGGAGAATCGCCCGAACGGGCTCGGCCGGCGTGCTCGGCACTTTACCGACCCGTCCATCCGAGGCAAACACATCCGTGAAGGTGCCGCCCGTATCGACTCCGACCACGACCGCATCGCTGCCCGTCACGTTAGACCTCTCTGGCGACGTCGTATGCTCGAAGCCTACCCCATCTATTCCGACCATGCAAGCGAGTGCGAAGTAAAATCTCTTCCCCTCGCTAGCAGACGGTGCTCGCACCAGAGCAGAAGAGGGCCTTGTAGTGTTGTATATCGTGTACATTTGCAGAACGAGAGGGAGACGTAATGCCACGGTACACCAGGGCAGGGTTACTCAAGCGGAGCATACTACTCTTCTGGTCCCCTACTCGCGTCCCTACTGGCCCTCCAGCTACTGCTGGATCGCAGAACCCGGCGTAGAACCGAGTAGTAGGTGGTTTTGCGATTTAACGCGAATAATCGCTGGCGTCTGAGGAAACGTCGATAGGATGGGACTCGTGCACGTTCAGCAGCGCCCGAGCCTCCTCCACGATCCGCCGGCGCAGCGACTCGGGCGCCAGGACGCGTACGTTCCAGCCCCACCCCAGCAGCCAGGAGAGGATGTCGCTCTCCTGCCGCACGCGCAGGGTTACGCGAAGTCCTTCCGGGGTCTCCTCTTCCGAGACCATAAAGAAGGAGGGATCCTCGCGCACCCAGCGCGCGACTTCAGAGCGGAAGAGCGCGCGTACCTCGAGGGGACGACCGTCAATCTCAGGGCCGCACAGCGGAATCCGTTCCGGGCGGGTGAACGTCCGCTCCAGGACGGCGAGCGCCTCCATACGCGCCAGCCGAAACGTGCGGACACCACGCCGAAGATGGTCGTATCCGGTCAGATACCAGGCGCCGTTGGTGTGGATGAGGGTGTAGGGATCGACCTCTCGCGACACGCCCTCTACTGCGTTCGCGCGGCTTCGCGTGTGATAGACGAAGCCCACCGCGGAGCGATCCATGATCGCGCGGCGCAGCGTGGCGAGCGACTCGGCCGCGGGGTCGGGACGCCCCGGAAGAAAGTGGATGCTCTCGCGGAGCATCCCGACATCAAATTGCAGCGGCTCCGGCAGCACGGCGCTGATCTTCCGCCCAGCCGCCTCACTCGCAGTCCGATACTGCGCATCAAAGCTTCCACCCATGAGGTCGGCGCCAAGCAGGAGCATTGCGGCCTCGTCGGCGGAGAAGGTGAGCGGGGGCAGGAAGTACCCCTCCATGAGAGAGTACCCCTGCCCCGGGGTTGCCACGATTGGAACGCCCGCCTCGGAGAGCGCCTGAATGTCGCGGTAGATCGTCCGCTTGCTCGTTTCGAAGACCGCTGCCAGGTCCTCGGCCCTGCGCCTGCCCCGTCCCTGGAGTTCGAGGACAACGGCCAGCAGCCGATCCGTCCGGTTCATCCCACCTCCGAGCTAGTGCTGTGCGGTCACCGGCTGAAGTAGATACAGCGTATTGCCGGTGCCGTCCCCGATAGCTAGCGACCGACCGAAGGGCTCATCCTTCGGCGGGCTGATGATCTCAACACCCCGCGCCGCGAGATCGCAGTGCGTCGCATCGACATCCTCGACGAACCACCACAGCTCGACCGGATCTCCCGCCTCCTCCGGGCCGAGAGAAAACGTCGCGCCTCCCGTGTTGACGAACTGGACGAACCCCGGGTGCTCGTCCTCTACCTGGAAGCCAAGCTGGTCGACGTAGAAGGTCTTTGCCCGGTCCACATCGGGCACGTGCATGATGATGAAGCTGGGACCGTGAAGCATACTCTCTCCTTTGGGAGCTGTTTTCTCGCTTCGGGAGCACCCCCGAACGCAGCTTCACCATCGCACGCCGCTGTGACAACAGTATGTCAGTATCTATAAACTGCCCCAATCCGAACCAATTTTTGACTCAGAGCCTCGTTCTTGCTACCATGTGGGACAGGCGTTCTAGTCGTTGGAAAGGCAGAGGGATGAGAAATACAGGTGAGAAGATGCGAGCGCGGATCGTCGACGCCATTGGGGATTTGACTGAGACCAACAGCCGCCCACCCACGAATCGAGAGTTGGGTGAGTACCTCGGTGGCAAGTCGACGGGCCACATCGACTATCATCTCCGCATTCTGAAGGAGCAGGGGAAGATCAGCCATGATCCCAAGAAGAGTCGCGGAATTGCGCTTGCCACTGGTCTGGAGCGCGAGCCACTGCCGATGCGAAGCCGGCAGGTACAGATTCTCGGCACGATTGCGGCCGGCCAGCCGATTGAAGCGGTAGCCACGGGAGACGACTATGTCACGGTGCCTGGGGTTCAGGGCGACAATCTATTCGCCCTGCGCGTCCGGGGGAAGTCGATGATCGACGACCTGATTGACGACGGCGACGTCGTTGTCTGTCGCCAGCAGAACTCGGCCAGCAACGGCGACACGGTCGTGGCGTTAATTACCAGCGGACCGTCAGAGGCGGGTGAAGCAACACTCAAGCGATTTTATCAGGAGCCGGACCAGATTCGCCTGGAGCCGCGCAATCCGACCATGCAGCCAATCTTCGTACACCCCAACGATCTCATGATTCAGGGGAGAGTCGTCACCGTCATTCGGGAGTTGCAGTAGTCCTCGCTCAGTTGAAGGCAGAAGAGAGCAGCGGCTCTTTTCTGCCTTTCTGAGGACTTCAGTGAAGACCAAGCCCCTTCATCGCAGGGACGACGGCAAAATATCCAGCTGGTCACGATACTTGGCAACTGTTCGTCGAGCCACGTCGTAGCCGTACTCGTGGAGGCGCGAAGCGATTTCCTGATCCGTCAGCGGGATCTCTTCACCCGAAATCATGTCTTTGATGATGTCCTTCACGTTCAGCGAGGCAGTGAAAAAATCGCTGAAGGGGATGACCTTGCCGTTCGGAATCATGACGTATTTTGCCGCCGTCGCCCGGCTCACAGTCGACTCGTGAATGCCCGTCTGTTCGGCTAACATAGCCCGTGTCAGCGGTTTGAGGTGGCGAATACCGTGACGGAGGTACTCAGCCTGATACTGCACCAGGAAATTCGTGATCTTCTGCATCGTTTGACGCCGTTGATTGATGTTTGCGATGAACATTTTCGCGCGCGAGACGTAGTGCTGGATGTGCTCCCGTTCTTCCTCGGAGTACGCCACTCCATTACCCGCCACCTGGGATAGCAGTTGCTGATACATGCCGTTTACGGAGAGGGCAAAACGACGCGACTCGATGACCTCGACCTCAAACCCTTCCCCTTCTTCAGCTTCCGTGATAATCACGTCCGGCATGACGTAGCCCTGCACAGGGCGGGGACCGGAGCGAGTAGGAACGCCATCAGACGTTTGCGAAGGATGCGGATTCAGCTTGCTCTTGATAAACTCCCAGGACTGAGCGACCTCTTCGTGGTCGACATTCAACTGCTGCGCGATCTTGTTGAATTTGTGCTTCCCTAAATCTTCCAGGTAGTCTCGCACCAGCGTGATCGCGAGTGGATCCTCCATGCCCTTCGCTGCCAGGTACTGCAGCTGAAGCATCATGCATTCGCGAATGTCTCTCGCTCCGATACCGGGCGGCTCCAGACTCTGCAGGCAGCCAATCAGCTCCTCCACCTTTTCCGTCTCGACATTGAACTTCGAGCAAACCTCGTAAATGGAGCACCGCAAATACCCATCACTGTCCAGACTGCCCACCAGGTACTCTGCAATCGGCATATCCTGGTCACTCACCATGGCGCCCATATCGACCAGCAGCTTTTCCTCGAGCGTTATCTGGGCCGCAACCAGTGTCAGCGGGTCGAACTCGTCGTCGCGGGTCACGGTGGGGCTGTTCCAGGCCAGGTTTTCCAGGTATTGTTCAGTTGGATCCTGACTACCCGCGTCCTCTTGCTTGCGAGCACAGCGCGGGCACGCTTCTCCCTCGATCGGCTGGCCGCACGTCGGACAGATGACCATGTCCAGCATGTCGAGTGCTGGGTTATCGTCCAGTTCATGGGAGATCGTCGACTGAAGCTCCTGCGAAGACATCTCGAGAATGTGGTTCGCGGCGATGAGACGCGGAGACACGCGAACCTGGAGAACTTGCTGGGAGTCCTGAGTCATTTCCATGGGGCTGCTTCTACCTTCGAACAGAATCTACGGACAGCATGCCAGGCACCGCACGAACTGCCGGGGAGAGGCTCCGACAAAAGAACTCGTGTCGTATGTATTTGCCCGCAGAACCGGTAGACCCGGTCCGTGCCCCCAGTGTATCAACAACACTCAGGCAACCGGACGGATTTGGGCTGGAGACCTCTTCGTTGAGCCTTCGGCCAGGAAGGCAATCTCCAGCCCGTCGTCTTACTTCGCGGAGTCAAGCTCCGGCGAGGCGTCAAGCGTGGTCATCCCGACTACCGTATCACCCTTGTTCAGCCGCATGACGATGACGCCCTGGGTTGCCCGGCCAGTTCGGCGGATGCTTTTGACCTCGGTACGGGTGACCAAGCCTTGCACCGACATCATGATCACCTCCGTGGAGTCGTCTTCAACCACGCGGGCCGCCACCAGGTCCCCGGTTTTGTTGGTTACCTTGGTAGCCGACATGCCGAGGCCGCCCCGCCGCTGAGTCTTGTACTCCGTTAGTGGGCTGCGCTTGCCGTAGCCGTGTTCGGTGACGGCAAAGAGGTGCTTGCTGGCCTTGGTGACTAGGTCCATGCGGATAACCTTGTCATCTTTGCGCAGGGTGATGCCCTTCACGCCGGCGGCATCCCGACCCATCGAGCGCACTTGCTCCTGATCGAACCGAATCGAGTTGCCCAGTTGGGTCACCAACATCACATCCTCGTCACCCTCGGCGACCTCCACCCAGGCCAGCTCATCGTCCGGGTCCAGGGTGATTCCGCGGATGCCGGTACGGCGCACATTGCGGAATGCCTCGAGCGGCGTGCGCTTCACGGTGCCGTTCGTGGTAGCCATGACCAGGTAGCCGGTGGTCCGCCCTTTCGGGATGGTGATAACGGTCTGCGCGGTCTCGCCGGCTTCGAGCTGTACCAGATTGACGACTGGCGTGCCCTTGCCCTGCCGGCTGGCGTCGGGCACTTCGTACACCTTGAGTTGGAAGACGCGTCCCTGATTCGTGAAAAAGAAGATATTGTCGTGGGTGTTTGTGACGAACAGACGCTCAACCTCGTCCGCATCCCGGGTCACCATCCCGATGATGCCCTTACCTCCACGACGCTGCGGTTTGTAGGTGTCGGCTGGAATGCGCTTGATATACGCTTTGCGGGTCATGGTAACCATAACCTGCTCGTCCGGGATCAAGTCTTCTTCGCTGAACTCCCCGGCCTCTTCATTCTTGATAAGGGTACGGCGCTCGTCGCCGTACTTGTTGCGAACCTCTTTGAGTTCGTCTTTGATCAGCAGGTCAATCTTTCGCGGGCTGGCCAGCAGGTCCTCGAGCTTGGCGATAGTCTTCAAGACCTGCGCGTACTCATCGAGGATCTTTTTGCGCTCCAGAGCGGCGAGGCGAGCTAATTGGATGGCAAGGATCGCTTTAGCCTGCGCTTCGGACAGCGAAAACCCGGTCATCAGGTTGCTCTGTGCCGCATCCGGCGTTTGAGACTGCCGGATGGTGGAGATAATCTGATCGAGATTATCGAGAGCAATCTTGAGCCCTTCCAGGATATGGGCTCGCTCTCGAGCCCGCTGCAGCTCGAACTCGGTGCGGCGGCGCACCACCTGTCGCCGGTAGGTCAGGAAGTGGCGCAACATCATGTCGAGCGCTAACACGCGCGGCTGCTGGTCCACCAGAGCCAGCATGTTCATTGAATAGCTGGACTGCAGGGCGGTGTGTTTAAACAATTGATTTAAGACTGACTTGGGCTGCGCTTCTCGCTTGAGCTCGATGACAATACGCATGCCGCGGCGATCCGACTCGTCGCGCAAGTCTGAGATGCCAAGGAGCTTTTTCTCGTGTACCAGATCGGCGATGCGTTCCAACAAGGTCGATTTGTTGACCTGATAGGGCAACTCGGTGACGATGATCGCCCATCGCCCGCCCTTCATCTCCTCGAACTCACAGACCGACCGCACGATAATACGCCCGTGCCCCGTGCCGTATGCTTGATCGATGCCTTCACGACCCCAGATAACGCCCCCCGTGGGGAAGTCGGGACCGCGCACAATCGCGCTGAGATCAGCATTGTCGGCCTCAGGATGCTCGATCAGGTACGCCGTGGCATCGACCACTTCGCGTAAATTATGCGGCGGGATATTGGTCGCCATGCCCACCGCGATGCCGGTCGAGCCGTTGATCAGAAGATTCGGTATCCGACTGGGCAGTGATTGCGGCTCACGTTCACGACCGTCGTAGTTGGGCTGCCAATCCACGGTATTCATGTCGATATCGGCCATCAGGTCGTCGGTAATAGCCATCATGCGGGACTCGGTGTAGCGCATCGCGGCCGGAGAGTCACCGTCCACGGAACCAAAATTCCCCTGACCATCAACCAGCGGGTACCGCATCACGAAGTCCTGGGCCAGCCGTACCAGCGTGTCGTACACGGCGGTGTCGCCGTGCGGATGGTACTTCGCCAGCACCTCCCCGACCACTGCCGCGCTTTTCCTATAGTTCGCCCGAGAGGTAAGCCCAAGCTCATGCATGGCGTACAGAATCCGGCGATGGACCGGCTTCAGACCGTCGCGAACGTCCGGCAAGGCGCGGGAGACGATAACACTCATGGCGTAGTCGAGATACGACTCCCGCATCTCCGTTTCGATGTTTATCGTCTCGATTCGATCCGCTGCTTCCATTCGATTCTGACCCTTTATCCTCTACTGAACTGACAAGAAATATGTTCTAGTATATCGTTTTTGAGTGCGGTTCGTCAACTGTCCGGACTCCCCCAGGAAGGGTTTCTGCTGATACTCTGGAGGGCACCGCCATGACTCGGCTCGTGCCTGGGAGGCGCCATCGTGCGCCTCATTCCAGGCAGCGGTGGGAAGAGTGCCAACCACGGGAATGGTATACTTTGCGCGTTAGTGACGCCCCATTTTATGGACGATGAACTCGTTCTTCTCACCTCGTTTTTTAACCTGGCCGGTGGACGCAGGCAAAATACTGCGAACACCTTCCGGGTTGAGTCCAACGTGCCTTCAGAAACCTCCCCAGACGGTGGGGCGGCACTCTACATCGTCACCGAGTCGTCGACATCGGGACAGATGGGTCCGCGCGCCCGGCGCACGGTTGCCGATTCGATAGCCTGGGAGTATCAAGCGCACCAGGACGTGCCGCCACCGGCGCGGTTGAAGGCTGCCCTGCGCACTGCACACGAAGCAGTAGCCCACGACTTCGACGGTCACATTACCGTCGGCGCTAGCGTCATCGCCGTTGAACAGGACAACATTTACCTGGCTCAGGTAGCGCCGGGTCAGGTCTACGTTCTGCACGAAGGCAGCCTGAACTCCATAAACGCGAGCGTCGACGGTACCGCACCCTTCGAGCGTGCCCTCGGCTCCGCACGAGGACCAAAAATCCTGCTGTTTCGGGATGAGATCGCCGCGGGAGACGTGCTCACGCTCTGCTCCAGTTGGTTCGAGCGAACGCCTGATCGCGATGAGCTGCGCAACTGTTTCGATGCCGGCACAGCAGATGACATTGCTGAAGCAATCTTCGATCTGGCCCGTCAGCACGATGTCCGCGACTCGAGCGTTATTGTGATAGAAGCCGCACTGGCCAGCGAGCTGGAAGCGCCGCCAGACGAGGAGCGACCCGCGAGCTTCATACAGCAGGTCGATAGCGCGATGCAAGCACTGACCGGCGTTGGTCGAATGCTCTGGTCGGAGCTACGTGTCCCCAGCGCACCACGAAGTTTGCCCCCACACGATCAATCATCTCGCGATGACGACTCCTCTCCTCTAGACGACTACGCGCCGACGGATCAATCCGAGGCGCCCGACGAGTATGAGCCGCGGAGCGTCGACGTCTCGTATCGGGAATCGCCTGCTCCAACCGACATGGACCCACCCGACGATTCGGAATCGCAGTTCGGCGGCGCCCATCCGGCGTATCCAGACGAGTCGACCAGTGAAGTGCCTTTAGCCGAGATTCAGGAACAACTGCGGCGCCGGTCGTCGTCCAGCGCATCCGCGTCTCCGGCGTCCACTCAATCTCCACATCTGGAGCAGATGACGGAGGAGATAGCCGTTGTTTCAGCCGACGACCTTGCTCCGGCACGTCCCGCGCGGCAGGAAGAACCAGCTGACCACTGGGACGAGTATCAATCGGAAGCGGAGAATGAGCCAGAGCCGGAGCAAAAGCCCGGGTCGCGTCGATTTCGCCTACGCCCCTCGGTCGAACCGGTCTCAGAGCTTGATCGGGTCAATTCACGCTTGCAACTCGACCAGGACATGGGCGACGTTATTCCCCCGGTCCAGGCCTTTCCAGACACCAGTACCGAGCCATCGCGCATCTATGCCACCGGCAAGGATATGCAGGCAGCCAACCGCCGGCCCCGCCGCTTTGGTGGCGCTCGACCGCTGCGGCGCGACGCTCATTCCGGCGCTTCTGTGGTGCGGCCCGGTTTGGGAGATGTGGATCTTCGTAAGCCGGCGAGCCGTCCAGCACCGTCTGCCCTGGTGTGGGCGAGCGCGGCGGTCTTCCTCCTGCTGGTGGCCGCATCGCTCTACAAGTTCCTCTCCCGTCCGCACGTTGCGGCCAGGGCGCCAAATTACATAGCGCTCATCAACCGAGATTTGACGCAAGCGGGCAGAGCCACCACCCTCCCGCTCCAGGAACGGTACCTACAGAAGGCACGAACTGACATTCGGGTGGCCCATCGCAACGGCACGGATCCACGCAAGCTGCAAGCACTCAGTGCAACGGTGCAGACGACTTCCGACAATCTGCACCACATAACCCGCCTCGCCAATCCGCCGGTGCTTACCGACTTTGCCAAGATTCCGAATGCTCGGCCGACCCAGATCGCAACGGCGCCCGGCCTGGTCTTCATACTTGACTCAGGCGGCCATAAAGTGTTCCAGGTGACGCCAAACTCTCCGCCTGCCAATCCGACCCAAATCGTCACAGCCGGTGAAACGGATAATACCTTTACGATCGGTAATCCTACGCTGCTGGCGAGCGACGGCGCCACGGCCCTCGTGCTCGACGATCACAACGTTCTGGTTCGTGACAACGCCGGCAACAAGACCGTCACCTCGCTGGTAGAGTCGGCGCCAATTGAAAAGATCGTGCAGATGACGACGCTCGATCCGGACGTATATCTGCTCGATTCCGCCGGGAGCCAGCTCTGGCGATACCCGGGCGGAGTAACGCAGTACAACCCGCTTTCGCAACCATATTGGGACACCAATAAACCTGATCTACGCCACGGAATCGCCGCTGCCTTCGACGGCACGTCCCTCTATCTCCTGCGTCAGGACGGCAGCATCCTGAAGTACGACCTTTCCGCGAACGCGCAACGCTACCACGTCGCCGTCCAGCCGGCGCTGCACAATCCAACGGCGATGTTCACCGGGCCGGGCGAGAAGTATATCTGGGTGGCCGACCCCGTCCACAACCGTGTCGTTCAGCTAGACAGATTCGGCTCCTTCGTGCGCGCCTATGTGTCGCCCGCCTTCAGCCAAATTCAAAGCATTGCAGCCGGCCCGGCGGGCAACACCCTCTATGTCCTGGCCGGCGCCAGGCTGTACGATCTGTCAGTCGTACGTTGACCAGGTGACGCTGGCTTTTCGCATCCTTGCCCAAGACTCAACCACGCAGGCGCGGGTGGGGGAACTCCGTACCACGCACCGCACCTTCGAGACACCGGTCTTTATGCCGGTGGGCACACAGGCCACGGTGAAGACGCTCTCGCCCGATGATCTGCGCACGGCGGGCGCACAGATCATCTTGGGGAATGCATATCACCTCTACCTGCGACCGGGATCGGATGTAATCGAACAGTGCAGTGGGTTACACGGCTTCATGGCCTGGGATCGATCGATTCTGACCGATAGTGGCGGATTCCAGGTGTTTAGCCTGGGACACCTGCGGCGGCTCAATGAAGAGGGCGTCACGTTCCGCTCGCACATCGACGGCTCGCCGCACCTCTTTACGCCTGAGAGCGTGGTGCGCATTCAGCAGGAACTCGGCTCCGATATCGCCATGGTGCTGGATGAATGCACGACCTACCCATCGGACGAAAATGCCAGTCGGGAGTCGTTCGAGCGCACCACCCGCTGGGCGCAGCGCGCGCTGAACACTCATAGTAAACCTGACCAGGCACTATTCGGGATCGTACAGGGTGGCATGCACGCACATTTGAGGCAAGAGAGCGCGGCACAACTGGTGGGGCTAGATTTTCCAGGCTATGGCATCGGGGGACTCTCGGTGGGAGAGCCCAAGCCGCTCTTCCACGAGATGATGGCCGTATCAGCAGCAGCTCTGCCGCCATCCAAACCACGCTATGTGATGGGAGTGGGCGCTCCCGGCGATCTGTTCGCGGCGGTCGCCAGTGGCATCGATATGTTCGACTGTGTCCTTCAGACCCGCCTGGGCCGGAACGGCGGCCTGCTAAGCCGGAAGGGCCGTCTGAATATCCGCAATGCTTGCTTCCGACGCGATCCCGGCCCGATCGATCCAACCTGCGATTGCAGCACCTGCCGGACGTTTTCCCTGGCGTATCTCCATCATCTCTTCCGTAGTGAGGAAATGCTCGGCTACCGTCTGGCAAGTCTGCACAATATCCGCTGGACGATCAAATTGGTCGAGGAGATGCGCCACCATATTCGAACCGGTACCTTCGCTCAACTCCATCAAGACTTCCTGGCCGGTTACGCCCCGCCGAACCCAGGCGCACGCGACGAGCAACGTAGAAAATGGAGGCGCTAGCCCCTCGAGTGCGCAACTCAGTAGAAAGGTAGGAAAGAATGACGCTACGCGGCATGCTGCTCGACATCGACGGCACGCTCTTGCTCAGCAACGACGCGCAAGCCCAGGCCTGGATTGATGCGTTTCGCGAGTTCGATTACCACGACATCTCGTTCGACCAGGTACAACCGTTGATCGGGATGGGCGGCGATAAACTACTGGCGAAGGTGGCGCCCGGACTAAAGGACACCGAAGGTATAGGCAAGAAAATAACAGAACGGAGGGCGGAGATTTTTCCGAAACAGTATGCTCCGCATTTGCAGCCGGCGCCAGGCGCGCGCGATCTCCTGGTCCGCCTGAAGGATGCGGGTCTCACGCTGACCATAGCGACCTCGGCCAAGGACCAGGAACTGCAGGCGCTGCTCAAAGCGGCCGGAATTGATGATCTGATTCAGCATAAAGCGACATCAGACGACGCCGGCCAATCGAAACCGGACCCCGACATTGTGCAGGCAGCGCTGAAGGAATCAGGGCTGGACCCATCGGAGGTCCTTATGCTGGGCGACACGCCGTACGATATTGAAGCTGCTGAGCGCAGCCAGGTGGGAGTGATCGCCGTGCGCTGCGGGGGGCATGACAAGGACCTCGCTGGCGCACTGGCGGTCTACGACGATCCGGCTGACTTGCTGGCGCACCTGGGCGATTCCCCTATCGGCACTCACGCCGCCTCCGCTAGGTCGGTTCCTTGATGACGTACCCAGCGCCGCGGATGGTGTTGATCAGATCCGGTTCACCGAGCGCCTGGCGCAGATTCCGGATGAAGACCTGCACCACATTGGAGTCGTACGTGCTGCCCCAGACCCGGCTGTAGATCGTCTCAGCTGAGAGTACCTGGCGTGGATGACGCAGAAACAACTCCAGGAGATCGTACTGCTTGCTGGTCAGATGAACCAGCCGGTCGCCGCGATGGACTTCGTGCGCCCGCGTATCCATGACGACATCGGCGAAGCGCAGCTCGGTCTCCTCGACCGGCGTTTTACGACGAAGGAGAGCGCGTACGCGAGCGAGCAACTCATCGATCGAGAAGGGCTTCACCATGTAATCGTCCGCGCCGCTATCCAGCCCCGAGATCCGATCGGACACGGTGCCGCGCGCCGTGAGTACCAAAATCGGGACATCGTCGGCGGCGCGCAACCGGCGGCACACTTCGACGCCGTCTAGACCTGGCAGCATCAGATCGAGCACGACCAGGTCGGGTGGCGTATCGCGTGCCATGCGCAGCCCAGTGGTACCATCCTGTGCCACGGCAACCTTGTAGCCTTCGTAGCTAAGGCCGCGCCGCAGCAGGTCGCTGATCGCATCGTCATCTTCGATCACCAGGATTTCCATGTGAAGCACCTTCTAGGACTGGTGTGTCAAAGCTAGAGCGGCTGTAACCGGAGCCATACTGACGCGCGGAGGAAGTCGCGGCCATGACCGGCGCCGTCCCACTTCTCACCCTGGTTCAGGATGACTGATAGTATGCCAGCTTGGGCACAGTGTACCATAACACCCAGATGATGCTTGACATTTACCGCATTAGCGGCTGGCTGCTGCTAGCATGGGACGCGCCCCGACCTGCAACGCCGCCGTTGTTTTTCTCCCCAGCGTGATTCATGCCCGAGCTTCCTGAAGTCGAAACCATGGTGCGTGACCTGGCTTCACGCGTCGCCGGTAGCACCATTGTCTCGGTCGAGGCGGACTTCCCCGGCATTGTGGTTTGGCCGGCGTTCGATCAATTCGTGCAACGCGTCGCGGGGCAAATGGTTTCGGGAGTGGAGCGACGCGGCAAGTTTGCCATCTTCCCGCTCGCTTCAGGCGATGCGCTTATTGTTCACCGTGGCATGACCGGCAATCTCTTGCTGCGCACGCCCGAGTCTCCCCTGGAGTCGCATGTGCGGTTGATGTTCGTGCTGGATGATGGCCGCGAGTTGCGCTTCAACGACCCGCGGAAGTTCGGCAAGATCTATCTGATGCATCCATCGGGTAGCGAACGCGCGCTTCCGTGGTCGAGAATGGGGCCTGAGCCGCTCAACGGCGACTTTACTCTCCGATCCTTTCGACAGTCGCTGCGCGGACGAACCGCGCTCATCAAGCCGCTGCTACTCAGCCAAGGTCTGGTGGCCGGTCTGGGGAACATTTATGTGGACGAAGCGCTCCACCTGGCTCGCGTTCATCCCCAACGTCGAGCCGGCACCCTGAAGCCGGCGGAGCTGAGTCGCGTCTATCAGGCGATACGGGAGGTGCTCGAAGCTGCGATTGAAGGGCGTGGGACGACGTTCTCGAATTACACCGATATTGAAGGGCGTGCCGGTCGCTATCAGGATCGGCTGAGGGTGTATGGCAAGACCGGAACGGAATGCCTTCGCTGTGGGTTTCCAATAGTTAAGATGGTGGTTGGCGGGCGCGGCACGCACGTCTGCCCACATTGCCAAAAGGTGTGACGCTATGTCGCTGCTCACGCTCACCGGGGCCGGAAAGCACTTCGGGGCGGAACGCATATTGGAGAGTGTCTCGTTCAAAGTCGAGCGGGGGGATCACATTGGACTGGTCGGCTCCAACGGCGCCGGTAAATCGACCCTGCTGCGCATTGTCGCTGGAATCGAGGAGCCGGACAGCGGTTCGGTGGCCCGGGCACGCGGACTGCACGTCGTCTATCTGCCCCAGGAGCCGCAGTTCGACCCCGCGCATACCCTCTACGAGGCGATGCTGGACACCTTCCGCGCGGCGCTGGACGCGCAGGAGCGCTTGCGGGTACTTGAGCACGAGATGGCCGGTGGCCGTGACGATCTCGAGCTGATCGAGGAGTATGGCCGCCTGCAGGGAGTGATCGAGCACACCGGATACAACTACCGGGAGCAGATTGAGCGGGTATTAGAGGGCCTTGGCCTTCGGCAGGACTCCTGGTACACGCCGATCTCCAACCTCAGCGGCGGCCAGCAAACACGCGCCAACCTGGCGCGGACGCTACTTCAGGAGGCCGATGTCCTGCTGCTCGACGAACCCACCAACCATCTTGATATCCAGGCGGTGGAATGGCTGGAGGCGTACCTCCGCGATCTTAAACGCGCTTTTGTGATTGTGGCCCATGACCGGTACCTGCTGGACCACGTGACCAAACGAACTGTCGAACTCTCCTTCGGGCACGCGGCCGAGTATGACGCACCGTACAGTCGCTATGTCGAGTTAAAGGCAGAGCGCATGGAGCGGCAGCGTCTGGACTACGAAGCACAGCAGCGACACATTGCGAAGACGGAGGAGTTCGTGCGTCGTTTCGGCGCCAACCAGCGGGCCAAAGAGGCGCGCGGACGCCAGAAGCAACTCGACCGCCTGGAGCGCGTCGCTCGACCGGCCGACGAGGGCCAGGTGCAATTACGCCTGACCAAGGCCCAGCGCAGCGGCGACATCGTTCTGCAGGCAGACCACCTGACGGTGGGATATCCCGACCAACCGCTGGCACGCTTACCCGAGCAGGTGACCGTGCGGCGAGGCGAACGGGTAGCAATTATTGGCCCGAACGGGTCGGGGAAGACCACCTTGCTGCGGACTCTGGTCGGTGCTTTGCCCGCGCTGGATGGCACCGTGCGCTGGGGAGCCAGGACCTCGATCGGCTACTACTCGCAAACGCTCGGCCAGCTGAACGACTCTCGCACGGTACTGGAGGAAGTGCAGCGGACCACAAGCATGAGTGAAGAGGAGGCGCGCGGGTTTCTGGGCCGTTTCCTCTTCAGTGGCGACGACGTCCTCAAGACCATCGGCATGCTGAGCGGTGGTGAAAAGAGTCGGGTAGCGCTGGCTCGACTGATTCTCGAAGCCCCCAACGTACTGGTGCTGGATGAACCGACCAATCACCTCGACCTTGCCTCGCGGGATGCGCTGCAGGATGTCCTGGAGGAGTTCCAGGGAACGCTGCTCTTCGTCTCGCACGACCGCTATCTGATCGACTCCCTGGCACAGCAACTCTGGGTGGTGCGGGACGGCGCCATGACGCGCTACGACGGCGCATATTCAGCCTACGCCGGCGGCAGTGCCAGGCCGCTGGACCGGGTCCAGGTCCGAAGTGGGCCTGAACCGTGGCGGGGAGAGGCATCTAACGAAGCGCGCCTGCGTCAACTTGAGGACGAGGCGGAAGCACTGGCGGCACGCCTGGCCGAATCAGGACCGACCACCTCCCTCGGTAACCTCATAGAGCTGATGGAACGATACGGCGACGTCCTCTCATTGCTACAGGAGGCGCAGCAGGCGTGGCTGGAAACAGTTCGGTCCGATCTCCACGCGTCCTCGGCCTAACCGGTCCCATCGCCTGTGGCAAGACGACGGTTGGCGACCTGCTACTGCGCCTGGGCGCATTGTCCCGAATCGACGCCGACGCAGTAGTTCACGAACTCATGGCGGGCAATACACCGGTGATCGCGGCGATACAGGACCGCTTTGGTCCGAACG
>JAABUQ010006544.1_pt1 | contig 17577 bp, 13 predicted proteins | sample 5560001 | NCBI WGS metagenome assembly JAABUQ01 (sample SAMN10711888, study PRJNA513371) | rock metagenome | isolation source: Antarctica rocks | place: Antarctica: Victoria Land, Finger Mt nord | collected 2015-12-18
GTGATGATTGACAGGGTCTCGGTCGCGGAACTGGCGCCGGCGGCGCCCAGCGCTTCGACCAGGCGCTTGAACGCCGGCTGGGCGTCGAGGGCGGCGAGAAGGGTGTGCAGCCGCATGTGTTTACATTTTGTTGTAACGGTTCATCGCCACGCCCGCTCCATTGATTGCCCACGCGAGAGCGGCATCCGCGGCGCGCGCCACCAGTTCGTCGACGGCCTTACGCTCTTGTGGCGCAAACTCGCTGAGGACGTGTGACGTTGCTTCGCCCGGTGAGGCCTGGCTGATACCGATGCGCAGGCGCGGAACGGCATCGGTCCCGACGCTCCCAACGACCGAGCGCATGCCGTTGTGGGTGCCGGGACTGCCGCGCTCGCGGAGTCTCAGCGCGCCGAAGGGCAAGTCCATGTCGTCGTAGACGATGAGGCACTGGCCTGGTGCGAGTCCAAGCGTGTCGAGCACAGCTCGCACGGCGGTGCCGCTGCGGTTCATGAACGTTTGCGGCCTGGCGAGCACAAGATGTGTGTCGTCTTCGGGCGAGATGAGCGCCACGAGGCAGTGGAAGTCGCGGCGGTCGTGCCAGGCCGCGGCGGACAGCTGCGCCAGCCGCTCCACGCAGCGAAAGCCAACATTGTGGCGCGTCTCGGCGTACTCCGGGCCGGGGTTGCCGAGCCCGACCACCAGACGCGTCCGCTCGGGGACGAGCCCAGCCAGCGGATCAACCGCGCGGCGCCCGAACAGCCGCCGCAAAAACTCGAACACGCCAAAGACTACGTCAGGACCGCCAACACGCGACACCTCGCCTTTCCCCTGGGAGAGGGAGTTTTCGGCTGCCCCTCTAGTACGCGTTCCGGTCGCGGATGACGGCGGCCAGGGTTTTGAGCAGGATCTTGATGTCGAACGCGAGCGACCAGGTCTCGACATAGAACAGGTCGTACTCGGTGCGCTCGACGATGCTGGTCATGCCACGCAGACCGTTGACCTGAGCCCAGCCGGTCATGCCGGCCTTTTCCATGTGCCGCTCCCGATACCTCGGCACGAGATTGGCATACCGGGCGACAAACTCGGGCCGTTCCGGCCGCGGGCCGACCAGGCTCATTTCACCGACCAGGACGTTGACGAGCTGCGGGAACTCGTCGAGGCTGAAGCGTCGAATCGTAGCGCCGAGCCGCGTGCGGCGGGGGTCGTTCGGTACCGTCCAGACCGGCCCAGACTCCGCCTCCGCGTCAGGCCGCATCGAGCGGAACTTCAGCATGTAGAAGGGTCGGCCATCCAGCCCCACGCGCTCCTGAACGTGCAGGATGGGTCCCTGCGGCGACGTCAACTTGACCAGCAGGGCCATGAACAGCAGCCATGGCGACAGCAGCACCAGCAGCGACCAGCTCACGCCTACATCAAGAGCACGTTTGAGAAAGCGCATCCACCCGTGCAGCGCGACGTCCCGAACGCGCATGAGGGGTAGCCCGGTCAACTCGCTGGTCTCCACCTCGCGGGCCATCAATTCGAAGATGTCTGGAAAGATCTTGATGTCGACGCGTTGCCGGGCACAGCCGGTCACGATGTTGACCAGCTCGTGGTGACTGATGCCGGCCCAGGCAATGATGACCTCGCCCACGGCGTGTTCGCGGACGATCTCGGGAATGTCACCCAGGCCTCCCAGCACGGGCTGCACCATCGGACTGGGGGAACCGTTGCCGATAAAGCCGGCCACCCGATAGCCCAGCTCCGGCGCCGAGCGGATCTTGGCCTCGACCACCTGTGCCTGCTCACCGTCGCCCACAATCAGCACGCGCGCCAGGTCGCGGCCACGCCGGTGCGACTCACGGAGCAGCGCGTCGAGCACCACTCGCGTCAGCCAGACCAGAGCGATGGACAGCAAGGCCCAGTACACCAGCATCAGGCGCGGCGGCTCGAGGGCGCGGTACACGAAGAAGGTGACGCTCAGAGCGGCCAGCCAGCCGAGTCCGACGGCGGCCGAAACCTGGTACAGCAGGTCTACTCGGCCAAAGCCACGGCGCGGAATGTAGAGCCGTCGAACGGCGAACACGACCATGATGACCAGGACGCACAGCAGGGCCAGATCGTCATAGGTGGTGGGCGGGTCGCTCGGTTGGCCCGGGCGGGCATCGCCGAGCAGACGCAAGCGATACGCCAGCACGAACGCGAGCCGCAGCATCACCAGATCGGACACGATCAGCGCGAGCACGTAGAGCCCGCGTAGACCGCTGAGCGTGTGCCCAAGACCAACCATCCGGCTGCCCCTTTACAGCCCTACGCGTCGCTGCGATGGGCGGGTAAGCAGTGTCCGACACATCGCCAGCGCCAGGGCGGCATAGATCCCCGTCCGCACCGCGCCAGTCACCAGCGGATGATATCTGTTGACGTAATGCTTGCGATAAAAGAGGTCCATGGCATGGAAGAAGTGAAAGGTGGTGCGCAGCGCGCGTTTACTACTGGCCGCCCCATGTTGATGTTGGACGACAACCTCTGGCTGATAACGCACGGACCAACCCGCTTCACGCGCCCGCAGACACCAGTCAAGATCCTCACCATACATGAAGAAGCGAACGTCCAATGGCCCGATGCGCTCCACGACGGCGCGTCGGATGAGCATGCACGCGCCACACACCGAGTCAACCTCGATTGGTGTGCCTGGGTCGACGAAGGTCAGGTTGTAGCGGCCGAAGCGGGCGCTGCGCGGGAACAGGGAGCTCAGGCCCGAGAGCCTGTAGAAGGCGATCGACGGCGTAGGAAACGAGCGGCGGCAGGCAAGATGCATGCTGCCGTCCGGCCGCAGCAGCCTAGGCCCGACGATGCCGGCTTCGGGGTGCGCCGCCAACGCGGCCAGCAGGCCGGCGATGCCACCCGCTGGCATCAGCGTGTCCGGGTTGAGCACAAGAATAGCCGCTCCGCGGGCGTGCTCCAGTCCCTGGTTGTTGCCGTCGGCGAAACCGCCGTTGCCGGGTGAGCGAATGAGCGAGACCCAGGCAAAGTCGGACGCGACCATCTCAGCCGAACCATCGCTCGAAGCGTTGTCGACGACGAGTACCTCGGCCTGGATGGGTCCCCCGCCGACTGAGGTCGAGCCTTCCCGACGAATCGAGTCGAGGCACTTCCGCAGGTGCTCGCGGGTGTTGTAGTTCAGGATCAGGATCGACAGGTCCAAGCTCGTCGCACTCGCCAGAGAACGCCGACAGGGTAGCCGAGCATCTTTGCAACGTCGCCCACGAGGCGGATGACCGGCACCAGTGTCAGCGCGTAGAGTGCCTGCTCGGGCGAGAGCCCGGTCAGGTGGGCCGCCAGTCGAGCATACGGCCGGCGCGTGTATGCCGACACGCCCGCCAGCAGGAGCAATCGAGCCGGCCAGCCGCCGCGCCACACGAGGCCGGCGGCCACAAGGTACGTCGCGTAGCGGATGGCGTGTCGGCCGAGCCAGAGATCGGCTTTGCCGTCGCCGCGCGCGTACAGGTAGTACTGACGAAAGAACGCCGACAGCGACCCGCGCGGCCTGAACCAGACCACGCCGCGCGGTGCAAACACGAACCGAAAGCCGGCCCGCCTCAGATCGAGGTCGAAGACCAGGTCCTCACAGTAGTCGAGCCACTCCGGATAGCCGCCGACCCCCGCCCAGACTGCCCGGCGGAACAGCACCGATCGGCTCGACGGCAGGAAGTTCCGTGCATCGATATCCTCGACCGCGGGCAACGTCGTTGCGCCCAGAGCCAGCTCGAAGGTGGTAGCCGCTTCGGCCCTGAAGAACCCGCTGACCACGTCGACGTCGACTGCCAACCCCGACAGCAGCGCTGCCAGCCAGTCTGGCTCGAGCCGCACGCCGGCATCGGTGACGGCAATGACCTGGCTCGCAGTAGCCGCGATGGCCAGATTGCGGCCGCGCGCAATTCCGGCCCCAGGCGCTCGAATGCAGTGCAAGCGCATCCGGTCCATCGAACGCTGGAGCCTGTCCCAGGTACCGTCGAGCGAGCCTCCGTCGACGATGACGACTTCGTCCGGCGCTCGGGTCTGGAGCGCAATCGCGTCGAGCAGGCTGTCGATGGTGCTCGCCTCGTTCCGCACGGTCACGATCAGCGCGACGCGTTGTTCGGGGTGACCGCCAGCCATGGGAACACGCCTGCCTCCTTTGCCAGGTCACCAGCGTTGGCCACACTCACGCTCCCCTTTGCGGCCCACGGCACGGCCTCTTTCCAGTACTGGAGTGCGGCTCGTTGCGCGCGCACGACGACGCTGTTCGGAAATTCTTGAGTGCTGACCGGCAAACCGTAGTGATCCAACCACTGCCCGTCGGCCAGGAAGTGCTGCTTGAGGGCAGGCGGCACCCCGTCAAGCAGGGACACGTGCCGAGCCACGACCTGCACCCAGGCCAGACCCGCGTCAGGCGCGGTGTCCTGGGGTCGAGGCGTCTGGCGATACAGCTCGAGCCAGTCGTCGCGCCCCCGATCGTGCAGGACGTCGAACGTGTTGAGAAACGAGAACGAGCGCTGGTCCGGATGCCACTGCAGCACGGTCTTCTGGAAGCCCTGAACGGTGAACCCGTCCAACTCGAAGCGGCGTGTGACCGGGTAGCCCAACACGTCTGCCCCCCCGAGCGACTGGTACTCGCTCCAGAAGGGCACGCCGGCCTCGTCGGTGACGGCGAAGCCTGAGCTGGAATCCTTGCGGCCGTTCGTCTGGGTAAAGAAGTGGCCGCCGGCGATGTCGTAGTCGGGTCCACGGCCTGGCGGGCGCCCGGCTCTGAGGACGTAGCTGCCGGCTTGCAGCCTGAGCTTGACGGAATTGCCAGTCCGGCTGGGGAGCGGCACGGCTTGCTCTTTGCCATCCTGTCCGAAGCGAGCCAGCGTCAGAGCGTCCGGAATGTTCGAGCCGAGTATGCGGCCGAGGTCGAGCGTGGCCTGGACTGAGGCGCTGGACCAGATGCGAACCACGCCGGGTTCGCTCCAGGACACGCACAGCTGAGCCGGCCCGTCTGCCTGCATACTGGCCGCCGCGCTGTCGACGCGTTTGCCGCCCAACCAGGCTGCGTCTGAGGCGGCGTACACGTACCGCAAGCCGGTGGCCGGATCGTCCTCGAGTTGGAAATCGCCGGGTGCGCTGCCGGTGGTCGAGACATAGGCGTGCAAAGCCGACAGAGCGCCGACGACGGGCTTGGGGCTGCCGTCGAGGCGGAACGCGCCCAGGGTGCGCTCGCGCATGTTGAAGCCATCCGGCATGTCGTTGAGCATCCACTTCGCGCCGCCCGCGGCGTGCTGGGACAGCAAGCCCAGCAGGATGGCTGTTTCGTTCAGGCTGGCTTGCTCAGGCTGTACCGCGTCGGTGGCGTACCCGAACTCGCTCAGCAGGTAGGGTTTGCCAGGGTGGGCGCGCTCGAGGCTGGCGAGCAGGTTGAGGTTGCTTCGGATCGAAGCGGCACTGGTGCCCGGGTAGCGATGCAAACTCTGATAGTCGAGCACGTCGTTGGCCGGCAGTCTTGCCAGCACCGCATCGACGTGATCCACCGTGATGGAGCGCGTTGGATCGGCACCCCGGATTGCCTGCACCTGTGGCGTCAGCCACGCTGCCAGCGTTTCATTCAAGGCATTGACCATCGGCGCCCACTTCTGGCCGGCCGGATCGTCGAGATAGTCGAGCGTGGTGGTCTGGAAGTTGTGGTCGCGAACCCAGGCAGCCGCGTCCGCCAGCAGTTCTCGATACAGGCGCAGATTGTTGCTGTAGGCCCAGGCCTCGTCGTTGGGCAGGGAGGACGGGATGGTCTTGGCGCCTTCGTCGCTGGCGCGGTACGCCGCCAACTGGTCGTGCGGCAGACGCTCGCCTAAGGCATCGATCACTGCTCCCGTTTGAAGGGGGGGCGGGGTGGAATACTTTGCCAGCGAGAGGTCCCCGAAGCGTGGCTCGTTCTTGAGATCGAACGCGAGGAGCCCGGGCCGACCTCGATAGCGCTGGGCGATCTTGCCCGCCGTGCCCGCGACGCGACTCAGGTCGCGCTCGCCGTAATCGTGGAGTGAGACGATCAGCTGCAGGCCGTGTTTTTCGGCCAGGCCCACCACCTGGTCAAATCTCTCGAACTTGCCAGCCGCGACGTCGAGAGCCAGTGGCGCCTGCACAAAGATGCGCAGCGTAGTGATGCCTGCCGATGACGCGCGGGTAAAGTCAGCCTCGATGGCGCTCGCGTCGAATTTGTCGGCGTCCCACATCTGCCAGGCACGGTCGGCTGGGCCCTCGTAGTTCATCCCAACCACGAACAGCGGAGCCCCGTTTGGCCCCAGCAGGCGTTCGCCGTCGCCAGAGGCGGACGCCAGGGCCGGCTGCACCACCGCGGTCGCGAGCAGTGCCAGTGAGAGTACGACCCGCCGCAGCACTGCGACTGATTAACGAGGCGCCACCAAGCGAGTTACCGCCAGCCAGTCAAGGACGCATCACGCAGGGCGTAGTACACGGGCTGCAGAGCGAAGTCAGGATCAGCCATTCGGAACCAGAACCAGTCCTGGTTTCGATTCCTCTCGTCGGGACGCTTCCAGTACCAGACGCAGACGACCTGCATCCAGGGCCACTGCTCGCGGACGCGCTCGAACGCCCGCACCGTGTAGCGCGCCTGCAGAACTGGCGTCACCCGTCCGTAGCTCTGGATTGTCAGGTCGCGCGGATTGACGTTCCAGCCCATCTCCGTAGCCCAGATGGGGGTCGCGCCATCGCCATTGCGCTGCATCACCTGCCTGACGAGGAGCGGACGCGAAAACGTCACGTCGAGCTCGCCGACACGTGGGTCATCTGGGCCGCCGCGCAGTCCGTACGCCTGGACCCCGAGGACGTCGAAGGCGCCTCGCACCCCGGCGTCATACAGCTGCTGCAAATAGATGAGCTCGTTCAGCGCGTCGGCACTTTCTGTCCGCGTCGGCGCGAGGGACGCCATGAGCACACGCGCCGATGGGTCGATGGCATGAATGCGCTCGCTTGCGCCGCGCAGCAGGTGGGCATAGGCAGCTGCATCCGGGGGCTGGCGACCCCACTCGCTGTTCAGATTCGGCTCGTTCCAGACCTGATAAGCCGCTACGTTGCCGCGGTAGCGGGTCGCGACCTGGCTGACGAAGTCCCAGTAGTCCGCTTCTCGTATCGGCGGGCCAAGTCCATCCAGCGCCCCGGCTGGCAGTGCCCAGCGCGGGCTCGTGTCGAGCCGCAAAATCAGGCCCAGCCCCAGCGCATTGGCGCGCCCGACGATGTCGTCGAACTTGGCCCAGGTGGAGCCGCCGAACTTCAGGTCGGTCGTGTCGCCTTTCGCGACTGGCTCGATCTGCTCCCAGGGCACCTGCTGTCGAATCCAGCCGACGCCCGCATCGTGCAGCAGCTCGAGGCTGCGCTGGCGCTTCTCGGGCTCCACTTCCTGTTCCAGAAACACGTTCACCCCGACGGGGTTGTCGACTCGCCCGCCCGCGCTCGAACCGACCTCGGCGACAGGGGCAGCTGTCGTCGCGACGGCGCGATGCCGGAGGTCGATGGTGAGCGTGTCCAGCGGGCCCGAGCTCAGCCCACTGACCAGCACCAGCAACGCCAGAGAACCCGCGGCGGCCAGGAGCCAGCCAGCCGAGGCGACCTTCATTGGCGGCGGTCCACTGGCCCGATCGGGCTTCATTGCCGGGCGTTCGCTCCCCTGATGGACGTCATGCCGGTCGTCCGTGCCGCTGCCCCTGGGCTCATCGCATGATCCGGACTCACTTGCCGAGCCATGCGTACGCGTCGCTCGCCTGAGCCCGAAGAGCCGACCAGTCGTAGCGCCGCTCGATCAGCGCGCGTCCGTTGTGCGCCAAGCGCGTGCGCAAATCGGCGTCCCTGAGCAATCGCTGCAGTGCCGTCACCCACTCTGCTGCCGACTCGGCCACCAGATAGTCCTCGTCTGGCTCGGCGTCAAGACCCTCCATGCCGAGCCGAGTCGAAACGATCGGGAGTCCACTAGCCATCGCGACGAGCGCCTTCAAACGCGTTCCGCCACCGGTCCGCAGCGGCAGGACCAGCGCGGCGCAGCGAGCCAGGTACACTCGCTCGTCTCGGACGTAGCCCGTCACGGCTAGGCGGTCGTCATGCTGGCCGGCCTCGACCAGCCACCTGGGTGGATGCGCGCCAACCGCAAAGAGTCGCGCGTGCGGGACGCTGTCGAACAGCGGCCGCAACACATCTTGGACAAACCACTCCGCGGCTTCTGTGTTCGGCCGAAAATCGAGCTTGCCCAGGAACAACAGGTTGGCGGCTTGGCCAGGGTGAGGCGCCAGAAATGGGTACGCGGCGGCATCGATGCCGTTCGGAACGACCTGCACGTTGGCGCGCTGCCCAGCCAGTGCCGTGAGTTGATTGGCGTCGTGCTGGGAAACGGCCAGCGTGAGCCGACTGTCCTGAAGGACCCTTCGCTCGAACCGCTCGAGACGCCGCCACTGCAGCCTCGAATAGAGCCTCAAGAGCGGCGAGGACGCCGTCGTGGAAAAGCGGCGTTGCAGCAGAAACTCGGCGTTGTGCGCGTCGTAGACGCGCCGCGCCGACGGAACGGCATACAGGTAGCGGGCCATCTCGATGCCCTCGGCCTGGACCGCGTCGTACACCCGTTGCGCGACACTGGCCTGCACCGCTTCCAGAAAGGCCGGCGACCAGCCCCGCCAGGCCATGTCTGGCAAGTCACTGCCGACCAGGTCCACGGCCCGACGCGCGGCCGGGCGTCGCCGAGGCTCGCCAACGACGCTAGCCCGAGCCACGAGCTTCGCCAGGTACGGCTGCGAGGCGGGCGACCCGAGTGCGATTGCGTCGACCTCATGCTTGGCGGCCAGCAGTCTCAGCAGGCCGTGGTTGCGGATCCTGGCGCCCGTGTCGAGCGGCTCAGGCACCGCGGGGAGCAGCACCAGCAACCTGCTCACCTCAGGTCACGCAAGTAGCGCTTCGCGGTAGACCTCGCGGGTGGCCTGCGCGCTGCGCTGCCAGGAGAAGTTTTGCACCCGCGCGAAGCCTCGGCGGCGAAGTTCCGCCCGCAGCGCAGCATTCGTAAGCACGTCCAGCAAGGCCGCGGCCCAGGCAACAGGGTCCTCCGGTTTGAGCAACACGGCCGCATCGCCGGCTACCTCGGGCAGCGGTCCGGCGTCGGAGGACACCACGGGCGCGCCACACGCCATGGCTTCCAGCACGGGCAGCCCAAAACCCTCGTACACGGACGGCAGTGCGAGCAAGCCAGCGTGACTGTACAGGACTGCCAGGTCCTCCTCCTCCAGGCTTCCCAGGAAACGCGCGGCATCGCCCACGCCCGAGCGAGCGTGCGCGGCGAAGATCGGCTCGTCGAGCCACCCCCGTCCGCCGACGATGAGCAACTGTGCGTCGAGCCGATGTCGGAGTCGGCCGAACGCCTCGAGAAGCAGCGGCAGATTCTTGCGCGGCTCGAGTGTTCCGACGAAGAGGATAAAGGGCCGGCTCGGGTCCGCATCGAAGCCCAATCGTTTGGCCAGAGGAGCCAGGGTATCCGGCCCACGTGGCGAAAAGCCTGGCGCGGCGGCCTCGTGTACCACCCGGATCCGTGACGGGTCAACGCCAAGGAGTCGGACCGCGTCTGAAGCGGTTCGCTGCGAGACGGCGATAACGCGCTCAGCTCGGCGGACACTTTCGCCAGTCGCGGCGTAGTAGGCCCGCGAGGCCGGAGTATGCGTCGCCGGGTAGAGCATGAACGCCAGGTCGTGCAGCGTGACCACGCTCCGCCACGGGCCCCACCTCGGCGCGACGTGATCCAGGCTGTGCAGCAGGCTTGGCCAGGGTCGTCCGAGCAACACGTCGACGGGCAGACTCCAGCGTTCGAGGCGGTGATGCGGCGGCGTCAGCGCCCGGCGTTGCAGTGCGCGCGGGCCACCTATGCGTGCCTCGGGCGCACGGCGTCCGTGCAGAATCACGTACTGCTCAGCCTGGTCGAGCTTCGACAGCGCATCGGCCAGGTGGACCGTGTAGCGAGCAATGCCCGCCGCGTACCCGACCAGTCGCGCGTCCAGAGCTATGACCGGCTGGACTCTCACCGTCTGGGGTTCGAGGCTCGCGGCTTGGTCGATAGTGCTGGACGTTTGTAGGGCGGCGCGTCGATCCGGCAGACCCTGGAGAGCTCCGGATCGAGCAGGCGGGACAGGATGCGTAGCTCCTGGGTGGGTGCTCCGCCAATCGCCGCGCCTCGATCGAGCGGCTGATTGGTCGTGATGACTGTCGGAAGCCGCGCGTTGAAGCGGTGATTCAGGAGCTGAAACAACTTCTCTTCGGCCCAGGCAGTGGACGAATGGGCGCCGTAGTCGTCGAGGATCAGCACTTCGGCGTTGCGAATGGCGTCGAAGCCTCGATCGTAGGTGACGTTGCTGTCAGGAGCGTACGTGGCACGCAGGTGATCGAGTAAGTCGGGTGTGGTCATGAACAGCGTTTGAAAGCCCTGTTTGTCGCGCTCGTTCTTGATCGCCGCGGCGAGGTGCGTCTTGCCGCATCCGACGACGCCGATGACCACGAGCCAACCTTCGGGTACTTCGGCAAAACTCCAGGCAGCCTCCCACACTTCGTGGAGATTTTTGCTGCCTGCCACGAAGTTGTCGAAGCGACAATCGCGCAATCCGTCCGGCCACTCGTTGATCAGCGAGTCGGTTACAGCGTGTTCAGAGCTGATAACGTCCACGCGCCACACACGACGGTCCTCGAGGCGCGCGCGCAGCCGCTCGTCGAGCTTCGGGAGTGGCTCGTTGGTAGTGATGACCGTCGGCAGGTTGGTGGTGTAGCGATGATTCAGGATCTGGAAGAGCTTCTCTTGCGCCCAAGGGGTGCTGCTCTGAGTGCCCAGGTCGTCGAGGATCAGCAGCGGGGTTGCCTTGACGGTCTCGAACAGGTCGTCGTAGGAAATATCACTGCCCGGGCCAAAGGTCGCCCGCAAATGATCGAGCAGATCCGGCACCACGCTGAAAAAAACCTCGGTGCCCAGTTCGATCTGCCGATTCGCGATCGCGGCCGCCAGATGCGTTTTGCCGCACCCAGGCGGGCCAGTCAACAGCAGCCAGGTTGGGGGTTCCTCAGCGTACATGCGGCACTTTTCGAGCGATTCGGCGAGCATCCGTCTGGCTGGCTCGGCCAGGGGTGTGCGCCCGGCTGGCAGGAATGTCTCGAACGTGCGGTCGGTCAACGCGCCCAGGTGGCTTCGCCGCGCCAGGCGGTCTCGGATTTCGCCCTGGCGGCAAGAGCAGGCTATGGCCCGACCGAAGTCGGCGTGGCCGAGAGGTACGTCGTGCCGCACGAAACCGTGGTCCTTGCAGATAGAACAGGCGGGTGCCGGCTCCGGCTCAGGCAGCGCGTTGCCAATGCGCGCCTGAAGCCGTGGCCTGATGCGCGCAATGGCCGCATCCAGCCGCTCCATTTACGACTTGTACACCTCGAGGTCGAGGAACTTGGTGGTTCGCTCGAGGAACAGTAGCTGCACCTGGCCCGTCGGACCATTGCGATGCTTGGCCACGATGATGTCGGCTACGCCCTTTTTGTCCGTGTCGGGGTTGTATTTTTCGTCGCGATAGATGAACAGGACCACGTCGGCGTCTTGTTCCAGAGCCCCGGACTCCCTCAAATCAGAGAGTTGGGGAATGTGAGGTGTGCGTTGTTCCACTGCGCGGCTCAACTGACTCAGTGCAAGGATAGGCACATGCAGCTCACGCGCCAGGGCTTTTAGCGCGCGCGAGATCTGCCCCAGCTCCTGCACCCGACTCTCGCCGCCGTCGCCTACGACCAGCTGCAGGTAGTCGACGACGATCATGTCGAGGGTGTGCTCGGCTGCCAGGCGGCGGGCCTTGCTTCGCAGCTCCATGATCGGAATAGACGGCGTATCGTCCACCCAGATGGGCGCCTTGGCCAGGTGATTCATGGCCGCGTCGAGCTTTCGGCTCTCCTGCTCGTTGAGGTGCGCCGACCGAATCCGGGGCGAATCGACGCCGCTCTCCATGCTGAGCAGCCGTGAAGCGAGCTGCTCGGCCGACATTTCGAGGCTGAAGATGGCCACCGTCGCGTTGTGCTTGACAGCCGCGTTTACCGCCAGATTGAGAGCGAAGGACGTCTTACCAACCGACGTCCTCGCCGCCAGGATGATCAGGTCGGTGCGTTGAAAGCCTCCCAGCAGCTTGTCGAGGTCCATGTAGCCGGTCGGGATGCCGTAGCGGGTGGCCTCGCCGTCCTGGAGCGACTCAATCTGCTCCATGTACTCGGTCAGCACGGCTTCGAGCGACCGGAAGTCGCGTGTGACCCGCTTCTCGGCCACCGACAGAATCAACTGCTCAGCCTTTTCGAGCGCCGTGTCAGGATCGAGGTTGTCGCGGTAGGCGATCTCGGCGATCGTCTGCGCTTTGCCTATGAGCTGGCGCATGATCGACGTGCGCTCGACGATGCGGCCGTAGTGCTCGATGTGGGCGGCGCTGGGCGTGGCGAGATTCAGCTCGCTGAGATACAGCAAACCACCCGAGGCCTCGTAGGCGCCTTGCTGTTGGAGCCGGTCGGCGGTGCTGTGGTAGTCGATCGGCTGGCTATCGGCAAACAGGGCCAGCATGGCGCGGAACACGTGTCGATTGCGCTGCTGATAGAAATCCTCAGGCCTCAGGAAGTCTGAGACGCGGACAATGCTGGCCGGATTTTTCAGGATCGAGCCGACCACGGCTTCCTCGGCCTGGATGCTGTGGGGCGGCAGACTGAGGTCGCGCTCTTCGGCGCGACTTGCCCCGTTGAGGGTGTCTAGGTCGTTGTCCAGTCGCTCGACGGCCATTGTTACAGCGTCGTGGGCTTGCTGGGCCTGGTCTCAGGCGCTGCCGATGGCGCGGACGTCCACGGTAATGGTGGCCGTAACAGTGCGATGCAGGCGCGCCGTGACCGGGTACGAGCCGACCTGGCGGAGCTGGTCAGCGACGTCCACGTCGCGCCGCTCCAGGCTCACGCCAAGCTGACGTTGAACGGCCGTCACGACGTCGGCGGTGGTCACCGAGCCATACAGACGCCCCTGCTGGCCGGCCTTGGCCTCGACGACGACTGGTTGTGCCTCGAGTTTGTCTTTGAGTGCTCGGGCAGTGCGCTCCTCTTCGGCAGCATGCCGGGCAGCGGCGGCTTGGACATCCGCCACCTGCTTGAGCGCCGCGTTGGTCGCGGCCACCGCGAGCCCGCGCGGAATCAGAAAGTTGCGTGCGTAGCCGTCGGCAACCTCCTTGAGCTGTCCAGCCTTGGCCACGTCAACGACGTCCTTCTTGAAGAGCACCTTCATGGGTCGAGCAACCCCCAACACTGTAGAACAGATGTACTAGAATTCCAAGGGTGGCGTGGCAGAACAAACGCTGTTCCGCGGCGCGCCACGCTGCAGTCCGCTGCAGGTATGTGCGCCAGTCTGCGGCAGTCCGGGCGGGGATGCAATGCGAGCAGGCGGCATGCGTGCTTGCTACCGGCATCTCACTTTCGTGTCCGAGCCTTGATGCCGGCGGACTTGACAGCCTGGCCTGGTTCACGATGGGGTAGACTCGCCTGCGTTAGCCGCTCGGCAGCTGAACGCTCGCCACGATCGAGTCGAGCACGGCGTCCTGGGCCGGCTCCAGCGCGAGTGTTGCCTCAATCAGCCACAGGAGCTCGAGCAGCTCACGATTGAGCGCCGCTGTCCACGTGCCCGGCTCGACGGCATCCAGCGGAGACGCGTGAGGTCTGGGCTTTGCGCGCGCCGTGCGGCGTTCAAGCCAGGCAGGCACCACGCGCAGACCCGAGACGCTGAACGTCCACACCGTCGGCGCCACGAGCCCGAACGAACCCTGGCCCACGCGCAGAATGCGCTGCTCGGCGTCGTACCGGCACTGGCGGGGATAGTTCGATCCAACCGGCTCCAGCGTGAGCGCCTGGCCTGTCGCTGCGCTGCCAGCCAATCCAGCATCCGACAGACAGCCGTGGCTACACGTGTGCAGGCTCAGGAGTCGCTGGCCGAGGGCGCTGGCGCGCACGAACAGCTCGGCGTCGGCCGTCAGCGGCACACGCGGTCCCGGCGTGCGTAGCTCGTCCTCGAAGCGTGCCTGAAAGCCACGCGTGCCGAGCAGCGCGTAGCAGTAGGCCAGTACCTGCTCCGGGCCGACGTCGAAGCCATACTGCGCGCGTAGACGGTCGAGCAGCCCTGGAGCAAGGTTGGGGCGTTCTGCCAGCGCGTCGCACCACAGCGGTATCACCGCTCGCGCGCCGAACGAGCCGCGAAAACAATCCATGTCCGGCACCAGGGCAGTCGCCACGGCGGCTGGGCCTCGACCCAGCACGTTGGTCAACAAGCTGGTCAGAAAGATCTGACGTGGTCCGGCAATTCGCCACAGGGCCGGCCGCATGAAGTCGCCCAATCGAGCGTCGGGCAGCACCCACTGGCGGTCGAAACTACGGTAGGCATACGGCATCGGCTGGATACACGCTGCACCCGGTTCGAGCGCTCTGAGTGGCTGCAGCCGTCTGCCCGGCTCGAACAGGTCAGCCGGCGTCGAATCCAGGTCGCGGTCGCGGGTTTCTCGGAACGCCGTTGCCCGTTCGATGCCCGCTGGCAGGTCCAGGAAGCGTTGCCAACGCTGGTAGAGCACGTCGGGCGTCGGCGCGATGGGCCAGGTACGCTTGAGCTGGGCGCCTGAGAGCTGCCACGGGAAGATCTCCGTCAGCGCTGGCCAGCGGGTATACGCGCTGCTGGATTGGGGCAGGAACGGGGCACCCCACCCGCCGGCACCAGCCTGCCAGGGCACATCGGCCAGGGTCTGGATCGCGTCCAGCGCCGCCAATTTCTCGGAGCGTTCGCCTGACAGACGGGCATAGTGGATCGCGGCCGGCTGGCTAGACGCGGACGCCAGGTAGCGCACGCCTATCGCGATGGCCACTGGCGTCCGAATCGGAAAGACATTGTGTGTTCCGCGGGCAGCCAGATGGTCGCCTTCCAGATCGAGGATCCAGAGCTCGTCGAGCACGCGGCGGAGATGTCGGCGCATGCCGGCGAAGCCGGGGCCGCGAAGATACGACGACGCCGTGACGAAGCTCAGGATGCCTGGGCCCGGCCGGCGCTCGAACACTTCGTTCAACCCCCATCGCCAGAAGTAGACATAATCGTTGTACAGATTCTTGGCGTGCAGGCCTGTGGCGGGATCGAAGAAGTCCTTCAGGATCGCCCGTGCGCGTGGCCGCCCCGCGGCCGGGTGACGGTTGTACGGCGGATTGCCAAGACAGACGACGATGGGGGCCTCGATGCCCAGTTCGCTGGCCAGCGCATCGCGCTCCTCGACCTGCACCCCACCTGCCCCGCCGAGTGCAGCCGCGACCTGTGCCCTGGCAATGCTGGCTGCGCCAGCCATCGGCTCGAGCAGTCGCAAACGCGCTCCGAGTGTTGGCGGAACGTGCCCGGTGCGCGCTTTCAGCTCCGCAACCACTGCCAGCGGGTAGGCGCCACTGCCGGTGGCCGGGTCCAGGACCAGGACGCCCGGGTCGGCGTAGCCATCGCGGCAACCGAGCCGCTGCTCGAGCAGGTCGGCCGCCAGCCGTACCTGGCAACGCACCACCTCGACCGGCGTGTAGTACGCGCCGAGGGCGCGGCGTCGCTCGGGTGCGAATGCGCTCAGAAAGTCCTGGTAGACGTACGCCCAATCGACCTCGTCGCGGGCTTGCTGCTCAGCCAGGAATTGAGCGAAAGCGCGTCGTTCTGCCGCGGCCGCCCCTCTAGGCGTTGGGTACCGGGCTTTCGATGACTACGTCGACCAGAAACGGGCCGTTCTGATGGCTGATCGCCTCGTCCAGGGCCGGCGCCAGGTCGTCCAGGCGCTCGACTCGCTTCGCTGGAACACCCATGGCTTCGGCCAGTCGGTCGAAACGAAGTTCGGGGTCCACCAGATCCATGCCGACGAACTCCCGACCCTTCCCGACGGGCCCCAGATAGTCGACCATGTTCAACTTCAAGATGCGATAGGCGCGATTGCTCAGCATCACAAAGGCTACGGGGATGTTGTGATGTGCCGCGGTCCAGAGCGCGGTAATGCTGTACATTGCCGCTCCGTCTGACGCAACGCCGACCACTCTGCGGTCCGGCCGCGCAAGCGCGGCTCCCAGGGCGCCCGGCAAGCCCGGCCCGATGCCACCCCCGCGCACCTTCACCAGCTGGCCAGGTTGGTCAGGCTTGATGGCCATTTCGACGTGCTTCGTGTTGGTGACGCCTTCGGCAAATACGAGCCCATTTTCCGGCAGTGCCTGTTTCAGCTCGTGCATCAAGCGTGGTCCGGTGATGGGCGTGGCGTCCCAGTTGTTGCGTGCGTTGGCCCAGTAGCGGGCGGTGCTCGACGCGACCCGGGCTTCGGCAGCTGCGCGACGATCGAGGGCGGCGTGCTGAAGCGCCTCGGTCCTGTTCAAACGCTCCTGAAGCAGCTCGGCCAGCTCCGCCAGCCCGGCTTTGGGATCCCCGAGCAGAGCAACGTCAGGTCGCACGTTCTTTCCGAGCTCGTGGGTGTAGGAATCCAGCTGAACCAGTCTGGTGTGGGGCCCGAGCACTGTCGCCTCAGGGTCCGGGAAAATGAGCTGAAAGACGGGGGCGCCCACGACGAACAGGACGTCGCATTCGGCCAACGTCGAGCGAATCGATTTTGGCGAGACGAAATCGACGCTGCCCAGGTTGAGCGGGTGGCCTGCCGCGACGTTGAATTCGGACGCATAGCATTCGAAGATCGGCGCCCCGAGGATCTCGGCTACTCGGGCCACGTCTGCCTGCGCGTCGGCCATCGCCACTGAATCACCAACCATGAGCATGGGTCGGCGAGCCTTGACGAGCAGGTCGGCCACTTCGCGCAGGCCGGCCGGATCTGGACGCGCTCGCCAGCGGGTATAGGTAGTCGGCTCGATCTGCATGTCGGCCTCGGCGTCCAGCACGTCCATGGGCAAGGCCAGGAACACTGGCCCCTGGGGCGGCTCAGCGGCGATCTTGAAGGCGCGGCGCAGCGCTTGCGGCACGTCGTGCGCGTGCTCGATCTGCGCCGCCCATTTGGCAATCGGGCGCGCCATGTCGACCAGGGGTCCAGACAGATGCGGCTCCTGGAGCAGCACGTTGCTCGGGGACTGACCTGCATACACGACCATGGGCGTTTTGCCAACGCGGGCGTTGTGCAGCATGCCCAGCGCGTTGCCGAGGCCAGGGGCGATGTGGACCTCGACGAACGCTGGCCGGCGCGTGAGGCGTGCATAGGCGTCGGCCATCGACACCGCGACGCCCTCGTGCAGCGCCAGCATGAACTGGACCTGCGGATAGTCCTGCAAAATGTCCATGAATCCCTGCTCGGTCGTGCCAGGGTTGCCAAAGATGTGGCGAACACCGTCGGCAATGAGCTGCTCCAGCAAGGCGCGTTTGCCTGTCATTCGAGACACATTCGAGAGCGTATCAAGCCACCCCGCGGTGTAGCCTGGCACGTAAGGTGCGATTTAGGGCGCCAGGAGGTTACTCAAATGTTGTGGGCACTCGTCGTTCTTCTGCTCCTGCTATGGATCGGTGGATTTTTGCTCAACGTGGCCGGCAGCTTGATTCACCTTTTG
>JAABUQ010006545.1_pt1 | contig 17576 bp, 17 predicted proteins | sample 5560001 | NCBI WGS metagenome assembly JAABUQ01 (sample SAMN10711888, study PRJNA513371) | rock metagenome | isolation source: Antarctica rocks | place: Antarctica: Victoria Land, Finger Mt nord | collected 2015-12-18
GAACTCGTGTGTGCCAAAGCTATTGTCTTCGGTAACGCCGCCCCAATTGGTGTTCACCATTTTCGGCCGTTGCGTCCTCGGCCCGATACCGTCCCGCCAGTGATATTCATCCGCAAAGCAACCGCCTGGCCAGCGCAGGTTTGGGATGTGTATTTTCTTTAAAGCTTCCACAATATCCATGCGGATGCGACCATTGTTGGGTATGGCTGACCCTTCCGGAACCCAAAAGCCATCGTAAATGCTTCGGCCTAAATGCTCTGAAAACTGGCCGTAAATATGCTTGCTGATCTTTGTTTTGGCACCTTTACCATTTACAACAGCTTGTGCCGTTTGCTGGCTGAATGCTTGCATATAAATAAAAAATAATATTGAAAACAGGGATAAGCGTTTCATGGAACAATTGGTTTTAGAAATGGATACTTCTTTTATGTGTGTTTTTTTAGGTTTGGCCTGTTTTAGGAAAAGCAGATCTATCGCCTAAAATAGTGATTTTTATTTTTGATGAGACAAAATTTCCAGTCCTATAAAATTACTTCTTGCTTTAACCGGCAAGAGGAGCCCAAAACCAGAACCCCTCTTATTGTGCCCAAATAATGGATACTGTTTTTACAATGGTTTTTTATTGAAAAGTATTATCGGAAAGATTACTGTTTACCTTGACTTCCGAAACTTTGAACCCGATATTTTCGCCGAACAAAGATTTTTTTATGGTGAAAGGAATTTTGATCCCGCGGCCGGCATTCTGGTAATCGCCAAAATCCGAAGTGGTTGTATAACCTGAAATTGTCTTGGTTTCCTTTATTTTCAGGCCGGATATCATATCAAAGTAAGACTTCGTAGAATTACCATTTGCAGCAGCAAACATGATCATAAAAGTCGGCTGGTTATCTACCATTTTTATACCGGGCGACAACATAGGTACTATGCCTGAAGTGTTGTAATTTAATTCAGGGAAAATAGTATCAGATTGTTTGATCAAAGCTTTATCGCTGCTCGTCAATTGCACCGGTTCATTGTTTTGCAAAGTTTTGACGCTGTCCTTGTTTACCGTAGTATGCCGAACAATATTATAAGCAGGAATAGTAACGTCCTGGGCAAACTGGCCCGGCATTTTGTATTTATTGACCATTTGTACTTGTATGCCATGCGTTTGCCCGGCAGAAGTAACGGTTAGGTCTTTTAGGTTTTTCAATTTTTCAGTTCCACCAATGGCATCCAGATATTTTTTGATCACGCTGGCGGCTGTTGTTCCGGCTGGCATGGCAATTCCGCTATAGCTGTTGTTGTCCGGCTCTACATCCGGTAAAACATGTTCGGGGTCCAGCACTACCAAATTAATTTTTGAGGTAGAAGGATAATTGAAAGTCCAACTACCGCCGCGCTGCCAGATTTCGACAGGCAGTTTTACGGTGCCGGTTTTGCCATTTTCTTCCTGTAACATCGCGGTTACTGGCAGGGCCATTTCTTCCAGGTTTTCGATGGTGATCAATGCTCCTTTTGCCGGATCATTTTGTATGTAATCAATACTTTTTACAGATTGGTCCAGCTTCCAGGTGGTAAAAAACCATTCCTTCCAAAACCAGCTCAAATCCTCTCCTGCTGCATTGTCCATGCTGTGGAAAAAATCCCAGGGCGTTGGGTGTTTAAAGGCCCAACGCTTAATGTACGTGCGGAACGCATAATCAAAACGCTCTTTGCCCAGAATCTGTTCCCGCAGGATTTTTAGTCCAAAGGCCGGTTTAACGTAGGCACCTTCACCCAAAAACGAAGCCTGAATCACATCTGGCGTATTAAAAATAGCTTCTGCCTGCGGACCAAAAGCACGTTGTGCGTCTGCTTCTGCATCTGGCTTGGTGTAGTATTCGCCTTTGTTAAAAAGCTCGGCATCAATCATGTTGATAAACGTGTTAAAACCCTCGTCCATCCAAGCATATTTCCGCTCGTTGGAACCTACGATCATCGGGAACCAGTTGTGCCCGAACTCATGGTTGGTTACGTCCCACAATTCTCCTCCCTGGCTTGTGGCATCACAAAAAACGATGCCCGGATACTCCATCCCGGTTACAATGCCGCCAACGTTGGTGGCCGTTGGATAAGTAAATTCAAACCATTGCTTAGAATCCATTTCGATGCTGGCTTTTACATATTCTGTTGAACGGCCCCAGGCTGCCCGTCCGCCGCTTTGCATAGGATAAACAGATTGTGCCAAAGCTTTTTTTCCGCTGGGGAGGTTGATGCGCGCGGCGTCCCACACAAAAGCATCGGAAGCAGCCCAGGCCACATCACGGGTGTTTTTGCAGAGAAAATGCCAGGTAAGCACTGGTTTTTTAAAGTAAGTTTCATGTTTGATTACTTCCGTAGAATCACGGATAAAAACCGTTTGATCGCTGCTTCTGGCTTTGGCCAGCCTGCCGAGGATTGTTGGCGATAACACTTCTGCCGGGTTCAGCAGTTCGCCGGAACCGGTAACGATAAGGTTAGCCGGTGCAGAAATCGTGTAATTAATGTCTCCATATTCCAGATAAAACTCGGAAGCACCCAAATAAGGAATCGTGTTCCAGCCGCTCACATCGTCATAAACTTCCATCCGCGGATACCATTGCGCAATTTCATAAATCCAGCCGTGGTTGGTATGCAGGCGGCCCATTCGGTCCGTTCCGTTTTCCGGTATTTCAAAACTGTAATCTATTTTGATCTGGATTTTACTGCCCGCTGCTTTCAAAGAATCTTTAAGTTTGATCTGCATCCGTGTATCCGTAACCAAATAATTTGCCGGTTCCGCTTTCCCGTTTCGGATGACCGTAACCTTTTTGATCACATCGCCCTGGGTAAAAGCTTTGTTGGCAAACCGGCCTCCCGTTACCGGTGTAGCTGCTTCCGCGCGGGAGTTTTGTAGGTAAATATTCTGATCTAATTGCAGCCATAAAAAAGGCAATCCATCAGGGCTGTTGTTCGTATAGGTGATCGTGGTACTGCCCGAAACCTGTTTTTTTACCGTATCCAGAACAACGTTAATTTGATAATCAGCCCGATTTTGCCAATATTTTGCCGTAGGCGCGCCGCCGGCATTACGAAAAACATTGCCCTTATCGGTGTAAAACAAAGGGTCGAAAACTTTATGCTGATCGTATTTGCTGACCGGGACAGGAGTGGTTTGTGCGAAAGATGGAAGTGCTGCCGCTGTAAAAAAAGCAGCCATAAAAACAGTGTTTAGTATTTTCATCAATATGTTTTTTGTAACGCGCTAAAGATAATTTTTTAGCCTATAAAAGAAGTATCTGCCAAAAATAATCCGAAAGAAGGAATAAAAATTTTACAAATTAGATTTATAAAAAATTTGTTTAACCTTTTTATATGGGGAAGGGATTTCTTTGGATAAGAAAGAAATATTTTTTGGGTCGATAAAAACAGCATGGCCAATAACTCCAAATGATTTTGTTGGTATTGAAAATTTAAAAAACGACCTGTTTTTGCAAAGAAATTAGAATCAGGTAAAATTCCTGCTTATCATTGCCTTTGAATCTGTTTATGTTGATAAAATATTCTGCCATGAGCAATAAAACAATTTTAGCTGGTTTGATTTTTTGTTCGTTTGCTTCTTTTGCACAACAAAAATCAGCGTCAGGTTTAGTTCAATACGTAAAACCAATCATCGGCACGCAGCGCATGGGGCACACTTATCCCGGCGCAACAGTCCCGTTTGGGATGGTACAATTAAGCCCGGAAACAGATACTGTCAGTTACGAGCAAAACGGCAAATACAACCCTGATGTTTATAAGTATTGTGCTGGCTATCAATACGACGATCATTCTATTACCGGTTTTAGCCATACACATTTCAGCGGCACGGGCCATTCAGATCTGGGTGATTTCCTAATCATGCCAACCGTTGGAACTTTAAAATTAAATCCCGGAACGGCTGACAAACCCAAAAGCGGTTACCGCTCCAATTTTTCCCATGCAAACGAAGTATCGGCTGCGGATTATTACAAAGTAAAGCTGGACGATTATGATATTACAGCCGAAATGACGGCCAGTACGCGCGTTGGTTTTCATCAATATACGTTCCCGAAATCAGATCAGTCACATATTATTTTGGATTTGATGGCGGGCATTTATAATTATGAAGATAAAAATGTGTGGACGTATTTGCACGTGGTGAACGATACATTGGTGACCGGTTATCGCCAAACCAACGGCTGGGCAAAAAACCGGGTGCTTTATTTTGCCATGAAATTTTCAAAACCGTTTATCGCTTACGGCAACCGTAATTATTCTAAAAAAGAGGTTTACAGAGGTTTTTGGGGGAAATTCAATCAAAGCAAAAACTTCCCGGAAATTGCGGCACAAAAGCTTCGCGCTTATTTTGATTTTAAAACAGAAGATGGCGAAAAAATCAAGATCAAATTTGCGTTGTCGCCGGTAAGTATGGACGGCGCATTGAGTAATATGCAAGCTGAAATTCCGGGTTGGGATTTTGATGCGGTAAAAGAAGCAGGGCAAAAAACTTGGGAACAGGAACTTTCTAAAATCACCATTCAAAGCAAAAGCTTGGCTGAAAAACAGAATTTTTATACAGCGATGTATCACGCCATGATCAACCCAACTATTTATATGGATGCGGATGGCAAATACAAAGGTTTGGATCAGAATGTGCATGTGGCCCAGGGCTTTACCAATTACACCACGTTTTCTTTGTGGGACACGTACCGCGCACTGCATCCGCTTTTCAACATCATCGAACCAAAACGGAATGATGATATGATCAAATCCATGCTGGCGCATTTTGACCAAAGTCCGGAACATATGCTGCCGGTTTGGTCTAACTCCGGCAACGAAAACTGGTGTATGTCCGGCTATCACAGCGTGGCCGTAATTGCCGATGCGGTGATGAAAGGCAATGCTTCTTTTAGCACACAAAAAGCATTGGAAGCCTGCGTGGCCACCGCCCGAAAACGCAATTACGAAGGCATCGACGAATATATGGACAAAGGTTTTATTGCAGATGAGCACAACGGGGTTTCGGTTTCCAACACTTTGGAGTATGCTTATGATGACTGGGCAATTGCACAAATGGCTAAAAAATTAGGACAAACAAAGATTTATAATGAGTTTATCAAGCGATCTGAAAACTATAAAAATGTGTTTGATCCGGCTGATGGTTTTATGCATCCGAAGTTATCAAACGGTACTTTTCGCAAAAACTTTGATCCGCTTTCCACTAATAATCAGGGTTTTATTGAAGGAAATTCCTGGAACTATACTTTTTTCGTTCCGCAAAATCCAACGGAATTAATTAAGCTGATGGGCGGTAACAAACGTTTTGTTTCCCGATTGGATTCTTTGTTCACGATGAATCTTCCAGATAAATATTTTGCCGAAACAGAAGACATTACACGCGATGGCATCATCGGAAATTATGTGCATGGCAACGAGCCTTCGCACCACGTGGCCTATTTGTATAACTGGACCAACCAGCCCTGGAAAACGCAGGAACGCGTGCGCATGATTTTGCCAAAAATGTACAAGCCAACGCCTGATGGTTTGGGCGGAAACGATGATACCGGCCAAATGAGCGCGTGGTATATTTTCAGTTCGCTGGGTTTTTATCCGGTTGCGCCGGGATCGGATCAGTATTCGCTGGGAAGCCCGGCGGTGGATGGTGCAGTTATTCAACTTCCCGAAGGAAAAACTTTGGAAATTATCGCCAAAAATCAATCCGACAAAAATGTATATGTAAAAGAAGTATTGCTTAATGGAACTCCTTTAAACCAGCACTTTATTACACATGAACAAATTATGAATGGCGGGAAACTAGTTTTTGTGATGAGTAGAAAGCATGGAAGTAGAAAGAGATATGCATTAACCGATATCTATAGCGATCTTACAATCAAAGACACTTTTAATAAAAGCTAAAAGCAATGAGCGTATTTTTCACAAAATCAAAAAGTAAAGAGAAAGAAATAATATTTACTAACTTTTTTAGTTTAATTTAATTGCTACATTTGCACAAATATTCATACATTTAAAAATAATTGAAGATACGTCCTGTATTCGTAAATATGTATGTACTAAATCATTTATGACATCGTTCAAATTCAAAAAAGCAGTTCAAGCATTAAATTATTTCGCTATCAAAGAAGGCGGCAAAATAAACTATATGAAGGCTGGTAAGCTTGTTTATTTAGCAGATAAAGCGCATTTAAGAACCTACGGCAGAACTATAACAAATGATAATTACGTAGCTATGAAAAATGGCCCTGTTCCTTCAAGAACAAAAGATATTATCCTAAAGTCTAAATGGCAGGGTCAAGATATTATTGAATATTCAGATGTGTTCCTTTCTGCGCCAAAAGGCTATGATATAAGTACACTAAAAGATTTAGATATTTCTGTTTTTTCAAAAACAGATCTTAGTATGATGGATAAAATCTATCAAAGCTATGGTCAATTAAAAGAGTTTGAATTAAGTGATTATACTCATACTTTTTCTGAATGGTTGCGGTTTAAAAACGAATTAATTACAGATCCAAACCGTGCTTTTCCAATTAATTGGGATGACTTGTTCGATATAAGCATTAAAGATTTTCCCTTTAAGCAAAGTGAAGAATTATTGACTTTAAGTAAAGATCAATTTCAGAGCGTTGTAAAATGATTTCTTTAGAAGTTTTTGCCAAAAGCTTCGCAATCGGTAATATCTATTGGTTTACTAATCCGCAAATAAATTCGACTGAACCTCATCCACACTTATGTATTGGCGTAAAGGACAAATCAATTGCGTTTTTAATATGTGGTACTTCACAATTTGAAAAGAAAAAGAGACATTTTGAACTTAACGGGCTTCCATTTGAAACTTTGGTTAGGCTCGAACCAGACTCAAGTAATCATTTATATAAGAACACTTATATAAATTGTAATGAAATACAAGTACATTCTATAAATGATCTCTTTACTACAGATGGCTTTAGTTTTTTTGGGACTATTTCTAATTCTGAACTCTATCAAGTAAGAAACGGATTAGAAATAAGCGACCTGTTAGAGCAGGACATTAAAGATTTTATTTTAAAATTATTCCCTGAAATTTAGCTTTAAATCAACCTGTAACATTTCCCTCCCCACCGTATCTCAAGGGGGCAAAATAACGATAATGCGTTTTGAGCGAACTACCGATACTGTTTTTATCAACCTAAAACTGGCGTAGGTGATGGCTGAATTTGAAGAAATTTATCAGCAATATTCGCCGCAGATTTTCCGCGTGTGCATGGGTTATGTAAACGATGCCGACCAGGCGCGCGACCTGATGCAGGAAACTTTCATCGCTGTTTGGCGCAACCTGGCTTTTTTCAGGAACGAATCCAAAATCAGTACCTGGATTTTCCGCATTGCCACTAATAATTGTTTGCGGGCAATTGAAAAGTCTAAACGGATTATCAAAACGGAATTACCCGTCAACTTGCCTGAAATCATCGAAGAATCCCCGGAGGAAAAGCTCCAATTTTTATACCGCTGTATTGCGGAACTGGAAGAAATTGACCGGATCATTATTTCTTTGGTTTTGGAGGATTTGCCCCAGGCAGAAATTGCTTCTATTGTTGGTTTGAGCAATGCCAACGTGCGGGTGAAAGTGCATCGGATTAAAGAAAAACTCAGCCTAAAATTTAAGAAACATGGACAATTTGAATGAGCTGAAAGCAATTTGGCAAACGGCCGATACCTCCGATTTACCGCAGGCAAAGGAAATTAAATCGATTTCTAAAAACTATCAGCAAAAAACACTGGTAAAAAAAGCATGGATGGCGGTGATAACATTGCTTTTGTCAGCCGTATTTGTAGTTAGTGTATTTTTTTATCAACCGGCACAATTAAGTACAAGGTTGGGGCAGTTTTTTATTTTGATTGCTTTGGCTATCCTGATCTGGTCTAACTTTAAATCGTTAAACCGGATCTATAAAATCAGGAATTGCAGCAACCAGGAATTCATCAATTATCTGCGGGAAGTACAGCTGAACAGGATCATTTACTACAAAAGAACGCAGGTGCTGGGCATGGCATTTTATGCAATCGGGCTGCTTTTATATTTGTACGAACTGGTTTACAAAAACCTATATCCCGCCATCATCCTGTACTTTTTAACGGTTTTGGCCTTGCTAGGCGGCTGGTTTTATCTTAGGCCGAAAGCCTATCAGCGGCGAAAAGAAAAATTTGAACCTTTTTTAAACCATATAGAAAAACTCAACGACCAATTGAAAGCCTTATGAAAAAGCAAAAATTTACCTTACAGGTCAGGTTATTACTAATCATTGGTTTATTAACGCAATCCATTTGCTTGCTCTTCGGTCAATATTTTATGATGTCAGACTTTTTGAGAGGCCTCTTACAAGGTCTTGGCCTCGCTTTGATGATTATGGCTTTGGTCAAACAGAGAAGAAACAATAAATATTTTTGCAGAAGCAGAAAGGAAGAAGCATATCAAAGGTTGAAAGCAGTTTTCAGCTATCTGTAATAGGATACAATTTTGAAATGGTGTATTTAACATAGATGAAGCTTTAACAAAATATTTGCCGATCTTCAACATCAAAAATTACTTTTATGGAACCCATGACTACCCTTTCACAAATCACAAATAAACTTTTGGCAGATGGCTATACGGTTGATTTCAACATCACCGAAAACACGGCCGACGGTCCCGGAAAATACTTGCAGGAACATCCTGAAGAATTCATTATCGACAGACATTACCGCTTTGAGGGCGTTTCTGATCCGGAAGATGAAGCCATTGTTTATGCGATTTCTTCTGTTGTGGATAATACGAAAGGAGTTTTAATTAATGGTTACGGCATTTACAGCGATCAGGTAACCAATGATTTAGTGAAGAAACTTCAGGAAAAAACGGAATGATCCTTCGGCGCAAAAGAAAGTGGTTTAGTTGTTAATGCTTCTTTTACCGGGTAAAAACCATCAGTCGCTGTAGCGGTCGTTTCTCCAGGGATAAGCGGTGTTGGAGTAACCCCTGTCTTCCCAGAAACCTAATTTATCTTCGGTCAGAAATTCAATTCTTTTGATCCATTTCGAACCTTTCCAGACGTACAATTGCGGCGTGATCATCCGGACCGGGCCGCCATGTTCTTTTGCCAGCGGCTGTCCGTCGAAAGTGTGGACCAGCAAAACATCCGGTTTCAAAGCTTCTTCCAAAGAAAGGTTGGTGGTATAAGTATCGTATCCGTAGCATAAAATATGCGTGGCCGTTTCTTTTGGCTGAACCAAAGCCGCAAGGTCAAGCAGGCTGACCCCTTTCCAATGCATGTTTAATTTCGACCAGGTTGTAACACAGTGAAAATCAGAAGTATCTTTGGTTTGCGGCAAATCCATAAACTGTTTCCAGGTGAGGCGTACCGGGTTTTCCACTGCGCCATCAATGATGAGCCGCCATCGGTCAAGCGAAATATTGGGCTGATAACCCAAATCAAGCACCGGCCATTTGACAGTTGCCGTTTGCCCGATGGGAATGGCAGGCATACCATGCCGGTTAGTTTCTCCCGAGCCTTTAGGTGCATCATCAGCTACGGAAGGTGTCAGCTTCATTTTTTCTTCAAAACGGGCTTTCAGCTTCATCCTCGCTTCCACGATACGGTTTAATTTTTCTGAATTTTCCATAAAAAAATAATTCAAATCAAAGATAACAGGAATAGTTTATGGGTTTTGTCCGGTTTGAAATTTTCCTGGTGTTCAGATCTAAGTCAATTTTATAGTGCTAAAAGAAGCATCAGGTTTTGGTTGAAAGGATTCAGAAATAAATATTAAAGCTTAATTAAAAGAGTGCCTGAACTCCAAAGGAGAAACCTGTGTTTTACTTTTGAACAGTTTGCTAAAGGATTGCGGATATTCAAATCCAAGTTGATACGCAATTTCACTGACGGACAAGGAAGTGGTGGTCAGTATTTCTTTTGCTTTCTCGATCAGCTTGTTGTGGATGTGCTGCTGCGTGCTTTGGCCGGTCAGCATCCGTAGCATATCACTCAAATAATTGGAAGAAACATGGAGCTTGCCTGAAATAAAATGAACGGTCGGCAGTCCGGATTCTAAATTCTTGCTGTCGTTAAAGTATTCATTTAGCACATCTTCCAATTTAATCAGCAAATCATGGCTGGCCGCTTTTCGGGTGATAAATTGCCTGTTGTAAAACCGGTTGGAATAATTGAGCAGCAATTCAATATGAGAAATCATCACATCCTGACTGAAATTGTCAATTACAGAATGATATTCCTGTTCAATGTTTTTCATGATCGAAACAATCATTGTTTCTTCTTTTTCAGAAAGGTGCAATGCTTCGTTTACAGCATAAGAAAAGTACCCGTAATCTTTGATGGTTTTGGCCAATCGATAATTGCGGACAAAGTCAGGATGGATAATCAGCCAGCACCCGGAAAGTGATAAATCAGCCGTAATTTCCGTTGCGATTACTTGTCCCGGCGAAAAGAAAGTCATGATGCCTTCATCAAAATCATAATAATTTTGTCCGTACTTCATCTTTCCTTTAAAGTCTTTTTTGATACAAATAGAATAAAAGTTATAGATCCAACTTTTCATACTTGTATCCAAGTAACATTTAATTTCATCAAGATTGATTACGCTTACCAACGGATGCGATGGTTTGGGCAACTCCAGCAAGCGATGCAGATCAGAAATGGAATTGATGGAATAAGGCTGGTTGTCTGATTTTTTCATATTGTAAATTACAAATAAAACAAGGAAAAGCTACGGCTTAAAGATAACTTTTCCTTGTTGGTTTTTTAAATTTATAAATTCACCATAGACATTCCAACTGCTTCATAACGATCTCCGGTTGATAAGCCCAACGGAACAATTGCTTCCAATTCAGAAAGCTCTTCAGCAGATAAATTTACGTTTGCTGCTGCGATATTTTCCTCAATATATTTTCTTCGTTTGGTTCCCGGGATCGGTACAAATCCTTTTGAAATGATCCATGCAATGGCCAACTGAACTGCGGTAATGTTTTTTGCTTCGGCCAGTTCTTTGATCGCATTTAACAGTTCAATGTTTTTGTAAAACTGTTCGCCCTGAAAACGGGGAATGCTTCTTCTGAAATCATTTTCAGGAAAATCATCAGGGCTTCTAATATCGCCCGAAAGGAAGCCTCTTCCTACGGGAGAATACGCCACAAACCCAATTCCGAGTTCTTTGAGCGTATCTAAAATACCTGCTTCTTCCGAAGTTCGTTCAAACAACGAATATTCCGTTTGCAGCGCGGTTAAGGGATGGACTTTGTGCGCCTTTCTGATCGTTTCCGAAGAAACTTCCGAAAGGCCGATATACCCAACTTTTCCTTCTTTTACCAGTTCTGCCATTGCTGCCACCGTTTCTTCTATCGGTGTGTTTGGGTCGAGGCGGTGCAAGTAATAAAGGTCGATATAATCCGTGCCCAGGTTTTTGAGCGAACGTTCCACTGCTTTTTTCACGTAGTCTTTTTTACCGTTGATTTGCCAGGTCAGTTGTTCGGTATCATCTATTTCATAGCCAAATTTGGTGGCAATGATATATTTGTCGCGGTTTCCTTTGATGGCTTTAGCGATCAGCCTTTCGTTTTCCAGCGGCCCGTATAAATCGGCCGTATCCAAAAAATTGCCGCCTAATTCCAGCGAACGATGGATCGTGGCGATGGATTCTGCTTCATCTGCTTTGCCGTAAATATCCATTCCTGCAATTTTCGTCATACTCATACAGCCCAGCCCTACCAACGGAACCATCAATCCCTGGCTGCCTAATTTTGTCTTTTCCATATTGTTCGTCTTTTGTTTTATGTTGAATGATTAATTCAGGATACAAACATCAGCAGGCCCGCGACCGGAAAAGTAACCTAATCTCTTGTTGTTGTATCCAAAATGAAGGATTTTTAGATTTCAATTTTTCGATGTACTTTTTGTTTGGTTTGATGGCCATGCTTCTTTTATCACCTAAAAATCATGATCACCATAAAACATTTTACTGCTGAAACAGGAAATGCAAATAGCAAATTTATGCCGATAAAAGAAGTATCCTGCTCTTGCAAACAGGCAGCAGGATTGGATCAAACTAAAAGATAAAAGTCAAGGATTATAGAACAACTCTCTGCCAACAAAATTTAGAAACCGGCCAAAACTTAATATTTACCTTAACTTTGGCTTCAACCCAACCCGGACAATGATCAAGCAAGCCCTTGCCAACCTCAAAATAAATGCCCTTAACGAAATGCAGCAGGCCGCGCTCGTTGCCGCAAAAAAAAGTGATGTGATCTTGCTTTCGCCCACTGGCTCCGGCAAAACATTGGGCTTTTTATTGCCTTTATTAGGTTTGCTGGATACGGGTTTACCTACGGTTCAGGCATTGATCCTGGTGCCCTCGCGCGAACTGGCTTTGCAGATAGAGCAGGTTTTCAGGACGATTGGAAGTGGTTTTAAGGTAAACTGCTGTTATGGCGGCCATCCGGTAAAAATAGAAAGGAACAACCTGTCTCAGCCGCCTGCTGTTTTAATCGGTACGCCAGGCCGCATTGCCCACCATTTGCGCCGGGAAAGTTTCAGTACCGCCACTATCCATACGCTTATTTTGGATGAGTTTGACAAAGCCCTCGAATTTGGCTTTCAGGAAGATATGGCTTTTATCATCAGACAACTGTCGGCCATCAAAAAACGGATGCTGACCTCGGCTACCAAAATGCAGGAAATACCAGCTTTTACCGGGATGGAAAAACCAATTTTGCTGGATTACCTGAGCAATTCGGCCTCAACACCTGACCTCAAACAAAAAATGGTCATAGCAGAAGCGGCTGATAAACTGGACGCGCTGTTCGCCCTGATTTGTAAAATTGGGAACGAAGCAACACTTGTTTTTTGTAACCACCGGGAAGCCGTTGAGCGCATCAGCGAACTGCTTTGGGAAAAAGGTTTGCCAAACGGGATTTTCCACGGCGGCATGGAGCAGGACGACCGCGAACGGACTCTGTTAAAGTTCAGGAATGGCAGCCATCGGATTTTGATCACCACAGATTTGGCTTCCAGAGGGTTGGATATACCTGAAATTGAGCATGTGGTACATTACCAGTTGCCGCATAATGAGGAAGCTTTTTTGCACCGCAACGGCCGTACCGCCCGGATGCACGCCAAAGGCACTTCGTATTTGTTGTTGCTGCCTTGATGAAAAACCGGCTTATTTAAAAGAACTGCCCGAAGTAGAACAACTTCCGGAAAAGCCGGTGATACCGCAGCCTTCGCCCTGGATGACGCTTTATCTGGCGGCCGGCAAAAAAGACAAGGTAAACAAAGTAGATATTGTAGGTTTGCTGCTGCAAAAAGGCGGCCTGGCGAAAGAAGATTTAGGGCTGATAGAAGTATTGGATTATTCGTCTTACGCCGCAATTAAAAGTAACCGTATCGACCGCACCGTTGATTTAGTTAAAGCGGAAAAAATAAAGAACAAAAAAATTAAAATAGAAGTTTCCAGGTAACCCTGACCAATTTAAAAAACAGCATGAGTAACAATGATATCATGAAAAAGCTGCGGGTAGCTTTAGAATTCACGGATGATGATATTATAAAAGTATTGGACCTGGCCAATTTCAGGGTCACGAAAACGGAAATCAGTGCCATATTTCGAAAAGAAGACCATCCCAACTTTAAACCCTGCGGAGACCAGATTTTGCGCAATTTCCTGAATGGTTTGATTATTTATAAACGCGGCCCGAAAGCATAGTTTGATGTTGCAGAAAATATTTGACACCTGCTTTAAAGCCTTGCAAAATAATGTCTGAAATATACGATGCTTCTTTTATCACCTAAAAATCAGTGGTTTGCATAGTTTTATTTCACTCAAACCAATTCTTAGGGCCTGTTTAAAATTCATTTTAAATTATTACTGTCCGGTAAAAATGGGCAATGATAAAAATAGTTTTTTTTGGTTTGACAGGGCATTTTTTTGCCTCCGATTGGAAAAGTAACCACTCCCCGTCAAAATAAATATCTGCATATCTTGTTTTTTGGTGTATTTTCTCCGCCGTTCCTTCTCTGACCTTTCGATCAGTTCTATGAGTTTATGGTAGCTGAACAATTGTTGGCGGGCAAAGCTGGCCAGGTTGGAGAGGGCTTTGGCCTTCCCGTTACTTTTTTAACTTTTATCGGACAACGATACTTTTTATTTATAATATAAGTATAATCACCAGATACCCATTATTAAATATAATTACTAAGTATTTTTTTATATAATTCGCAACAAAAGTAAATTTTATTTATGTTTAGCTTCTTAATTATAAACAATATATATAACAATATCTCTGTATTTTTTAATATTTAGCTTCAATATCTATTTATAAAGCTATTTAACAGTTGGTATTTCTTGTAAATTGCTTTTACTTGTGATAAACAGATTTGATACTATGGAAAAACCGTTCTTGTTAGGTAACCTTAAGTTAGATGAAGCCGCCCTTAGAAAAATATTTATTTATAACCTGAACAAAATATATCCGATATTACTGCACCTGGAAAACCACTTGCCCGAACTGGCTGGTACAACCTGTTATGGGGACCTGCAAAACGCAATCCTGGAACTTACGTCAGAAGTAAACATCCAGGCCACCCGAATTGATGACATTTTTTTGCAGCTAAAAGAAGTACCAGTCCGCAAAGTAAGTCCGGCCACCAATTGTGTTTTGCAGGTTTTGGTGCCGGATTCAGGGTACAGCTACCTCGACGGGCTATCGAAAGACCTGTCGCTGGTGTTTCATCTGCAAAAGGTTTTGAACATCAAAAAAAACTACTTTTATATCCTCAAATCTATTGCCGGTTCTTTCAATAATATCAATATTAAACAACACCTGCAGTATAGCTGCGATGAATGCGAGGACAACCAGCTTATATTTAAATTGATCGCAAAAGAATACATGGAAAGTTCCATCAATCCTTTTTTGGTTTAACACCGCCCTTAAAAAAGCAATCTCTTTTGCAATTTTGGATTTGTTAAATTCAAGCTAAGCAAAATTCTATTGTTTTGCAATGCTTCTTTTATCACCCTAAAACTGGGACTTGGAGATAACAGCTTCAGGGCAACACATAATTTTGAGTTGTCTTTAAACTAAGTAGATGAATTATTTTTTACATTGACAATCTCTTTTCATTCAATTGATATTAGCTTTAAAACAACATCAAGCTACTGATAAACCAATTTCAAACCAATACAATGAAAAACATTGACAATAAGAAAGAACCAGGCATGATGGGCAGGCGCGCCTTTGTCGGAGGGATTTTGCCTGTTTTGGCTGCGGCAAGTGTCCCGGCCTGGGCAGCACAGCCCGAACCTGCCGCACAAACGAACGGCCAGGGAACGTTTCCGGGCCTGATCACCCGGGAAAAAGAACCTTTGAACCTGGAATTTCCTTTCCCCACATTAGCAGAACGTATCACGCCGAACAATTTGTTTTTTGTCCGCAGCCATTTTAACATCCCTAAAATTGACGCTGCCTCCTGGCATTTGACAATTGGCGGCGAGGTGCGGCAGGAAATCAGTTTCTCTTTTGAAGAAATAAAAAAACTGCCTGCCAAAACCGTTATGGCAACTATCGAATGCGCAGGAAACGGCCGCGCTAACCTTGTCCCGAAAGTGAAAGGCCTTGCTTGGGAACAGGGGGTATTGGCAATGCAAATTGGACGGGCGTGCCGCTATCCGTTTTGCTGGACAAAGCTGGTATTAAACCCGGGACTATCGAACTTATTTTAGAAGGGGAAGACCAGGGAACGGTTACCGAGGAACCCAAATCGCCTGGTATTATTAAATTTTCCAGAAGTATGCCGTTGAGCAAGGCCAGGCAGGCAGATGTGATCATCGCTTACCAAATGAACGGTAAAGAGCTGAGTGCCGAGCATGGTTTCCCGGTCCGGGCGATTATTCCCGGGTGGTACGGAATGGCATCTGTGAAATGGTTGACAAAAATCACAGCAACGGCCACACCTTATGACGGCTACTGGCAAACCCTGGAATACGCTTATTGGAAAAGAAAAAATGGCTTGCCAACGCTCACGCCGGTTACATCGGTACAAGTAAAATCGGAAATTGCCCGCCCGGTACTACACGAACTCATCCAGGCAGGCAGTACCTACCGCGTGTTTGGTGCAGCTTGGGTGGGAGAAGATATGCTAAGCCGGGTAGAAGTGAGTGCAGACGAAGGAAAAACCTGGCAAACAAGCAAACTGATAGATAAACCAGTGCTTAATTCCTGGCAATTATGGGAATATAACTGGACAGTGCCTGCAACGCCGGGAAGATATAAACTAATGGCCCGGGCGACAGATCAAAAAGGAAATGTGCAGCCCAATCATCATGACCCTGACCGAAGAACTTATATGGTGAATTTTATGGCACCTGTTGAAGTAGAAGTGCAGGCATAAAATATAAACCAGGGACTTTATATTTAACTAAAAAACTATTAATGCTTTTTTTTAGGGAGGAAAAATCTTTGCAAGATGAAAGCTCAAACCCTTAAAAGCCTCGGGTAGATTTTAACCGGATAAAAGAAGCATTGCTGATTTAGCAATGCTTCTTTTTAAATTTTATTTCCCAAACTTCATCTTTAACTGGTTCAGCATATCGTCGTTGATCGGCTCAGCGGGTTTGTTTTCCCGTCGCGGCTGTTGCGGATAGTTTGGTTTATGCTGAGGCCGGTGCTGGTTTGCAACAGGCTGTACAAGTTTTACTTCCTGTTTTGGCTTTGGTTGGTTTTCAGGTTTCGGCTGATCTGGTTTTGCGTGTTCCGGCTTGTTTTGTGTTTCTGGTTTTGGCTGAGGTTTTGCCAGGTTTTTTTTAGCTGTCCAACGTTTGTAAATACTTTCTAACCTTCGTTTGGTATATAACGGGAAATCGCCCTGCATCATCCAGGCGTAATAACTCGGCTCGATCTGGAACACATCTTCTACCCTTTTGCCTTTGTGTTTCCCAAAATTGAAAAGCTCCTCCCCGCTTTCGCTAAACACCATCCTTCCGGCAAAATCAACCGGGCGTGAAAGATTGGTGAACTGGTGCAAAGCTTCCACATCGTTTACCACCGGTACTGTTTTTACGCCCTTTTTATTTTCCCATTCTGCGCCTTGATATTTGTCCAACTGTGCCAGTAAAACTTCCATCGTTGCGCGGGTATCGGCTTCGGCAGAATGTGCGTTCACGATGTCTTTTCCGCAGTAAAACTGGTAAGCGGCGCGCAAAGTGCGTTGTTCCATCTGGTGAAAAATGTTCTGCACATCCACAAAACTTCTGTTTTCGAGGTTAAAATCTACTTCCGCCCGCAGAAATTCTTCCATCAGCATCGGAATATCAAACTTGTTGGAGTTGTATCCCGCCAGATCACTTTCACCTAAAAAAGCGGCAACCTGCCGGGCCACTTCTTTAAAAGCAGGTTCATCTTTTACATCTTCGTCATAAATCCCGTGCACCAAAGATGATTCCAGCGGGATCGGCATTTGCGGGTTGATACGCCAGGTTTTTACTTCTTCCGTTTCTTCAGGGTAAATTTTGATGATCGAAATCTCTACAATCCGGTC
>JAABUQ010006546.1_pt1 | contig 17576 bp, 18 predicted proteins | sample 5560001 | NCBI WGS metagenome assembly JAABUQ01 (sample SAMN10711888, study PRJNA513371) | rock metagenome | isolation source: Antarctica rocks | place: Antarctica: Victoria Land, Finger Mt nord | collected 2015-12-18
CTCTTTTCGACACAGGGCGGCAAGGCGTTGTCTCAGTATACCTGCCCATGCCGCGCTGTGTCCGTAGGAGACGCACTAGAGCATGTCAAGGGCCGCATTCGTAGCCCTTGTGGTCCGTCGTCTACTTTTCCTCTTCTCTGTAGGGCGATAGCCTTACATCGCTCACCGTGCTTTGTTCCCCAACACAAGGAGAAAATATGTTTTTGCTTCTAATGGTGCAGTGGTCTATCCATTTTTGTGCGCTCGTTGCAGTGCCTTTTGTTCCCGTTTATCGTCAGGGCGCGAACTAGTAACACGCGCCCCTCTTTTTACATAGTGTTCCGTGTGAAGTGGCTTTAGGACTTACTTCACACGGTTTTTTATTACTGTAGCGCGTTTCATGATAGTTGTTTCAAAAAAAGGGTTATCAACGTGACGGAAGAAAGTAAATCATCTAAACGTCGCAAGCAAAAAGGCGACAATCCATCCAGTGAACCTGTAGTAGCACCTATGACCTTAGAGAAATCGTTAGAGATATTCCTAATGGCGCAAGATGCCGCAGGGAACTCTAAGGCAACGATGAGCGACTACAAGATGGTTGTAGGTATCTTCTTAAAGTACATAACAGAAACACATGGGTATACTGCTATCAAGCAGGTTAAAGAGGAAGATGTGTTACAGTGGTTAGCATATCTACGCAACAAAACAAACAAGCTCGGACGGCCTTACAGTAGCCGCTCTATTCAAACCTATAGCCGTGACGTGGCAGCATTCTTCAAATGGTTGTCAGAGCATGGGCACATACCAGTAAACCCAATGGTACATATTAAAACGCCAAAGGTTGAAAAGGCTTTGATACGTGTCTTTACTGAGGACGAGCTAAAGCTTTTAGATGCGGCTTGTGATAGACCTTCAAAAGGTAAAGCGTTGACTACTGACGAGCGTAAGGCGTTAGGTGCGCGTGACCGTGCTTTTCTATGGTTATTGCTATCCACTGGTATAAGGATGTCCGAAGCGTGCGGTTTGCTCTTTAAAGACATTAGCTGGGACGATGGGATGATATACGTAAGGGGCAAGGGTGCAAAAGAGCGGCGTATACCAATGGGCAAGGTTGCACGTCAACACTTGAATACTTATATCCAATATTGGAGAGGTGAACCGAAGGACACAACGAATGAGCATGTTTTTCTCAATGCATTCGGCGACCCATTGAGGCCATCATCAGCACAAGAAATATTCGCACGTCTTAAAGAGGTTGCAGGTATCACAGACAAGCGCGTAAGTGCCCATACATGCCGACATTGGTTTGCTGTCAACATGATTAAGCGGGGCTTGCCTAGTACAGTGTTACAGGGCTTGCTAGGTCATGAGCAGTTAGAGATGATTAATACATATGTGCGGCTTGCCGAGCAAGATAGTAGGGTACTGTACGCTAAATACTCGCCTGTAGATGCGTTGGACATGCATCACACATCTAAAGGTAGACGTGAGCAGACAAGGGAGTGGAGAAACGCCCGTAAAAAAGGCAAGAGACAAGAGGATGTACAAGATTAGACGTTGGGTAACACATAATCGGTAAAGGACAAGAAATAAGAGGATGTACACAATTAAGTTACCCAACATTATGCTCGTTACATGTCTATCATATAACGAGCATATCTATTTTTGTATATGTGGCATAATTAAGAGAGTACAAACATGTTTTTACGCTTATTTCTAGCTTTAAAGTTGTGTTTGTTTACATGAAGCTTGTTTATACTCATACTTATAAATTGGCTTGTAAGGCGTCTTTAAGTCCACACTCTAGACAAGTAACCACCTTATCTATTACACTTACTTAACACTCTCTTAATATAAAAGAGTGTAGATTGAAGAAGTAGGTGATTTTCGGTGGCGACATCAACACAAAAGGTTTTTCTACCCAGGAGAGGTTCAAACGTGTCATCGGTACACTCAACACAAGTTGCTCGTTCTACGGTTGCTGATTCATGGCGATGGATGTGGCCTGATATATTAATGCGTATCATTCCAATGGGAGCAATTCCTCTTCTCTATATTGCCTTCCTACACCTACCTCTATCGTTTTTAGGCTTGACGCTTCGTGATGTGCCACAACAACTCCTTATTGGACTCATTGTAGGTACGGCAATGGCGGCCTTTGCAACAACATACCGCATGTTTATTGTTGGGCCGTGGTTTCGCTGGCCCACACTCAACGACCATTTGTTTCAAGGTTTTTTCTACCTGCTGATTAACGGACCTGTCGAGGAACTGTTTTTTCGTGGCTTTGTACTGGCAGCTGTGACGCAGTGGACAGGGCAACTTTGGCTTGGCTGGCTTATCAGTGCAGTCGCTTATACGCTTTACCACCGTCTTGGCAAATGGAGTTGGCGTAGCGTAGGTGGTGTGGGATTAGCGAGTCTTGTGTTCAGCCTCGTCTATCTGGCACAACCCAGCCCGCGCTCATTGCTCGCGGTCATCATCATTCATGGCTTCACAACCAGTGGTTTTCTTAGTTGGGGCGACGAAGTGCTCTACCGTAGATGGAAATATCGTCAGTCACACCAAAGATAAAACCAAAGAGCATTATTCATCACGTCTTTTTAGGTAGATCATGCGTTTCTTTTCTCTGAGAAGAAAAGAGTAGTAGATGTTCATTTCCTCTGCTAGTATTCCTATCTCGTTACCTTGATAGGGCCAATTCGTCTTGCCATTTGAGGTACAATAAGTCAAGATGTATCCACCAAGAGAAATACTCTCTTTTTATATTATTCGGAGGTCCATTTCTTTGAAAATTGTTATTACTGGCGGCGCGGGGTTTATTGGCTCCAATTTATGTGCTCGGTTGATTAATGAAGAGCATAACGTTCTATGCGTCGATAACCTACTTACTGGCTCTACCCATAATATCGAGGCGTTACTCAATCATCCACGCTTCACCTTCATCCAACATGATGTTACACAGACATTTCCTTTTGAAGCTGACGCAATTTTTCATATGGCAAGTCCAGCGAGTCCTGTTGGCTATATGGATCATCCCATCGAAACAATTCTTGTGAATAGCCAGGGTACCTATCAAATGCTGGAAGCGGCAAAGAAGCAACATGCCACGTTTCTTATTTCCTCTACCTCAGAAATCTATGGTGATCCCTTAGTCCATCCGCAGCGTGAAGATTACTGGGGTAATGTCAATCCAATTGGACCACGCGCGTGCTATGACGAAAGCAAACGTCTTGGCGAAACGCTGACAATGGAGTACTACCGCCAGTTTCAGGTGAATGCGCGTATCGTGCGTATCTTCAATACCTATGGTCCTAACAGCCAGGTAAATGATGGGCGCATGATTCCTAATTTCATCACACAAGCACTAAAAAATGAGCCACTCACCATTTATGGCGATGGGACAAAGACCCGCAGTATCTGCTACGTCAGTGATCTCGTCGATGGCCTTATTCGTGCTATGTTCCAACCAAAGACGGCAGGCGAGGTCTTTAATTTAGGCAATCCTGAAGAACATACAGTCCTTGAATTTGCGAAGACTATTATCCGCCTTTGCGATGCATCCTCTCCTATCGTCTATGAGTCAAGTCGTATCGACGACCCAGAGCGTCGTCGCCCAAACATCTCAAAGGCACAGCAGATATTAGGCTGGCATGTTACTGTTGATATGAAAGATGGACTACAACGCACAATAGAGTGGTTCCGCAGTCGCGCAACTCATTTAACGACCGTTTCTTAAAATAGGTCAATAATGTATTGAAGTTCAAAGATAGAGATGCACACGTATGTATAACCCTAGCCTAGATTCAGTAGGACAGGCTATTACACCATCGCGTAACTCAAGCATCGCAAAGATGCTTTATAGCATACGTACACATATCACGTTCGCGAATAGTGTTGGCCTACTTGGAGGTGTCTTCGCGCTTTTTTGCCTGCTTCTGCTCCCAAGCTCCAACTACTGGAATATCCGTCTTCCACTCTACTTGATACTGATTATCTGGACACTCCTGCGTCCACGCGTGGCCCTCTATCTTCTGCCAATCGCGATACCGTGGGGGTCACTTGATACAATTAACATAAGCAAACTGAATGTTAGTAGTACAGATATTCTCGTCATACTCCTTATTGTTAGCTGGTTAGGCGGCTTTGCGCTCCGTTCACAGGGATTGCTAAAGAGTGGTCCTTTGGACTCGGAAAAGTCACCTCTTCCTCGCTATCTTGTGGTGGCTGCGGTAGCACTTCTCTTCGCAATGATCATATCCGCCACGACAGCACATAGCATCAATGCCAGCATCAAAGACCTTCTCAAATGGATTGAGTTTCTGGCTGTACTGCTCCTAGGGGCGAAATATTTACGTACTCGCAATCAGGTGTGGACGCTTGCTGTGCTCATCTGCCTCGCGGGTATCTCGCAGGCATTCTACGGCTATGCTCAAAATTTTCTCAATCTCGGACCACATTCGTTTATTCGTGATGGCGGGCTACGCGTCTACGGTACATTCGATCAACCTAACCCCTATGCGGGATACATCAATATGTCTCTGCCCATTGCACTCTCGCTCACACTACTTGGACGCAATTGGGCTACACGCATTCTAGCAGGAACGTCGGCGATTTTGCTGGGAGCAGCTGAATATCTCACAAAGTCGAATGGTGGCGAGATAGCAATCACGGTGGCGGTTCTCTTCATTCTAGTGGTTGGTTTTTCCTGGCTTCGTAAGCTGGCAGCCTTGGGTGCTGTTGGCGCGTTGATGCTTGTCGCGGCTCTTATCGCAGGGGTTATTCCGCAACGCCTTACACACCCAATATTGAGTAAACTTGGGCTGATCGCGATCTCGTTTGCGTCTCCTAGCGCACAAGATTATTCGACAGCAGAACGCCTTGCTCACTGGATAGCAGGCGTCAACATGTTCATGGATCATCCTTTGACAGGTGTTGGTATTGGCAACTATGGAGCTGCCTACGCCCCATATCACGTCACCATCTTCGTAAACTCGTTAGATCACGCACATAACTACTATATCAACATCTCAGCAGAGACAGGGATTATTGGTCTTACAGCCTTTGTACTGCTCTTAATAGCGATATTTGTTGCGGGAGGACGCGCGTATAGAGCAATTAGCAAGCAATATATGCGACAGAGAGCGGAAAGAGCGACACCAAAAGCGGGTAGGTCGAGGCTAGAGGCCCTGCGCTCGTCTAATCTATTCGGCATGTTTACCAATGATCGAGCATTAGCGATAGGACTGCTAGCCTCTTTGATAGGGATATACGTGCATAATCTTGTAGACAATCTCTACGTACATGGCATGACGATTTTGTTCGCATTACTGATTGTCACGCTTATCCGTTTGGCTGGAGTACATACAAAGGTGGACAGCGAAGAAGGACAACATATCTTATGATAGAAGACGTACCAAATCCTCGCGTGACAAGCCAGCAAGCTGAAACAGTAGCGCAAAAACAAGAGGAACTTTTGCAGCATGAAAAGCAAGAAGAGACGGAGATCACAAGAGAGCAACTGTCGCTACGAAAACGTCTGCTCAACTGGCGTACTATAGCACCGTTGGTTATCGTTATTGGTCTTCTTGTCTATCTTGCGCAGAAAGCGCATATCGACCCTAAGCAGACGTGGGCGACAGTCAAACAAGCAAATGTGCTCTTCTTTTTAGCGGCGTTTCTTGTCTACTATGCGTCTTTTCCGCTCAGAGCATTGCGGTGGCGTATCCTTTTACAGAATGTTGGCTTTACACAAGAGAATGGTATTCATCTTCCTCCATTTTGGAAACTTGTAGAGATTATCTACATTTCCTTTTTTGCCAATTCTATTGTACCAGCGAAGTTAGGTGACCTCTACCGCGCGTACTTGCTGCGTCAAGAGATAAAAGTGTCTGTATCGCGCGGCGTTGGCACAGTTTTGGCGGAACGTCTTCTGGACTTGATTGTCCTTCTGTTGCTTTTCATTCCAGCTGTTATCATTAGTTTGCATGAAAATTTGCCGCCACAGTTGCGCCTGGCATTGGAGATCACGTTGGGTGCTGTTGTTATTGGTATCGCTGCACTCTTTGTGCTACGTCAAGCGCGTGAACCTATCGCGAAGCTTGTTCCAACGCGTTTTAGAGGTCAGTATTATCATTTACAAGAAGGTATGCTTGGTTCATTCCGACGCCTTCCTCTGTTGGCAGGACTGACCATAGGTGTATGGTTTTGTGAAGCACTTCGCTTCTTTTTCGTCGCGCTGTCTTTGAGCTTAATCCCCGGTGATTTTGTGCATATTCTGGCAGCCTGTATCTTTATTGGACTTGGCGAAGCACTGCTTACGGTAGTCCCTGCAACAGGCGGTGGAGTTGGACTTGTCGAAGGTGGCATGGTAGCGATGATTGCACTGTTTTATCATGGGGCTGATGTCGCCAACCATACTGCTGCTGCCATTGTTTTAGATCGCATCATTAGCTTTGTGAGCTTAATCGTTATCGGTTCCATTGTCTTTACTATCGCCTTTGGGAGAAAAGCTGTACGGAAGTCGTAATAAGTATCGGTATCTTTTCTGAGTCATTACGCAATATTCATGAAACACACTACTTACAAAAAGGTGTTTATAAGTATGTCTGAACATTCTCAAATAGGACTTTACGTTACCGTCGGAAACGATTCACTCAATGCTTCCATCGAGCAACTGCTTGCATCGGCTCCTGTTGATGCCGTTGTGGAGCAGACATTGAGTGTGGTACATATCACACAGCCAGTCATGCTCACACTGCTTATCACGGATGAAGACGGCATCCGTGATATGAACAAACAGTATCGCCAGCAAGACAAGCCAACCGATGTTCTCTCGTTTCCCCTCTTAGAGCAACCGCTTGTACAAGCTCCAGAAGAGCAGCTGTGGGCAGTTACAGAAGTAACTGAGACTGCAAAGTCTCCTGCGTTTGTGACTCCACCGGATATGATAACCAATCTTGGTGATGTTGTTATGTCATGGCCCACCCTTGCACAACAGGCAGTAGAAGCAGGTCATACGCCTGTCTATGAACTGCTCTATTTACTCTCACACGGTGTGCTACACCTCGTCGGATATGATGACCATAGTGAAGCTGGCTATCAGGCGATGGTAAGCATTCAACAGTCGGTCTTGCAAGCTGTGGGGCAAAAGGCATAGTGGGATGAGTCAACCTCCACTACCACCTGCATCGCGAGAGGCAAAAAGCGAGTGGGCAAAATTTATTGCGGGCTTTGGCTATGCCTTTCACGGATTGTGGTACGCTCTTCGTACTCAGCGTAACGCACGTGTTCACATTGCGGTTGCAACACTCGCTATTTTGGTAAGTATTTATTTTCGTATCTCTGCGGTTGAGTTCGCTATGATTTTTGTCGCTATCATCGGTGTATTTGTGGCGGAGATGTTTAACACGGTGATAGAGATATGCGTTGACCTTGCCTCGCCCACCTATCATCCACTCGCGAAGATTGCAAAAGATGTTGCGGCAGGAGCGGTTTTGCTTAATGCTATGCTTTCTGTAGTTATCGGCCTCTTTGTGCTCGGTCCACACGTATGGGCATTTCTAATTCGCTACCTTTGATGCTTCTAAAGGACACTTAAACGAACGAGCGTATGTATTACGCAGCAATTTCTTTTCGACAGGCACGGCAAACGAATGTATGAGCCATTTGGGAGTATTTCCACACGGGACGATGTTCCCAACGAGCCGTACATACACGTACATCACCAAGTCGAACAAGATACTGTATATCGGCGGAGTACAATGTAATCGTTTCTAACAAATGAGGAGTTATGACTCCCTTAGGTGCATGTAGTTTTAGTGCTTTACCATCGTCAAAGACTTGTACTTCTTGTTCGCGTAGATGTGTTATCAGTTCATCAAGTGTCATAGTCCCATCCCTTTTATATAGTTGGTCACGCCCTCACAAACAATCTAGCACCTCCTATCTACTTGGTATAGAGTATACATGAGCTAATGACAAAAAACACTAGGCTGTACAATACATTTGCATCCTATCAACATGATAAAAATAACAGCACCACTCAAAACCGATGCTGCTTTTATCCGTTGGCGCGTAAAACCCCTGCGTTCGACGTATGGGGATAGAAGCGACGTTCTTTACGGGGCGTGATGGGTACGGGGAAACTGCCCCTTGACATATTTGTATACTTATGATACAATGTATACATGAATACAAAAGAGAAGCCGATGCTCAGAGCGTCGCAAGAGACGCGACAACAACTCAAGGTGATTGCTGCTTTGACAGGGGAAACGATGCAAGTGGTCGTAGCCCGTTTAGTCAAAGCAGAATATGACCGTGTGAAAGAAGGCAAGTAACTCATGACGCAGAAAGCCTACAAATACCGATTCTCTCCAACATCCGAACAAGCGCACAACCTCGCGTGTACGTTTGGCTGTTGCGGGGTTGTGTACAATTGGGCGTTGAAGCGTCGCACCGTTGCATGGTTTGAGCAGGGGCAAAGAGTCAGCTACAACGATTTGTCGCACGCCTTGACTGAACTCAAAAAGCAAGAAGGGACGCAGTGGTTAGCAGAGGTGTCCAGCGTTCCTCTGCAACAGAGTTTGCGGCATGTCGAAAAGGCAATGGTCAACTTTTTTGAGAAACGGGCCAAGTACCCCAAGTACAAAAAGAAACAGAAAAAGCAGAGTGCAACCTACGTCAACACGGCCTTTACCTGGAATGGCTCTACCCTCACGCTTGCCAAGCAGAAAGAACCTCTTGCTATTGTGTGGTCACGCCCGTTGCCCGATGGAGTCAAGCCAAGTAGTGTCACAATCACCAAAGACAAAGCAGGACGCTACTTTGTCAGCATCTTAGTGGAAGAGGACATACAAACGCTTCCCCCGACTGACAAGACAATAGGCATTGACTTAGGCTTAAAGTCGTTCCTCATCACAAGCGAGGGGGAGACGATTGACAATCCGAAATACTACGCTCGGTACGAGAAGAAGTTAGCGAAATTAGAGCGAAAGTATGCCAGGAAGAACAAGGGGTCAAAGAACCACAATAAGGCGCGTCTCAAGGTTGCGAGACTGCATGCCAAGATCGCCGATATGCGCTGTGATTTTCAACACCAACTCTCAACACAGCTTATTCGTGAGAACCAAACGATTTGCGTAGAGACGTTGAGTGTGAAAAACATGGTCAAGAACCACAAACTCGCAAAGGCCATTAGCGATGTTGGCTGGGGTGAGTTTGTGCGTCAACTGGAATATAAGGCCACGTGGTACGGGCGTCAGATTGTGAGGATTGATCGTTTCTACCCTTCCTCAAAGACGTGTAGCGCATGTGGCTTTGTGCGAGACGAATTAGGGCTAGAGGTACGAGAGTGGGTGTGTCCTCAGTGTGGGGTGTGCCATGACAGGGACATCAATGCAGCGTGTAATATCAAGGCCGTGGGACTCACGGTTTCGGCCTGTGGAGGAACGGTAAGACCTGTCTGTGTGAAAGCACGGCGGGCGCGTTCTAGTGAAGCAGGAAGCCCCTCTTAGCAATGAGAGGGAATCCCCTGCTTTGAAAGTTATCTAAAGTTCATCACAAATTTAAGCAGAGAAGACATTGTTGATATGTCTTCTCTGTGATGCGTTAATTTCCTAAGGTGAATTTCCCTGATAAATCATAGTTGGGTGAGCATCTTTCTCCCACAGCATTCCAAACAGCATCAAAAATTGGTTTCATTGCCTCAGCTACATCGCTCTCAAAATTCTCTACAACAATTTCAGGAAGTATGAGATTTCCTCGGTCAATTTCATCGCTCACTCCCTGTATCGTGCGGTCATACCTTGGATGGTATATACTGTAGCCTTTCATTCCAAGAAAACTCACCATGATGAAGAAAGGCGGGTCAACACCTAGAAACTTTTGCATAGTCATATACCTCTTTACCGCTTCAAGGAGTCTTTTTTCATACACCTCGCCACCGAAGATTTTCTTCTCACCATATCCTCCAAGGACAGACATATCAACCGCTTCAATACTACCGTTCCGAAACACTTGGGTATAGGCCGCCGTTACAGTTGGAGTTTTCCAACGGACGGAGCGCATAATCCCATCAAGGTTGAAACGCATATCACTGCTCGGTTCGAGATCCCAAACAACGAGAGGTTTCAGGAGTTGGCCCTTCGTGTAATCGAGAGGATCATTGAGCGGTTTGAGATCGAAGGAAACTGAGGAACGAAATGCGTTGAAAGGAACCATATGGAGGACGCGTTTGGCAGTCTGTTCCTCAAGGGGCGCGGGTGTCTCCTCTCCTGCCCCAATCCTACTTAGACGCTCAGCACGGAAATCTCTGATGCGTTCTGCCATCGTTCCTACAAGTTCAAATGCTGTGCGTAACTCCGTAACATCAAGTCGGTACTTCCCTGCTGAATTTCGAGCATAAAAGTGACCATGATCTTTGAAGATCACTCGATGTGGTGAAAGCCAACTTTTCTGAATGCGAAGAAGAACAACCCAATATTCTGGCTGAGATGCAAGTGGAACAACATGAATTTCTACTCGCGGAAGTCTGGGCGAGAGACCGTCCCGAAGCATATTTTCGAGACGAAGCTTGAGACCGTCTATATCGTCAACCTGAGATCCGACAAGCTTTTGTGGCACTCCTGCTTGTTCCTCAAAGCCAAACAGAAGATGCCCCCCAGATGCATTGGCAAAGGAAGACACATCTGCGAGAAACTCTTTTCTGTTGTCATCACTTCCACCAGGAAGTGTTTGTTTGTACTCAAGTGTCTTCCGTTCAGCTTTTTGATCATCTACCAACGCTTGAAGGTCTCGTTCAGTAATGGATTCAAGAGTTTTTTCTAGTGACATACTTTTCACATCTTCCATATTTTTCTACACTTGTTCATACAATTTTCCGCGAGCGACTTTCAGTTCCTCTTTGAGCTTGCGATTTTCCTCTTCCAGAGCCTTGATGCGTCTGTCTTTGGCGGCCAGCAACACGTCTTTCGTCTTGTCTGTGCGAGCCTGATGTTGCTGGCGTTGTGCCCATTGTCGTTCAAGCCGTTCTTGGCCTTGCTGTGTACGGAGTACTTCAATACGCTCTCGCACGTCTTGATGTGCATACAGATAACTCTTGGTCACGTTTGCAGCCTTCGCCACCGTATTGAAATTCACGATCTGTTGCTCTCGGAGGAGTTGATCGATAGCCTGATGGACACGTTGCTGTGCCTGCTGTGATTTCCTCTGTGCATGAGCGAGCAGACCACTGGTATTTGGTTTGAGAGATGAATCAGCCTGCACTACGCTTTGTCCTTTCTTCTGGGGTATACTCACGCATAGCTTTGCCCGCCGGATGATGGAGGTCTCCTTTGCGGAGGACCTGGATCACTGGGAGAACCCGGTTGAGTTTCTGCGTGTTGCGCTCCACCCAGATTTCGCTCCCCGCCTTTTGACCAAGTTCTATCAGCTCGTGAAGTTCGCGTTCCTGTTTCTCAAATTGGTGCAGAAAATCAGGCGTCGTACAGAAGTGACGGCAGGTGTAGCAAGGCGAGTCCTGTGTTGGACAATTCGCCTTCTTCGGTTTGAAGCAGTAGCCGTCGGCGAGGCGAACCGCGTCCAGGTTGTGACGGATGTGCTCCCACTCGATCTCCTGCTCATTGCCGAGCTGTTCTGTACTCACAACTTTTGGCTGCCCCTGTGCATCAATGCGTACCGCTCCCTTCGCAAATGCCTGCTCCCATTCTTTCCGAATGGTGGAGTCAAGGAGCTTGGCGTAGGCAAGGGTCATTTCAGGTGTGAGGTGAGCTAACCATTTCTGCACATGGAGCAAACTCATGCCAGCATTAATGAGTTCGACGGCTTTGGTATGGCGGAAAGCATGACTTTTGAAGTGGAAAACGGCTCCATCTTGATCTTTGATCTCACAGTTCGTAGCTAGTCGATTGAGAGCGCTTCGGATTGGTTTCTCATACAGCGGGCGACCTTTTCGTTCCTTGTGAGAAGAGGGAAACAAATAGCGTTCAGGATTGTCCTGTTCAGGGAAATTTTCTTTGACGAGTTCACGCTGAGCTGCAACAATTGTGGCAATTTCTTCCGAAATGGGTACTTTGTGATTGAGCACCTCTGTTTTGAGAATGTCTCCACAGAGCCACCAGCCACTGGGAGTATGCTCTAAACAAGTGTTATGGCGCAGAGTTAGCACGTCGCCGATGCGCCACCCAGAAGCCCGTAAAATGATTGCGATAGGCAAGTATTTCGGCGATAACTGGTGCATATGCTGTTCAAATTGATGTAATACAAACTCAGGAATGTATTTGTCTTCAGTATATTTGTGCTGTGGTTGAGAACCTCCATCTTCAGGCCAAATGAGCTTCCCTACAGCAACCAAAGGCGCTTCTGGACTAGATGTACGTTCCAGATACTCGAGCAAATATCTCAAGTAGTTCACTGCGTTCCAAATCTGGCGTTTGCTGTTTGGCTTTCTGTAGCTATCTGTTCCAGTCTTGAGACGCAAGAGATACGCTTCAATATCTGATCGCTTGAGGTGCTGAAAATTGTAAGCAGAAGGATACTGTGAAACATAGAAATCCAGGAAAAGTCGTAGGAAGCGTATGCTGTTGCAGCAGTTTTGGTGCGAACGTCGAGTAATCAGCAGCCGTACGTAGCGCTTGATAGGACCGCGGAAAGGAAGATGAATCGTGGTAAAATTGAGCAGATGATCGCTTCGGTGGGCTGCGTAGCGAGCGCCTGGGATGTTTCTCACATCCCAAATATCTTTGCTCAGTTCATCCTCAACCGGATCGAACTGGGGAAGGGCAGAAAGCGACCGATATTCGATTGACATCACCTTTGCTCCTTTTCCGCTTGTCGTTTCAGTTGAAGTTGAACTTCTACTTTTTCCCATTCTTCTCGAATCTCTTCCTCACTCGGATGCACATAGAGTTGGTAGGTGTACTGAAATTGTGCATGCCCAGCTCGTTCACGTAGCACCTCTGGACGCATTCCGTTCTTCGCAAGACTGCTTAGCGAGCTGTGGCGCAAGAGGTGCGCATGGGCATCAATACCCGTTTTGCGTTTGAGCCTCTGAAAAAGGTCATTGACATCTGCATAGTCCAACGGCTGCCCCGAGCGTGATCCACGTAGCTTGATGAAGAGATGATTCGTCTCTATCTCATCGGTATGCACGATGACCAAGTAGTCGAGGACCTGATTGATCAACTCATCTGAGACATCCACGCTTCGGCAACAGGCTTCCGTCTTGATCTCTGCATCGTTGGAAAGTGGACCTCGGTCACGGACATGGATTTTACGCCCGTCTACGTCCACATCCTCGATCCAGAGGGCAAGGCACTCCCCGATGCGGAGAGAACTCTGGTACAAGAGCGTGAGCAGGAGCTGATCGCGCATGTTGTCACAGGCATTCACCAGCAATTCAATTTGTGCTTTTGAGAGGGTTTTCGGCCGATCACGTCTCGGTACACGCTGCTTGAGCAGGTTCTTTTCAACGAGCTTCCCTTTGGCAATGTGGTGCAAGAAACTCTTGTAAGAGCGTGTCCGAGCAGGCAGGTAGGTTCGCGTTTTCTCATTGAGATCGGTGCCCAGGTCATCTTGCCGCCAGAGGTAATCATAGAATCCTGAAACGGCAGTGATGATCAGATTAATCGTACGATTGGTGCGTGCTTGGGCGACCGGTTGGACAGGCAGCACTTTGAGGGATCGGTACGGATTCTTGAGCCAGAGCACAAATCCTCCCAGGTCATCGAGGGTGACCTGATGGTAGTCGAGGTGCTGTTGTGTCAGATAGGTAAAGTACAATGAAAGTCCTTGAGCGTAGGCGCGCAGCGTATTGCGAGCGCGGCCAATCGCGTCGAGATACTTGAGATAGCGAGCGATTGGAATGACGAGGTCCCCGCTCTCGTCAACAACCACATAGCGCTTCTGGTGGTGCGGTGTGACAATTTCCTGAATCTGCACGGTGAGTGTTCCCCCTGTCTCATCAAAAGGTGAATTCTCTTCATAGAAGACGTTGAGCACTATCTTATAAAGCTCTGGATAAGTCGTCAAGCATCTGCTGAAAAAGAGGACTTTCTTCCCATTGAAGACTATGACGACATATCACTTTTCACCTTTTGATAATTCTAAGCATGGGGAGGATGTCAAAAGTGCGACCTTGCCTTGAAGTTTGCCACTACCACGATATGCCTCAGCACTGGCTTTCGACGGACTTTGCAAGTCCGCTTCATGTACAGTTGATTGCTGAGACTGCGGTTCTTGTGAATGTTGTGAGCTTGATTGATCCTGTGTCATATTTCCTTCCTTCTTCGCATGAATATGATGTACCTATGCATCGTACATAAGGTAGCTTTCTCTCTCAATACCGCGTAGCAGGGCAGTTAATAGTTGACAGAACAAGTAAAAGCCGAAAATATTTTTAAGCGTTGTGTGAAGAAGATTCTATGTCGTCTCCATCTGTTGTGCCAAGCTCTTCAGTGGCATCTTCAGCTTGCATACGCCGCTTTCGATAGCTCATTGTTACAAGCACAAGTAGTACAGCAAGTACCGTAGCGATGCCAATAATAATACTTCCGATGGTAAGTAAGGTTGCGCTCGTATACATGTATTATTCTTTCAATAATTTTGTTTAGCCATAGCATGTAGTATCGCATTGCTGCCAACAGCATTATCTTCTTTACGCATTATCCGCTCAAAGATGCTATCATCTCTATAGTAGATGGAAATGTTTTTTTATCTTACATCTTTCTAGGAAGCGGAAACAAGTATAGCTATGACTACCACAGTAACAAACGTTCCTCCTGGTCCCAAAGGAGAGCCATTCATTGGAAATGCCCGTGAGTTTGTATTAGAGCCTTTAGCGTATCTGCAACGATGCGCTCAAGAGTATGGCAGCATCATGCAAATTCGTCTGGGAACAACGGCACTCTATATGCTGAGCCATCCAGATCACATCGAACACGTTCTGGTAACACATAACGACAAATACAAGAAGTCCAGATTTACGCAACGGAGGAAAAGTCTTTTCGGCAACGGACTACTTTTTAGCGAGGGCGACTTCTGGTTACGTCAACGTCGCCTGATGCAACCAACATTTCATCATAAACGCGTTGCTTCTTATGGCACTGCAATGGTGCAGCTTTCACAGCAAATGGCCGCGAGTTGGCACGATGGCGAGACGCTTAATGTTCACGATGCGATGATGCAGCTATCGCTTGGGATTGTGCTCAAAACGCTCTTTGATACCGAGTTAGCCGATGACGCACAAAAAATAGGTCGAGTGCTCGATACTCTGATAGATCAGGTAAGCGCGGCAGCAGTACGGCCCATTCAATTTCCTGATTGGTTTCCTACCCCCGGCAATCGACAGTATAATGCTGCTCTTGCAGAACTTGATGCCATTATCAAGCAGATCATCACCGAGCATCGGCAACGAGAGGTAGATAATGGTGATCTGCTGTCTATGCTGCTTCATGTCCAAGATGAGGATGGCAGTCGTATGACGGATAAACAGCTTCGTGATGAGGTGGTCAATCTCTACATCGCTGGACATGAGACCGTCGCATTAACGCTGGCATACACCTGGCTCCTTTTAGCGGAACATCCAGAGGTTGAAACAAAACTGCACGAAGAACTCGAACGCGTGTTAGGAGGCAGGACACCAACAATGAAGGATTTGCAGAGTCTCCCCTACACAGAACAGGTTATTACAGAAGCGATGCGGCTCTATCCTCCCGTTTGGGGCGTCTTCCGCGATTGCAAAATTGCTGACGAGATTGGTGGATATCCTATTGCTCCTCGTACAGTTGTGCTACTCTCACCATGGGTAGTTCATCACGACTCACAGTACTACGAAGAGCCAGAGGCATTTCGGCCAGAGCGTTGGGATAAGGCATCGAAGCAACCAATTCCGCGCTATGCCTATTTTCCCTTTGGGGGAGGCCAACGCCTCTGTATCGGGAACGTCTTCGCGATGGTAGAGGCACGTCTTGTCTTCGCAACATTAGCGCAAAAGTGGAGCTTTACGCTTGCTTCGGATGAACCACTCGAACTTGTACCTACAATCACAATTCGTCCTAAGAATGGCATTCATCTTATTGCTCATAAACGTTCATGAGGGCCTCATGATGCTCTTGAGAGGGATTTTCGAGAATATCCACCATAGGGTACCCGCGACAAACAAAAGCACTAATGGCTCAATTGGCGCACGAAACCGTGAACTTCCATAGAAGTACAGGGACTGCACAATTGTCATAGCTGCAATAAAATAGACGAAAAGTAGGTCCCTCCACTTATGTCTTGTTGCCCATAGGCCAAATGCAGCGAGAAGAAAGAGAGGCGAAGAAACGGTTTCTAGGAGTATCACCACAAATTGAGAACTATGGCGATGCGGAAATTGGTTCATCGGCAAATCAGCTTCTGGTGTTATTGGTGTCCATAGCTTAATAAAGTGGAGACCGAGTAAGTAGGGTAGCGTCGTCACATGATGTTCTACCCACTGCACTGCACGCTGTTTTAAGGCCGCATCTCGCCGAGTATCACCAGCCGCATCGCTACAATTCCCATATGAGCGGCCAATGTCTGGATTAGTACGGAGTGCTGATACCCATTGTCCCTGAACCTCACTTTCAGGCAAGATGCGATTATTGTATGCTCCTGCCAGGACGGTCCCATCCCCAATCGCGACTGGCACAAATGCATTCGCAACGGTATAATTCCGTATTGTCCAGGGAGCAATGATAGCAACTGAGATCATCAATATAAGCACAATACTTCTAGCAATATTATGCCATGACCAATGATATAGCTTTCCTATAATGAGAAGCCATAGAAGAGCAAGTGCGATGACAGCAATTCCATTGGGACGTGTGAGAGAGAGCAGTCCGAGAAGTACGCCACAGAGAACAGCCCAACGTACCTGCTCAGTGCGCTGTAGTTGAAAAAGTACATAAATAGAGGTAAAGAGGAGAAAGGTATACATGGACTCCGAATACAGCCATCCGTCATATATATAGAGTCCAGGATACAGTGCTGCGAGAATACCAACAAGAATGCCAATACGCCGCGTAAATAGTGTTGATGCTAGAAGGTAGAGCAGTACGCATGTTCCCGCTCCAAGAGCACAAAGAAAATAGCGAGCATAAAGATTCTGAGGACCCATCATGTAATATATGATCGCGATAACAGTGGGCCAAGCAGGAGCACGCCCGACAGTTGGAATGGAATTGGCAATGCAATAACACTGATCCTTGAGCAGATGGAGCGCAATGCTTTCATAGCTTCTTGCATCATATTGTGGAACATACCCTTGTGCAATCGTAATATTATAGATAATGCGGATAAGCAAAGCGAAGCAGAAGATTGCAAGAGCTATCAGAGTTGATCGGAGACGCTTCATAAAAAAATCCTTGTCAGTAGTAGAACAATTATCATTCGAGACGCATAATACACAGCAAAGTAACATATATTTTTTTGTTGCTCTTATCTATGTATTAGGTAGGACTCCCTTAAGATATTGTTGGCGAAATGCCAGAAGCTAAGCAGCAGAAACGTGCTGAACGGAAGCAACCAATTTCGCAAAACGCGAGGAAGGAATCGCTGCAAGTTTTTCTTCTGCGAGC
>JAABUQ010006547.1_pt1 | contig 17575 bp, 22 predicted proteins | sample 5560001 | NCBI WGS metagenome assembly JAABUQ01 (sample SAMN10711888, study PRJNA513371) | rock metagenome | isolation source: Antarctica rocks | place: Antarctica: Victoria Land, Finger Mt nord | collected 2015-12-18
ATTAGGTGCCTTGCTAGACGAAGAAGAAAAAGAAGGAGTGGGGCTGAAGATTCGGGGAAGTTTTTTCTTGGCCGAGGTATCTGCTGTGCTTTTCTTGTCATCTACGTTCCCTGTGAGGGATAGCCGTTGAGAGGAGTTTGGGGGGGGAAAGGAAACGGCTGAACGGCTCGGGATTGCTGGAGTGGTGCTTCCTTTTCCGTGATGAGGAAGAGTGCTGATTCACTCGGGGCAAACAGGCGGAGTCTAAGGAAGAGGTGGTGAGAGTGTTGAAGGAGGATGTGTATTCGAGAGAGGGGATTTGGGATTGGGAGAGGGTGCAGATTATTCCGGTAAGTTGGATTCGAGGGGCGTTGGGGGAATGGGAGACTGATGATTGTAGACTAAAGTTGCGTTTATGAAGCCGTAGGGGATGGAGTGGCAGTTTTTGCTGGTATGCGTGAAGGGCATTAGGGTCATGGAGCCATAGCGTTGGCGTGACTGCGTTTTGAATTCCAACAACGTCTAAATAGATCAAAAATGTATAGCTGGACCAAAATTGTGCTCCCAAGATTATATACATGAACAAAAGCACCTGCGTGGTGAGTCGATATGTGCCAAACGCAGTCTCAGACCTCTTGCCATGCTTAGAGCTTGGCTTTCGGCTTCTGCTGCTTCAGCATGGCTTCAGCGACCATCCTCCTCTGCACTTTCCCCGTTGCCGTCTTGGGCATGATGTCTGTGAAGAATATCTGCTGCAGCGTTAGCGAGGCATCATAGAAAAGGTCAATTGTTTACAAACCTGTTTTGGCACCTTGAACCTTGCAACCTTCTGCGCGATCCACTTCCTCAGCTCCTCCGCTCCGATCTTCTGCCCATCTTTCAAAACCACCGCGAGACCGACATCCTGCCCGTACATCTCGTCGGCAATGGCGAAGGATACCGCCTCAGCCACGGCTGGGTTCTGAACCACCACGTTATCAAGCTCCACAGGACTGATCTTCTCGCCTCCTTTGTTGATGAGTTCCTTGATGCGGCCGGTAATGATGACATAGCCATCTGTATCCTGTTTGCCTTGGTCGCCTGTTCTGAAGAATCCATCTTGGGTGAAAGAGGTCTTGTTCGCCTTGGGGTTGTCTAGGTAGCCTTTGGTGACATTCTCGCCTTTGATACAGATTTCGGCCTCAGCACCTTGAGGTACTTCCAAGCCTTTGGGATCAAGTATCTTCACTTGTACGCCTTGGCCGATACCAACGCTGCCTGGGAAACGCTTGGCTGGTGGGAGGGGGTTTGATGTCATCTGATGGGCTCCTTCAGTCATGGCATAGGCCTCTAGGACTGGGGCATTGAAGGCTTTTTCCAGTTCGTGGAATGTCTTGGGAGATAGTGGGGAGGAGCAGGATCGGATGAAGCGGATGTTGGGGACTTTTGATGGAGGTGGACTCCGGAGCAGAATTTGGTGTATCGTGGGGACAGCTGTATACCAATTTGCCTTGTATTTGATGAAGTCGACCCAGAATTCGGAGGCGGAGAAACGTGGAGGTACAATGACAGAACCATGGGAGAAGAGCGGAGCGAGAAAGCCTGCGAGTAGGCCGTGGGCGTGGAAGAGAGGCATTACTAGCAAGGTCCGATCATCCGAGGTCAATTTATAGGTGCCTTTAACATTTTCTATTTTCATGAGCATAGTTCGTTCATTAGGCGGTCGAGTGTCGCTTACGCATAGTCCTTGTCAGGTTTCGATGTGTCAATGGCACCTAGCATGCGTCAATCGCCACTCGTATCTCTCCATTCTCGTGCCAACGTACTGCCTTCGGCCTTCCAGTGGTACCACTGGTATGAAGAACCAGCGCAACGTCGTCCGGCATTGCCTTTTGTATTCTCTCTCCACCTCGTCCTATCAGCTTTCCGGCATCTTTAACATCCAACGCCACCTCATGCCCATTCCAATAGCATTCCGCAATCGCAGCATTGTACTTCTTGGCAGCCCTTACGGCAGGCCCATCTTGCTGATATGATCCCCGTGGTAGGAGGGCAACGGCAGACTTGAGGTCGTCAATGTAGAATTCGAATTCATCCTGCTTGTACGCTGGATTGAGGGGAGCGGCAATTGCTCTTTGCCATGATGCTGCAAGGAACGCAACCATAAATTCGTAGGAATTGGGCAATATTATTGAGACGGCGGCTTGGGGGAATATGCCCAAGCTGGCGAGCTTTTTCCGAAAAGCCAATACATTGGAGTGGAGCTGCTGATAGGATATTTGCAGTGCATCAGGTTTGCCGGGAACGATGATGGCGGTTCCGTACCCGGAGGTAGGAATCGTATTTGACAGTGTCGCCATTGCTGTATCTATATCTTGGAATGCCTGGTCTCATTGTATGTACAAGTGTAGAAATTCTTATCGAGATGCTATTACGCATTAACGATGGATCGCATGACGTCTATTAAGGACTCGGCGCAACGGCCGCTAATGTATTTTATACATTGTAACGTAATTTACCGAACTGCATCGACCATCGAATCCAGCATAGACCCGCATTGCCCTCCAAGCAACAGCTCTACCCTCCAGACTCGGCGCCTTTCCATCCTCAACCATACCACGCACCCATGCCTACTCTAACGCCTCGACCCAACAACCCCTTGGAAAAATGCCCACCCCCCCTCTCCGCGGTAAGAAGCTCAAAGACCTCAAACCCCTCGGCATCTTCAACGGCCGCACTGTCGTCGTCCCCATTGTCGCCTTCACCATGGCAACCCTCCTCTTCGTCTACACACGCTCCTCAATCTACGCCGCCAAAAAGAATGCCAAGCGCCACAGGGAGGCTGACGGGGGCCAGATAAGTTGGAGGAACGAGAGTCAGAGACGGCACGGGGTGCTGGAGAGGCCGGCGGAGAAATTGGATTTGAGGGGATTGGTTGGTGTGGAGAGGAATGAGAGGAAGGAGGTTATGTGGAAGGGGAGGCAGATGAGTAAGGAGGAGGAAGCGGTTAGGGCGAAAAGTGTTAGGAGGGGTGATGGGAAGGGGTGATCTGTTGGATATGGATATGGTTGTGGACAAGACATGCATGGGATACGTGCTGGATGCTCGAGCGTTGCTCAGCTTGATGCATTCTCGCAGTTATACGCGAACCAAGGTAGTCGTTGGAGGCGGCGAAGTCTCAGGATTGGGCTCGGACGCAGAGATGCTGCCGTGCACCTATCAACGTCCAACCGGGGCAGCAGGAGCGGACTGGAGAAGATGAGGGCCAGAAGGCCGGGCCAGCCGTGAATAGTTGCATAATTGCCTGGAAGATATGACTATGTACATAGTTCAATGACCACCGATGGGGGAAGACGGTCGGTCCCTTCCAAAGGAAAAGATGCTGTGGCATGCAGCATGTTCGAACGGCGGAAGCGAATGCTTTCAAATGTTGGAACATTCCGGTACAGGCGCATACTTAGAAGTGTCTATCGGACTCTCGAGTACAGAATAACGCCTTTGATCTAGCCAACCTTGGCTTAACCCCCCCGAAGCGCCGTTGCATCGAGATATCAAAAACCAATGTTCGATTGACATGCCGCAGATCCTTTGGATGCGAAAGACTCCTTGCAGGGCAGGCAATTCACGGGGACATTTTTGTATCTTATGATACCGCTTGCCCCGCTACGCTCTCGTTCGCTTGGTCATCGCTCTGCAAGTTGTAGAATGTCTTTTTGAGGTATTCGAATGTTAGGATGGTCGTCATGGCAGAAGGAACCGCTCGAATCAGATTTGTTCCGAGGCCAGCATAGAATCCCCTCCAGCCCTCCTCGCGAAAGATGGCTTTGCAAGTGTGTAGAGTGCTTCGATACCGCAATTCATTCACCATCGGCGAGATCATTCCAGGCGGCCGCCCATGGTCGCCTGATTTCTGCAATGCCTCTCGGAGTGGTATGCCATGAGACTCAGGCGTGGAGGGTGACCTTTGCTGCGTTTGCAAGCGTGTCCTCACGACCTCATGTGGATATGTAGCAGTACTTGCGCAGACTTTGCTCAAGAAGACAGCCAACGCTAGTCCATAGAAGTGATGGCTTCGATCTTCGTCGCTCTCCTTTTGCCCCTTTCCAATCCCAGTGAATTTCTCTTTGAAAACCTCGTAGAGTGGGAATTGAATTGCAACGTGTGTCAGGCCGAGCAGGGCGGGAGTAAGGCCTGAATAGAAAGACAAGGCGCCTTCGTGCCGGTACATCATCCGGGCGGCATGCCAAGTGTTGCGATACTGCCAAGGTGGTCTTGAATGCTTTGTCGCTATCCTCGAACTCGATTGTGACATCAGCCGGGTCTTGATGACCCATATTGGGTTGGTCGCCATGGTTGAGCATGCTCCTCCGCAGAGAGAAGCATATACATTTGCAAGAAACCAGTTGTCTAGCAGATTGGGTTAGTGGATGGCATGCAGCAGACTCGGGGTGCAACTCACCAGTCTTGGTTCTGAAATATCCCTGCGACTTGTTGTAGACGGTCAAATACACAGCCCACGTAGGCACGTAACCCAAGAGCATTGGCCCGAGCCCTCGGTACATGCCTCTGAGGCCTTCCTCCTTCCATATCGTTGCGGCAGTGCCTGATACGCCCCGATATGCAGTGTTCGTAAGACCAGCCCCGTTACTCGAATGTTGAAAGCCCCCTTGCGCTTGAAGTTTTGTCTTGATCACATCCAGAGGGCAGCTCACAAATCCGGATACAGCCCCTGCAATGCCACCAGCTATTGGAATGACGTAGCCTTCGGGAAAGCGTCTGGCAAAGCGTTGGAGTCGCGTGCTTGGCTGGAGCAAGCTGTTGTTGCCGGGATTTTGAGCAATTGGCGGTGAAGAGTTGCGCTCGAAGGACATTTCTTATAAGGGCGAGATGGCGAAGCAGTCTATGTCAATGCATCTAGACAGGGGGAAAAGTTATAAGGAGATTTCGAAGTTGCTTTTTCCTCCAGTCCTCAGCGTGCTGGAGAACCCCGCAGCACTTGAGGAAAGCCGTGCTAACGATTGCGGACCTTCATCCCGATGAAAGGAGACCGAAGAACCTGAGCGGCCCAGGTGATGATGAGGGTGCTTTGAGTCGCTTTGGTCGGTTTGCGTAAACAATTTTAAATGCTGACTGCTCGGAGTCGCCTTGCTGCAGCTTATTCTCACTGGAAGGATCAGAAAGTCGCTGCAGTGCGCGTACGGAAGCCTATTTCGTCAAAAAATACCCAAAATTACCGGGCAGGTATCCCGACCGTCGAACAAACTGTTAACGCTTCCACTCACAATATCCACACTCGTTACTCCAGATCGTCAATCACAACTCAGCAAGCATGTCGGCGCCTTCTCTTGCAGGCTTCATCATGAAGCGCCCATGGCTCAAGCGATGGATGGTGCCATTGGCCAACTGGTACGCCGACGCGGCGGGATATAGGAAACTTGGCTTGAGGTAAATGCCTCCTGGGTGCTCCTTGTTCAAATGCAGTCTTCGCAGAGAAGGCCGTCATCTTGTACTATTTGGCTGAGTGTGACGGGGGGTCGACGACTAATCAATGGATTACTGTAGAGCCGATGACCTGATTCCTGAAGAGAGTGATACCGTGATGCTTGCCCTGAAGCGGCTGCCGCCAAAGGAAGCATACGATCGAGTGTTCAGGCTCCGAAGAGCTTTTCAAGTGCGTTTCTATAGCTCTCTGTGTGTTCCACCGAGCGCTAGCTGACTCCATGTCTCAGTGCTCCCTTGCCCATCAATTGCTACCGAAAGACCAACAGACAACGCCTGCTCAAGTATTTTTTGTCTCTGATCAAGTGGAGAGCGAAGTCTTGATTAACCACTGACTAGGACTACCCATATCTGACACCCATTATCAAGGAGATCGAGTCAGAGTCGAGGGAGCGGGACGACCTGGAGGCTATGATTGTGGAGAAGAGGAAGAAGGCGAAGAAGGCCGAGAAGACTGCGGACCATTAAAGCATATCGCCTTTTGGGTGTGTCAATTGAATGTTGTAGACCTCGTGTGTTATTGTACAATTAGATACACGGTCAATGTGCGTCCTGGCGTCAAGCTTCCTGGCCCTCCCTGAACCGCTCTGAGTACCATGAACCTAGGGGATGATGTTTGCGTTCACGAGACACAAGGTCAATACTCGGAGGATCAGGCCACAAGGAGTCTGACAATCAATTTTGTTCTACAGCTGCTACGTTTACATCTGACACTTTCCACAAATACCACATGAGAACACTCCTGCCCAGTATTAGCACGACGTTCCACGAGAGCTGATTGGCAGCAAACCTGTAAGGAGCAAACTTCTCAGAATGCTTCAGCATATCTGCCTCGGACATGTACTTCCATTTCCCACCCCCTTTAGCCTTGAGCTTACTCACATCCTTGCCCATAAACGCTGCCAGTCCCCTCCTATACGACGTTAGCCTTCCCAAACCCAGCCATGATACTAGGCAAAGTTACTGAATCCCCAAATCCCCCGTCGAGAAAACATCCATCCTCTTCAGCCCAAAGCATGCAAACATCTCCACACTCCACCTCCCAAGCCCCCTCACGGCAGTCAATTTCTCCAACACCTCCTCATCGCTAGCATTGATCAACATAGCAGCGCTAAGCTCCCCACTCGCAAACTTCTCGGCAAGACCTTTGATGTACTCTGCTTTCCGTTCCGACAGTCCAGCTTGACGAAGGAAAGGTACAGTGCACGGGGCCACCTGCTCCGGCGTTGGGAATGCCTGATCCTCAGCAGCCTCTCCTTCCGCAGCAGGCTCATTGAAGAGACCCACAAACTTCCGTTTAATGCTCGAAGCAGCCGCCCCGGAGACCTGCTGCGCCATGATTCCACTGCACAGGCTTTGGAAGGGATTACATTCCTCGGCGAGTCCCTCTGGACAGAAGACTCGACAGTAGTGCCTCTCTATCAGTGGTTCAAAGCGAGGGTCTACTTTGATTAGATGGGCACATGCTTGTTCGAGTATGTGCCCTGTAGTGGTCGTGGGCCGGGGAATGCCTGTTTTCGAGGGGGACGCATCGACGCTTTCGTTGGGGTATGTCACGAGGCGGGAGCCTTTGGGGGTGATGAGGGGGGCATTCGTTCTGTGTGGTTCGGCGGGACGGTCTAAATCGCCTACATTAGGGTTCTTGGGCAATTGGGCGTGAGGAGGCGAGGGTGAGGCTTCGGGTGTTTGTAGGCGAACTTTTTTTGATGGAGGAGGTGCCGAGTCGGTTTGAGACTTGTGTCTACCATTCGAGGTTGTGCTTTCTAGCTTGGACTTTGCGTCTTTGGGATTCGGAGATGGCTTGGTGCCTGGCCCTTTGACCTGGTCGGGTTTGGTAGACGCACGGGTTCTCAGCACACGCCCAGGAGGCATATTGATCTGTATACGTTGTCGGAATACAGTGCTTCGGAACATGCAAGAGCTGGAATCATTCCTATTGGTAGGTTGTTGGAGTATGCTGGAGACAGATCAGCTTTCCCTATACGCAATTCCTGGTTGCCACTCTACCTGCTATATCTCTATGAAGGCTCAATACTACTGAGTTTGATGATAGTTTGAGGTCAGTTTGATGTTGGCTAATGTTGGCTAACGTAAACGCTAGGCTGCCTCTCTGTCTTTACAACAGGCTGTCCAATACTCTTATGTCCGCGACTGTTTTTATACAATTCTGCACAATTTGTGCTCCTCCTGACGAACATATGCTTTGCAGGTTAACGTCTAGTACAAAATAACGGATTGGGATAAAATCCACATGAATCACGATGCTAATGAGAGGCTCTTCCGCATTTGACAGCGGAGATTATCATCATTTGGTGAAAGCTGGTGAGGCGTCTAGTGAGATTTGCTTCGGGGGGGATCGTCCAGGCTAGTGTGCTCACGAAAGGAATTGCAAACTTGGTGTTTGCGTTTCAGCGATATTTGGATCAACTCCTCCACGAGATTTCACTGCGATAAGAGAGCATGTCTTGGGGTACTCGATACAGGCCAATAGATCATGAGAGCGGGAATTCAAGCAGATGCATGGAAGGGTGCAGGCATCCATGCATACATTTGCCACTGCTGACGAGTACAACTCGCCAAGACCGATCCAGACTCTCAAGTCTTCAATCTGGTTATGTTGGGACATCCGAGTATGTCCTCGGGAGTCAAAAAGTACAATTGAGCATTCAATACTTTGCTATATCTTGGAAGATGATCAGAGTGATCACTGTTAGACTTTGCCATGCCCATTGGCGGTATGGAGAGTGGAGTGTCCCAACGGCCAACATGCGCTTCTCGACTGGCGGGGTATGACCGTATGGATGCCATGCCGGAGCAATTCCATGGTACGTATAGATATCTTAGAGCTTAAAACGCATGAACGTAATTGTCCTATCAACACCTCCGGCAAAGCAGGGGGGCATTGTAGATTATGGAAAGTCTTATCAAAGGATACATTATGTGAAACATATTGGACCTTTGGTAGTTTTGCTGTGCGGGATTGGATACGAGGCAGCATGGGCACGGGCACCCCAAGTCGCCACCGCGCAGAACCCTCGCCGTCGCCGTATCGGACTGGATTCGAAATCCATGGCAAGGACAATGCCCGTTATCTACCAATCATATTGCCGTGCTCTCCGATGATGTTTGGACCCTGCGACTTGCTTCGTTGGGACAAGGGGACATAAACGGAGAGCCACTAAGAGCAGGTGCGTTCTGGGAGCGTGTCGTTGGCGAGGGATGGCGAAAAGACTAGGCACTAACACTCCCTATTTTCTTTACTAGAGCTCCCCCCTTAGCCCACCCCCGGTCGCCCCTAACCTCTCCATTTCCCGCCAAAGCCTAATCTTCCCTAGACCAGATTTCCTACTCCTGCCCCCCCCTAAACTTAAACCCTCTCTGCCTCCTGCCGAAGAAATATTTTCTTCGTATTTCCATCGACACCACTTCCCTCTGCACTCTCTCGTTTCCGCTGCACCATCCACGTCGTCTTTCCATCTTCAATTCCCCCAATCTTCATTCCATTGTCGAGTGCGCCTTCCACTGGAGTTCATAGGGATTCCAAGTCGGCTAGCTGCTCCTTTAATTAGCCCCCAATTTTTCACTCGTCCTTCGTTCCCTTTCTACACACTCGCTCCAATCCAACTTTTCTCTCCCATTAACCATCATTCCCATCAGCCCATCCATCAACATCATCACACTTAATCAACCTGTAGCTCTAATATCACCGCTTCAACGTGAGTCACCCTCTCTGCCCCAGCGTCTTCGACCTTCGCATGATCTGGCGTGTCTCGCTCGTGTTTACTTCACTCCCAACATCCCAGCCTTTCGACAGCTGTCAAGTTTCTTGACGACTATCATCAATTGCATCGTGCTGACATTCTCGAATTGCAGTTATCATATCCACCACATATTACACACCATGCGTTCCGTCAACCTCTCCGTGGCGGCTGCCATTGCCTCAATGAGCACTGTCTACGGTAAGCTCCTCTGTATCCCTCAACCTCCAGCCTAATGCAAGTATGCATTGCACTCATCCCGCGGTCTGGGTGGTTCACTAATATGACGTTACGTGATCAATTGCTGACTTGCTTTCGTACAGCACAGTGCAGCAACAGCGCCACGTTGACCATTTCCAAGTCAGCTGATGCGGTCCCATTGGCGTCGTGCACAACATACAGCGGCTCTGTCGCGATACCCACAGATTTAACAGATGCTCCAGACGGCAATGGACATACATCTTTGTCTGTCAATGGCGTGCAAGCGATCACAGGCAATTTGACTGTCCAGAACGCCGTGACACTAGCTAGCTTGTCATTTGGAGATCTCAAGTCGATTGGTGGCCTCTCGCTTGGAGGGTTGACCGTGTTATCGGAACTCTCGATGAATTCACTCTCGACTCTGACTTCGATGAACTTCACTGCCCTGCCCGCCCTACAACAGTTGTCTTTTGGTACCACTGGTCTCACTAAAGCCACGAGCGTTCTGATAACAAACACTGGTCTCAGTTCTCTTCAGGGTATCAACAACTTGGACTCTGTCTCGGGCTTCAATGTCAACAATAACCCGTCGTTGCAGAACATTAGCTTGCAAGTCACCAGCATCAAAGGATCTCTGGACATTGAAGCAAACGATGGCTTCCAATCTGGTCTCGCAACATCGTTCCCCATGCTTCAGACTGCCACGAACATGACGTTCCGTAACTGCAGCTCGGTCGATCTTCCATCCCTTGCCAATGTCACCGATGATCTCGGCTTCTATGGCAACACCATGCAGTCTTTCGCAGCCCCCAACCTCACAACTGTGGGTGGTTTGATCTTTGTTGACAACACCCAATTGACGAACATCTCTATTCCCGGACTCCTTTCCGTCAACGGCTCCTACCAGATTGCGAACAATACCCAGTTGCTCAAGATCAATGGCTTCACCAAGTTGGCTACGATTGGAGGTGCTCTCGACTTCAACGGTAATTTCACCGAGTAAGTGCAATCGCCGAATCACATGATTGCCTATGGCTAATTTTACCAGTGTTGAACTTCCCGGATTGTCACAAGTGAAGGGCGCTTTCAACGTGCAGAGCTCTGGCCAGCTCGACTGCACGGCTTTTGATGCCGACAAGAAGTCCAAGAACGTTATCAAGGGCAATTACGTTTGCCAAGGTGCCGTGTCCAAGCCCGGAGGTGCTGGGACCAAGCCTTCCACCACGGGCTCCAGCTCCAGCTCCAGCGCGGCTGCTGGCAACCTTCAAATCCCGGCTTCTATCATCAGTGGGACTGGTCTGTTTGCTATGTTCCTGCAAATGTTTTTGTAAGGGGGGAATCCTCGACAATGACGGTTTCCGGCGCCTTCGCCTAATGGGCTTGTTTACCTCGGTCTTCAATTTGCATGATGGATCATTATTACTAGGTCTCAGAGTGGCATTCGATTACTAGACAGTCGGGCGAATAGTGCATTGTTTCTTGCGAAAGACTACATACTTGGGGACGAGAAGTGGGAGGTTAGATTGACTTGCTCAATATGATCTCTGGAAGTATTGCTACAATGGCGGATCACTTGCAAAACCCTTTGTGCCTTGCACACGGTATCCGTGTTGCTCTGCAAACTATATGAGCTGCCTGGACGCGATGTGTTCCTTTTCGGTGTTCGGTTGCGTGTCCATATTTGCTCATGTTGTATCTAACCTCCCCCTGCACGTGTCGTCCTTCAATGGGTAGCCAAAAGTAATAATATCAACTCCATCCATCACTTTGATTGTTCTGCTCACTCGCTCTAGCCTATGTGCTATAAGTTCGTTATATTTCTCGAATTCTTCCATGCTGTAGCGATCACAATTCCACGTCCTTCCATCCTGTGTGTTAATGTTAATGTGACGTCGTACTATTCGACGGACCGTGCGGCGAGGGCAGTCAATTTGAGTCAAGGCGAACCGACTCGGACGACTAGTGCTCGAAGCAAAATACTCTCCTTCGGAGATGCAAGCTATGTCGGACGTGGCACTAGGTTGCTGGCGTTGCATACGGAGTGGCCTCCGCTGTTCTATATCACAATTCACATCCCGTTTTCCTCTTCATTTTCTCTTTTCTCATCTCAACATCCTTCCCCCTCAGCGGGCAGCGCTCCGATCGGAGAGAACTCAATCGAACCTGAAGGCGGTCTGTGTTTGCGTTTGATGCATCATGCACGACATTACCAGATTCAACCTGGTTCGGCATCCCGGCTCGTTGCGGCTCAAGCTGCATCCCCGTGCAAGCTTAATACGCCTCTCAATGCAGCCCCAGCAAGGGCCTTGATATCAAGTGGAGATGGATCGGAAATTTTTCTGCTCCGGTTGACTTGGCTTGTCATCTTGCAGCGTCTGGTCTCATGTTCGATTACTGCGCGGATGTGTCTCACCTCATCTTGTGATGTGTATTTAATTCTGACATTCTCATCTTCCTTTCCTTTTCCTTTCTTGTACATCCTTCAGTCAGCTTCATTGTGTTCAAGACAGAAAAGTCACGTTCTGCTACTGTCTTCCCGTTCCAATCCTTGTTGCAGGCTTCCCAGTCTTCCTCTCCGTCTCTGTTCGCCCCAACTTTGTACGCCGATTGCGTTTGGACCTGCGCATCATGTACCAATTGCCTTTGTGAGTAGAAGTATGACCACTGGGAACTTTCTAGCCCGCTGATTCGGGACGATGGCAGTCGTTTACCAAGAACAGTACTGGATGACCAGAATTTGCCATCGAGAGACTCCTGCGAACCGCACGAAACTCACAGACATCCATTAGAGCCCCGCCAGACTGTCCCCCGTTCTGGATTTCCAGGTCCCTCATACGATTTACCAAACAAGATGACAATTCATCTACGTTATGACACAGCGCAAGTCACTGGACCTAGGGACTTGGAGATGCTGTTGAACTCTAGCATTTCCCAGCATACGACTGAAGGACGCGATTCGTATGGCAACAAGTTCGGAGCCAATCCGGTAGACCACATGGCTCTAGAGCGAAGCTATTCTCCTTCGACCGTGTCGTCTCAATCCAGCAGAAGCCCAAGTCCTGCTTCTTCTGATGCTTCTTCCGATGCTTCTTCCGAGTCCAGTGTTGATTCTTCTATGCCCATTGTTGACGAATGTGAGAGCTGGAACGAGGAGGTGGATGCTTTCCTCGCTTATAGGGACGGGATGCAGGACCAAAAAGAACACAAAAACAAGGAGAAAATTCGGCGTACCTTACACACAGTGCTACTTGGGCAGTCGAAAAGGCAGTACCTCGGTATCGTGAACGACCTTGTGAATGGGAGTGTTGAAAAGTATGAGAGATTCTGTCGCCGTCGCCTATTGGATATGGCGAAACCGGGAAATCACAAGAGGGAAGAAGGTACAAAGACCGCTCAACACCTTGCCTCCATCATCGGGAGGCTCATGGACATCGAAGATTTCCGTCGGATTGCCAGGTACAGAAAACATTGCTACTCTGAAATAGCTACTGATGTTTTGCCCTACGTGGGTAATGATGAGGTCGGTCAACGCCTTGCTTCCATCCTTGCCAAACTCTCGAACGTGAACGACTTCGAAGTCTGCAATCGAATGGCCGAAAGTGGACACAACTTGCTGAACAACATGGCCATTGATATGCCCTCTCTTGCGGCCAACAGCGAGCGTCAATCCTACCGCCGGTCTACTTATCAGTCTCTATCTTCGATGCCTGAATCTTCAAGCAGCGGCGACTCCAGCCCCGAAGCTTGATATGCACTCCGACCTCAAGTGCTTACAGCAGCGCTCAATGTTTCTACAAGAAGCACTCGTGCCGGGCCTCACGTGTAGAGAAACGCAAACTCGAGGCCCACTCATCTATCAAAACGTCTCTCTATGTTGAATCAAGGATCATTCCCAGTATGCTGGTTAAAAGCATCGGTTTGTGGTGGTAATCAGCCAGTCTCCCAGCCCTCAGGGCAGACTGGCTGAATGCGGTTAATTTCATGGCAACGGTAACGACTAGAGCCTCATAAAATGAACAGCAAAGCATTTGGTCAAAGCTCGCCCTTGTAGAGGTAGAGGCAGCATGTACTTCTCATTATCATTGGTAAATCGAAAACTGCGAACGCAATCCTAAGAGCACCAAGCATCTCCGAGCGAAATCGAGCATAAACCCCGAAATACAACGCAAGAGTTGAGATGGGATGCTCGGACTCGCTCTGCCAACCGCTGCACGCTTTGCTGGCAGATGCTGTGCTGCATATCGATCGAGATGATGTGGCATATACCAATTGCCTGAACTCTTTTTCGGAGGCACAACCCTGCACAGCAGCAATTGTCTTAACACTTATGACGTGTCTGCCAATAAGGGTGATGCGGACATAGATCCTATGCGATGGAAAACAAAGGATCTGAACAGAGTTTGAGACAGGGCATAAGAACGCGCGATCTTGAAGCCAGCTAATGCAGCCCGCCCGGAAGGGAAACGAATCGATGATGCTATGTCACCGATATCAGTGGTTCAACTCGAAAGTGTTCTTGAAAGGGAGATATCAGTGAAAAGGTCAAGAGCATGGTGTGAATGACAGTGAATTGACATTATGAGCAGCTCCATGCAATCCCATTTCCACAGGCATTGTATGAAATCAAATTTGCTAATATACACACAAGCATGGGTTACACCATCTCCCTCGTGCAATGCTAACGCTGGGATGTAGGTGTCCCGATAGGAGGGCCAAATTCCATATTGACAACAGGCTGCCAATCAGGCAGAACATGGATGACCAGAGAGTATGTTGTCAACGCGCAGGACTTTAATTGAGATTTTAATGAAGGAAGGAGGAGATCTTGCAGAGCGCTATACCACCGCTTTCCAGACCAATAGCTGACGTGGCCACTAGCCAATCAACATTGGTGTAGCATGAGGCCGAACCTATTACGGGTCTCTCAATATAGCCTCAATTTCCATATGACAGAGTAAGATCTGGAAATTGGGCCCTTTCGAATCATGTGATATGTGTAGAAGAGATGTGATACTCGAGTGATTGTGGGATGGTGGATAGTGGCACAGAGGTACATCGGTAGCTCTGTTTATCTAGTGAAATGCTCGAAAGTCTTGGCACGGGTAGGGGGCGATTGGACAATACGAACGAACCTAAAATCTTCACTCCCCAACGTCGAACGTCCACCATTTCATTCACTATCTGCCCTTTTAATACCATGTTGATGATTTCAAGCCCAGAAGTGTAGCCAGCAAAGCTTCTCACAGCACCTTCTCGGCTCTGCGGACCCAAGATCTGCAGATCCAGTGTGTGCACGACGTAGCTACAACCCCAGGCGTCCCCGGCTGGACGTCCGCCCCATCAGCATGCTGCTTCCCAAAGGGGGCGTCACCTGGAAGTCCACCAGGGCCCGCCTACCTCCCTACAGAGCTGTCGTTCACTACCTTAATCGATCTCGGATCCTCACTGGCGTTGCTCTGATCGTTGTTGTTGTTATATTATGGGGGGGCATAACCACATCTTCCCGTCAGATGGAAAAGTACGCCACAACATGCCTTCTGACAACTGAAAATTCAGAACTGTTCGTTCTGACTGCTCTACAGGTTCTATTGCTGGGGTCCTGCAAAATCGCCGATGGCAATGAATGCCAACGAACAAGCCCAATGGCATGCGCACCTCCAAACGCCAGTTTTATACAATCACCACGCACCCATCGAGGTCGAGTCGGCCTCAATACGAAGCGTGGATCTCAATGGCATCATGTCTACGCCGAGAGCGGTTGCCAATGAAGAACGTGTTCTCATTCTGACCCCATTGCGAGACGCCGCCCCATACCTACCTAAATACTTCGACCTACTCTCAGAACTCACCTATCCCCACAATCTTATCGACCTGGCCTTCCTGGTCGGCGACTCCACTGATGATACACTGGCGGTGCTATCGGCCGAGCTCGATAGAGTCCAGAAACGGACCGACACCATTCCTTTCCACGACGCATTGATCGTGCAGAAAGACTTTGGAGCTATCGTCGGACAAACTGTGGAGGAGAGACATGGTTTCAAGGCTCAAGGGCCTCGGCGGAAATCCATTGCAAGAGCTCGGAATTTTCTGCTGTATACGGCGCTGAAGCCGAATCATTCCTGGGTCTACTGGAGGGATGTCGACATTCAAGACAGCCCGAGCAAGATCCTGGAAGACTTTATGGATCATAACAAAGATGTTTTGGTGCCAAGTACGTTTAAATAAGACGTCTGAGTTAGTGATGATCGCTAATTTTGCAGACATTTGGTTCCATCGGTACGAGAACGGACGCGATATTGAGGGCAAATGTAAGCACGGAAGAATGCTTTTACGACGGGGTCACACTAATACACTTTCCAGTCGATTACAACTCGTGGATCGAGTCCGACCGAGGACGCAAGCTTGCGGATTCTCTAGATAAAGACGTCGTGCTAGCAGAAGGTTCATCCAGTCCCATATCAGTCATCAGCGGAACGCCTGCTAATTTTGTGACAGGATACAAAGAATACAACACGGGGCGAGAGTACCTAGTAAAGCTAGGGGATTGGCGCAACAACAAAGACGAGGAAGTAGAACTAGACGGTGTGGGAGGAGTGAACATCCTTGTGAAAGCAGACGTACACAGATCAGGTATGCAACAACAAGCTTTATCTACCCCTTCGTCCAATAAGCCATAGATGCTGATCCCCAACCCAGGAATCAATTTCCCCTGCTACGCATTCGAGAACCAAGCCGAGACAGAGGGTTTCGCCAAGATGGCCAAAAGAGCGGGCTACCAAGTCGTCGGGCTCCCGAACTACGTCGTCTGGCACATCGACACGGAGGAGAAAAAGGGGAACCTGGGCTCCAGGCCGGCGTACTAAAGACACACTTCCATGATCGCTATAGATGAACCTCCCCCACCGCTATCCCTCGCACAGCTTGTTTCCACCACAGAATGGACTCGTCCCGCGCCAACTCAAAACGCCCTGACCACTCATCTCCTAATCACCCCGCCCACCAACGTTCCACAAGACACCTCAGCTCCCCCACATACATCCCACGGCTCCAAACCCCCCGCCTTAACCCCTTCACGCCCTCACCATAACGACACAGCACAACATCTCCTTCCACCATCCCCACCCCAACAAGGGTGTCCCACAACGGGACACACCCGCCCGGGGCTGGTCTTTGTATAGCATTCCCTTCTTTGCACATTAGGCGTCTGGGGTCGCACTTCTATTGCCTCGGCCTTCCCAAAGGGGAAATTTCCTCTTGCCCGGGGGCGGGGGGGTGGTGGGGTTTGTCGGCGCGGTTGTAAATAGCTCTGTCTCCGATCGGATGCGTGACGGAGGTAGGGGCTGGGCTGGGCTGGGAATGGTTGAGGGTGGGTTGGGGAAAGGGGGGGAGGGGGTAGATTAATGAATGGGTTAAATAACATGGATTGATACGAGTTTTTGTGCGGTTTCTGTTTTTTTACGCGTGCGTGGGACATGCTGGGTGGATTTCTGGTCTGGGGTTGAGGGGTGAGTAGGGGTGTGTAGACGGGCGGGGTGAATGGTTTTGAGGTTGTAGATAACCCTCTCTTCCCTCTGGGCACCCTAGGGGTATGCTACGGGTGAGGTATGGGTAAGGGATGCTATGCGACTACTCATAATCACCCTTCTCGAATTTATCCGCATCGAAGAATCTGGCCTGGATGGTGTTGCCGTTGAAGATTCGTCCGTCCAGCGCGTTGACCGCCTAGTCACCCATCAGCATCATCATCAGCATCGTTTTATTCCAGGGGGTTATCGCGCGTGCGATCGAAGGCGGGGACAGGACTCACCCTCAGCGCAGACAGCTGACTAGTAAACTGAACAAACACCCTCCCCCCTCCCCTCCCAACAACAACCCTCTCGACCCTCCCCCCCACAACCCCGCACTCCTCCCCAATCTCCTGCGCCAACCCCCCCTCCCCTCCCCCCCCTTCCATCTCCATGTCCAAATCCATCCCCGAAACCATATTCCTCAACACCACCACCTCGCTCATAGCCCCGAACTTCCCCCCCTCTTCCCCCCCCGCATCTCCCTTCTTCTTGCCCCCAATGATCTTTCCGGTTGTAGGGCCCACGGGCCCGCCGCCCTCGGCATCGGGTTTCTTTTTTTGCTTTGAGACCTGTACGCGTAGGGGGGCTGTG
>JAABUQ010006548.1_pt1 | contig 17571 bp, 13 predicted proteins | sample 5560001 | NCBI WGS metagenome assembly JAABUQ01 (sample SAMN10711888, study PRJNA513371) | rock metagenome | isolation source: Antarctica rocks | place: Antarctica: Victoria Land, Finger Mt nord | collected 2015-12-18
ACCCCGCTGCGGCACGAAAATCAAGCCATCTCGCGCGCAGAAACGTTCAATTTGTGTAAATCGGGTGGCGTGGCCTCCGCTGCAAGGCGCGCGACAGCCTCGTCGAGGCCCAAAACCACCTGCGTCTCCTCGCCCAGCCGGCGCAGCGCCACGGTGCGGGCCTCGGCCTCCTTGCGTCCGACTACTAGAATCGCTGGGACATGCTGCAGGCTGTGCTCGCGGATCTTGGCATTGATGCGGTCGCGGCCGATGTCGACCACCGTGGCCAAGCCCGCCGCGCGCAAGCGGTCGGCGACTTCCAGCGCGTATTCGTCGGCATCCGACACGATGGTCGCCACCACCGCCTGCACCGGCGCCAGCCAGAGCGGGAAGCGGCCGGCGTATTGCTCGATCAGGATGCCGAGGAACCGCTCGAAGCTGCCGAGGATCGCGCGGTGCAGCATCACCGGCTGGTGCCGCGCGCCGTCCTCACCGATATATTCAGCGTCCAACCGCTCCGGCAGCACGTAGTCCACCTGCAACGTCCCGCACTGCCAATCGCGCCCGATTGCATCGCGCAGCACGAATTCCAGCTTGGGTCCATAGAACGCCCCTTCGCCGGGGTTTAAGGTGTATTCCACGCCAGCTAACCGGCAGGCTTCACGCAACGCCGCCTCCGCCTTGTCCCAGCTCTCCTCGCGACCGGCGCGCTGTTCCGGGCGGTCGGCGAACTTCACCTGAAAATTGTCGAAGCCGAGGTCGCGGTAGATGCCGGCCAGCATCGCCACGAACCGTGCCGTTTCCGCGGCGATGTCCTTTTCTTCGCAGAAGATGTGGGCGTCGTCCTGGGTGAAGGCGCGCACCCGCATGATGCCGTGCAGGGCGCCCGAAGGCTCGTAGCGGCAGCAGGCTCCAAATTCGGCCATACGCAGCGGCAGCTCGCGATAGCTGCGGATACCCTGGCGGAAAATCTGGACGTGGCACGGGCAGTTCATCGGCTTCAGCGCCAGCGTCTTGTCCTCGCCCTCGGCGATGGCGAGGAACATGTGCTCGCGGTATTTCTCCCAATGGCCGGACGCCTCCCACAGCGAGCGGTCGACCAGTTGCGGGGTGCGCACCTCCTGGTAGCCAGCGGCGTTCTGCTGGCGACGCATGTAGTCCTCGACGGCGCGATACAGCCGCCAGCCCTTCGGGTGCCAGAACACCGAGCCGACCGCCTCCTCCTGCAGATGGAACAGGTCCATGTCGCGGCCGATGCGGCGGTGGTCGCGGCGCTCCGCCTCCTCCAGTTGCTTGAGGTGCGCGTCCAGTTCGCCCTGGTCGCGCCAGGCGGTGGCGTAGATGCGGCTCAGCATCGGGTTGCGGTGGTCGCCGCGCCAATACGCCCCGGCCACTTTTTGCAGCTTGAAGGCGCCGCCGACGTCGCCGGTGGAGCGCATGTGCGGGCCGCGGCAGAGGTCGATCCACTCGCCCTGCTTATACAGCGTGATGGTCTCGCTTTCCGGCAGGTCGCGGATCAGCTCGGCCTTGAACCGCTCGCCGCGCGCCTCGAAGAACGCAATGGCCGCGTCGCGGTCCCAGACCTCACGCTCGAAGCAGTCGTTGCGGGCGATGATCTTGCGCATCTGACCCTCGATCGCCGGGAAGTCCTCGGGCGTGAACGGAGCGTTGCGGGCGAAATCGTAGTAGAAGCCGTTCTCGATCGACGGGCCGATGGTGACCTGGGTGCCGGGAAACAGCGTCTGCACCGCTTCCGCCAGCACGTGCGCAGCGTCGTGGCGGATGAGGCCCAGCGCGTCCGGGTCGCGCCGGGTCACGAACACCACCGTGGCGTCCTGGTCGATGGTGGTGGCGAGGTCCACCAGCCTGCCGTCCAGCTTCATGGCCAGGGCGGCGCGCGCCAGGCCGGGCCCGATCGCCGCAGCCACCTGGGCGCCAGTGACGGCGGCGTCGAACTGGCGCACGGAGCCGTCGGGCAGGGTGATTGCGGGCATCGTCTCAATTCCTTGATAAACTGGTCCCCGACAAACTTGGACCAAAGCGGGTCTTAACGGGCCTCTATGACGGCAACGGCAGCGCCGCCGCAACCCTGTCCACCGTAAGGTCTGCGAGGTCCGGGGCGCGCAGCACCACCGGCCAGGTCCCGCCCGGCCCGCGCGGAGCGGTCAGCACCGGGTCGCTGCTGCCGGAGAACAGCACCACCGAGGGCGCGCCCATGGCGGCGGCGAGGTGCATCGGGCCGGTGTCGTTGCCGATCGCAAGCTCCGCCCGCGCCGCCAATGCCGCCAGGCCAAACAGCGTGGTCTGGCCGGTCAGGTCGATCGCCGCCGGGCAGACGGCCCGGATGCCGCCGGCGAGCCACGCTTCCGACGCCGTGCCGACCACCACCGGCACGATGCCGCGCGCCTGCAGCATGGTCGCCAACGCGCCGTAGTGTGCGGCGGGCCAACGCTTTTCCGGCCGGTGCGGCGCGGCGCCGGGCACCAGCAGCGCGAACGGCTGCGGCATCGGCGGCGACGCGGCGGCGGCCAGCCAGGCGAGGTCGGGCGTCACCGGCTCCACTCCGGCATCCGCCAGCTGCTCGCCTTGGCGCTCCAGCGTGTGCATCGCGTCGCGCTGCGGGTTGCGGTGCGGCAGGCTGCAGCCACGCGCCACGCCCGACCACGGCGGACTGCCGGCGAGGCGGTAATAAATCGCCGAGCGGCGTGAGGTCTGCAGGTCGTAGACCAGGTCGAAACTCCGCAGCAGACGCCGCAGCCGCCACACCAGGCCTGGCTGCCACCACGCCGGCCGGACATCCAGCGCCACATGGTCGAACCACGGGCTGGCGCGCGCCAGGCCGGCGAACGGGGTCGTCGTCAGCAACGTCACCTGGTCCTGCGCGTGATGCGCGCGGATCGCCGCGAACGGCGCGAACGACAGCACGAAATCGCCGAGCGCTCCCAGCCGGATCACCAGCACCCGGCTCACGCCGGCAGCAACTCGCGATACGCGGCCAGGGTCGCCGCCTGCATCGCCGCGACGGTGTAGTTCGCCACCACCGCCGCGCGGGCCTGGGCGCCGAACGCCGCCCGCGCCGACGGGGCCAGCGCCAGCACGTAGTCGAGCGCCTCGGCCAGCGTCAGCGCCTCGCCCGGCGGCACCAGCCAGCCGGTGACGCCGTGCGCGATGGTCTCGGCCGCGCCGCCGTGGTCGGTGGCGATCACCGGGCGGGCCATCGCCTGCGCCTCGATCACCACGCGGCCGAAGCCTTCGGGCTGCTGCGACGGGTTGACCACCACGGCGGCCAGCATCAGCGCGGCCGGCATGTCGTCGCACAGGCCCACCATGCGCACCCGGTCGGCCACGCCGAGCCGTTCCGCGAGCCGGGTCAGTTCACGCACGTAGCGGCGGCGGCCCCGGTCGGCGCCGACCAGCACCACCACGACGTCGCGCCGCGCCAGCCGGGACAGCGCCTCGATCAGCACCGCCTGCCCCTTCCAGCGGGTGAGCCGGCCGGGCAGCAGGATCACCTCCTGCGCGTCGCCGATGCGCCACGCCGCCGCCAGCCGCAGCACCCGGTCGGCTGCCACGCCGGTCGGGTCGAACACCAGCGGGTCGATGCCGCGCGGAATGGTGCGGATGCGCGCCGGGGCGATGCCGTAGCGGGCGGCGACCAGGGCGGCGATGGTGCGGCTGATGGCGATAACCAGCTCGCCGCGCGCCATGACCGAGTTGTAGCGGCGCTTCGCGGGTGAGCTTTCGCTGTACGGCGCGTGGTACGTGGTGACGAAATGCGCCCCGGTGCGCTGCGCCGCCAGCCAGGCCGACCAGGCGGGCGCGCGCGAACGGGCGTGGACGATGCCGATGCGCTCGGCACGGATCAGCGTCGCCAGCAGGCGGGCGTTGTCCCAGATGCGCCATGGGTTCTTGCTGGCGAGCGGCAACGTGACGTGGCGGCCGCCGGCGAACTCGACGGCAGCCACCAGCCGGCCGCCCGCGCTGGCGACCAGCGATCGCCCGCCGGCCTTGACGATGGCGGCGGCGATCTCGACCGTGCCGCGCTCCACGCCGCCCGATTCCAGCGACGGCAGCACCTGCAGTACGGAGAGGCTTGGCGGAGTGTCGGGCACGCGCCGGTGATACCACGCGCCAGCCACCAGGGAAGCACCCCGCTTCCCGGCGTCACAGTTTGCCGCGCATCCGCAGGCTGGCGATGTTCAGGGGGCGCAGCAACTCCGGCGCGGCGGCGATCCGCCTGGCGGTGGCCACAGCGCCGGCCAGCTGTGCGTCGGTTAGGTGCGTAACGGCGGGATGCCGCACCACCGTATCCCAGCGGACGCCGAGCGCGTCGTCCAGGCAGACCCGCATGAAGCAATGGTCCAGCCGGATCGGCCAGCCGTGCGCCGCCGCCATGGCCGGCAGGGTTCGCCGGGTCAGCTCACGCCACTGGTCGAGCAACGCCGTGCGGGGCGCGTGCGGCATTTCATCCCGCATCAGCTTGTTCGCCGGGATGTGCTATCCGCCAGCATGATTTGTGGAGGGAGCAGCCGGTGACACGCGCCGCGGAACAGACAGGGATGCTCGATCGCGGCGACGGCGTGCGGCTGGCGTGGCGGCGCTGGCCGGGGCGCTCGCCGACGGTGGTGTTCCTGCCCGGCTTCGGCAGCGACATGGCCGGCGGCAAGGCGGAGGCGCTGGCCGCCTGGTGCGCCGAACGCGGCCAGGGCTTTCTGCGGCTGGACTACTCCGGCCACGGCGCCAGCGGCGGGGCGTCTGCCGATGGCACGATCGGGCGCTGGCGCGACGATGCGCTGGCGGTGATCGACCGCGAGGGCGACGGCCCGCTGGTGCTGGTCGGCTCCTCCATGGGCGGCTGGCTGGCGCTGCTGGCGGCGCTGGCGCGTGCGGACCGGGTTGCGGCGCTGGTCGGAGTCGCCGCCGCGCCCGACTTCACCGAGGCGCTGATGTGGGACGCCATGGCGCCGGCCGAACGGAATGCGCTGATGACGCGCGGGCGGCTCGAGGTGCCCAGCCCGTATGGCCCGCCGCAGTTCATCACCCGCGAACTGGTCGAGGACGGGCGGCGGCATCTGCTGCTGGGCGCGCCGATCGCACTCGACATCCCGGTGCGCCTGCTGCACGGCCAGCGTGACGCCGAGGTGCCGTGGGAAACGGCGCTGCGCCTCGCCGGCCGCATCGCCGGCGCGGACGTGCAGGTGCTGCTGGTCAAGGATGGCGACCACCGGCTGTCGCGGCCGAGCGACCTCGCATCACTGACCGACCTGCTCGCCCCGCTGCTCGGCTCCGCCTTCCGCGAGGATAGCGCGTAGGCCTTCGCGGTAGGTGGGATAGCGCCAGGGACGGGCCAGGGCGGCCTGTGTCCTGACACTGGCGACGCGGCGGTTCTCGGCCCAGAAGCTGCGCCCCATCTCGCCCATGCCGGCCACCGCCTGCGCGAATGGCACCGCTGGCGGCGGCTCGATCCCCAGCAGTTCGGCGGCGAAGGCGATGACGACGGCCGACTCCGCCGGCTCGTCGTCGGACAAATGCAGCACCCGCACGCCTGGCGCCAGTTCCCTTGCGGCGGCCTGCCCGGCGGCGGCCAGCACCGCGCCGGCGATGTCGTCGCGATGGATGCGGCCGAACGCATGGCCGGGCCGCGCCACCCGCCGCCCTCGCCCGGCGCGCAACTCGTCCAGCGCTGAGCGGCCAGGACCGTAGATGCCGGCGACGCGGAACAGATCGACGGCAAGCGGCGGGGCTAGAGCAACCCACTCCCCCTCGGCGGCGAGGCGGCGGCGGCTGCGTGGCTGGCCCGGCGCCGGGGCCGTGTCCTCGTCCACCCAAGCGCCGCCGCGGTCGCCATAGACGCCGGTGGTGGACAGATAGCCGGCCCAGCGCAACCTGGACGCCGCTCGCAACGCGGCGCCGTGGCGGGCCAGCACCGGATCGCCGTCATCGTCCGGCGGCACGGTCGAGACGACATGGGTGGCGGCGGCAATGGCGGACCCTGCCTCGTCGAAGGCGATCACCCGCACGCCGGGGATTTGCTCCGGCGTGCCGCGGGTGGTGACGGTCGCGGCAAACCCGGCGGCATTTGCCGCTTGAGCGATGGCGCGGCCGGTGAAGCCCAGTCCGAAGATAAGGATTGCGTGACTCATGCGAAGCAGATTTGGCGTGGCCGTCCGCCGCGCCTAGACTGCGCAGGCATGAAACCGAAACTCGTCATCCTTGGGGCCGCCGCCGTCCTGCTGATGTTGGGGGCCGCGAGTGCCGCGACGTTGTGGTATCGCGACGGCAAGCCGCTGCCGGAAGCCGCCGATGCGCCGCTGCCGGTGCCGCCGGTGCCGCCGCGCATCTCGGTGGGCCAGGACTACGACACCTGCCTCAACATGCTGCCGACCGATCCGAGCGGCGCCGGGGACTTCGCCGAGTCGTGGGCGCTGCGCGGCGGCGGCGAGGCGGCGACGCATTGCTTGGCGCTGTCCAAGGTCGAACTCGGCGATGCCGAGCGTGGGGCGGAGATGCTGCAAACGCTGGCCACCGACAGCCACGGCAACAACGCCGCCCGCGCCGCGATCTACAACCAGGCCGACCAGGCGTGGTTCATGGCGGGCGAGCCGGGCCAGGCACTCACCTCGGCCACCCAGGGCCTGCTGCTATCGTCTGACGACGTCGACCTGCTGATGGACCGCGCCATCGCCGCCGGCAACCTCGACCGCTATCAGGACGCGCTCGACGACCTCACCCATGCGCTCGACCTCGACCCGCACCGGCCGGATGCGCTGGTGATGCGGGCCGCGTCATGGCGGCATCTCGGGCATCTCGACCTGGCGCAGGACGACATCGACCGGGCGCTGGCGCTGAACCACGACAGCGCGGAGGCGCTGCTGGAGCGCGGCATCCTGCGGCAGCGGCAGGACGACGCCATCGGCGCGCGGGGCGATTGGGAGCGGGCGATCACTCTCGCCCCCGACAGCGGCACCGCCGATTTGGCACAGCAGAACCTGGCGCTGCTGGATGCCGGGCCGGAGCGGAAGTAAAACAGCTGAAGCGTCAGAAATCCAAATCGGCGTAGTGCTCCGGCGGGGTCATGCCAGGCACCCGGTCGGACAGCAGCGCGCGGAAGCTCGGACGCGACTTCATCCGCGCATACCATTCGCGGGCTGCCTCGCTGACCTTCCAATCGATGTCGCCGGTGAAGTCCAGCACCGAGAGATGCGCCGCGGCGGTGAAGTCGGCCAGCGAGATGCTGCCGCCGGCCAGGTACTTCCGCGTCTCCGCCAGCCAGCCGATATACGGCAGATGCTCGCGCAGCGCCGCGTAGCCGATGCGCAGCGCGCCGGCGTCGGGCTGGCCGCGGCCGGCGAGGCGCTTGATGTACTTCTGCTCGGTCAGGTTGCGCGTCACCTCGCTGTCGAACTTGCCGTCGAACCAGGCCACCAGCCGGCGCACCTCGACCCGCTCGCCCAGGGTGTGGCCCAGCATCGGCGCGTCGGGATAGGCCTCGTCGAGGTACTCGCAGATCACGTTGCTGTCGGGGATCGCCAGGCCGTTGGCCTCGATCAGCGTCGGCACCGTGGCGGCATGGTTGATCGCCAAATAGTCGTCGCGCCGCTCCCACACCTTTTCCAGGCGAAGCTCGAACGGCAAGCGCTTCTCGCTGAGCACGAGGCGGACCTTGCGGCAGTAGGGCGACAGCGTCAGGTGGTGCAGGATGCGCATGACCACTCTTATCGCAGCTGCCAAGATGCGGCAAAGTCCGCAACGCCGCGCAAACCGCAAGGCTGCCGCCCGATGCCCTACCAGCACAGCGTCCGCGCCACGACCTACCGCTTCGACGACCTGCGGCAGTTGATGGCCCGCGCCACGCCGGCCCGCTCCGGCGACGCGCTGGCCGGCATCGCCGCCGCCAGCGCCGAGGAGTCGGTGGCCGCCCGCCACGCCCTCGCCGACCTGCCGCTCGCCACCTTCCTGCACGAGGCGGTGATGCCGTACGAGGCGTGCGAGGTGACGCGGCTGCTGCTCGACGGGCACGACGCGGCGGCGTTCGCCACGGTAGCGCACCTCACCGTCGGCGGCCTGCGCGACTGGCTGCTGTCGGATGCCGCGACCCCGGCCCGGCTGGCGGCCCTGGCGCCCGGCTTGCTGCCGGAGATGGCGGCGGCGGTCAGCAAGATCATGCGCAACCAGGATCTCATCCTGGCGGCGCGCAAGTGCCGGGTGGTCACGCGGTTCCGCAACACCATCGGGCTGTCCGGCACCATGGCGACGCGGCTGCAGCCGAACCATCCGCAGGACGACCCGAAGGGCATCGCCGCCAGCATCATCGACGGCCTGATGTACGGCAGCGGCGACGCGGTGATCGGCATCAACCCGGCCACCGACTCGCCCGCCGCCATCGCCCGGCTGCTGCACATGCTGGACGAGATCATCGCCCGGCTGGCGATCCCGACCCAGGCCTGCGTGCTGACCCATGTGACGACGGCGCTCGAGCTGATGAACGCCGGGGTACCGACCGATTTGGTGTTCCAGTCCATCGCCGGCACCGAGGCCGCCAACGCCTCGTTCGGCGTCAACCTCGGCCTGTTGCGCGAGGCGGCGGACGCGGCGCGGTCGCTGCGGCGCGGCACGGTCGGGCAGGACGCGATGTATTTCGAGACTGGCCAGGGTTCGGCCTTGTCGGCCGGCGCGCATCACGGCGTCGACCAGCAGACGCTGGAGGCGCGGGCGTATGGCGTGGCGCGGGCGTTCTCGCCGCTGCTGGTCAACACCGTGGTGGGCTTCATCGGGCCGGAATACCTGTACGACGGCAAGCAGATCATCCGCGCGGCGCTGGAGGACCATTTCTGCGGCAAGCTGCTGGGCGTGCCGCTGGGCTGCGACGTTTGCTACACCAACCACGCCGAAGCCGACGCCGACGACATGGACACCTGCCTCACGCTGCTGGCGGCGGCCGGGGTGACCTACGTCATGGGCGTGCCGGGGTCCGACGACGTGATGCTGGGCTACCAGTCCACCTCGTTCCACGACGCGCTGTATGTGCGCGAGGTGTTCGGCCTGCGCCGCGCCCCGGAGTTCGAGGCGTGGCTGCAGCGGATGGGGGTGACGCGCGAGGGTGGCCGGCTGGCGGGCGGCTCGGCGGCGCGGCTGATCGAGCATGTGGCCAGCGTCACCGCATGAGCGATGTCACGCGCGACAGTTGGGGGGCGTGGCGGGCGCACACCCCGGCGCGCATCGCGCTCGGCCGCAGCGGCGTCAGCCTGCCGACGTCGGAGGTGCTGGCACTGGCGCTCGCCCACGCACAGGCCCGCGACGCGGTGCATCGTCCGCTCGACGTGGCGGCGTTGGCACGGGCGGTCGGCGGTGCGGTGGCGGTCGAGAGCGCCGCGCCGGACCGCGCCGCCTTTCTGCGCCGGCCCGACCTGGGGCGCACGCTGTCGCCGGCGTCGCGCGCGTTGCTGGATGCCGGGGATGGCTGCGACCTGGCGCTGGTGCTGGCCGATGGCTTGTCGCCGCAAGCGGTGCAGGACCACGCGCCTCCGTTGCTGCGGTTGTTGCGGCCATTGCTGCTGGGTTTTCGCGTGGTCCCGGTGATCGCGACGCAGGCGCGGGTGGCCCTGGGCGACGAGGTGGCGGCAGCGGTTGGCGCGCGCGCGGTGGCGGTGCTGATCGGCGAGCGGCCGGGCCTGTCGGTGCCGAGCAGCCTGGGCATCTACGTCACCTGGGCGCCGGTCCCCGGCCGCACCACCGACGCGGGCCGCAACTGCATCTCCAATGTGCGGCCGGAGGGATTGCCTTACGACGCCGCAGCGGCTCGGCTGATGTGGCTGCTGGCCGCCGCGCGGACCCGTGGACTGACCGGGGTGGCGCTCAAGGACGAGAGCGAGGCGGCATCACGCGACGCCACCCCTTGTCTCGACCGGCTACCAAACGACGCTCAGGGCGTCGCGGTCAGAGTCGTCCACATGCCGCCCTTGTAGTGGCCGACCTGGTTGCACATTAGAATGTACTTGCCCGGCTTCAGGTTGAGCGTGAGCATCCCCGACTGGCCTGGACTGCGCTCCGAGACTTCGCCCAGCGAGTGGATGCGGCCCTCGCTCACCAGATCCTTCTGGGTGTCGTAGGGCAGCGGCTTGCCGTCTTCCGGCGCCTGGATGACAATCATTTCGTGAACAAGTCCCTGCGACTGGTTCGTCACCTGAAACGTCACCATTCCGGCTTTAACGGTACTCGGCTCGGCCACCACCTTCATGGCGTCGATGCCGTCACCGGCGCTCGGATCTTGCAGTTGCACCTTTACGACGGCAGTGGCCCAGCCCGATGTTTGAAGGCCCACCGCCCCAGCCATAACTGTGGCGGCAAGCAGAAGTGCCTGTGAACGACTACGCATAGAACTCTCCGTAAGTCATGTTTGGAACGATTTAGACAAGCCGGTCCCATACGCATAAAAGCGCAATAAAATTGTGTGGTTGGTTGAAGTCTTCCCAGCAGGCTCGCCGTTGTCAGCGATACCAACATCTTGGTGACGCCAACCTTACAGAATACTGCTTAACACAAACGTGACTTCCGGCGCCGGAGATCGCCATCGCGGCCAAGCCGCTCTTTGTAAGGTTGGTTGATGATATAGTGTCCGTAGCATCGACAGGTCATGCCGACATGTCCAAATCGCACCGCGCTGCCAGAGCAACACGCGGCGCGTGGTACAGGAGGCGGCGCTACGCCCGCAACGCCTCCGCCTCGTCGTCCAGCTTTATCGGCAAATACTTCACGAACTCCTTCGGCACCACCTGCCAGAACCGCCCCACCGTGACGTCCCAGTCGTGCAGCATGATGCGGGCGTAGCGGCTGTTGGTCTCGTCGGCATGGCGGGTCACCAGGTTGCGCAGCACGCTCTCCCAATGCGCGCTGGCGATCCGCTGCCAGGTCAGCGTGTCGGGGTTGGCGCGAATTTGGAAGCTGCTGTCGGCGTCGTAGACGAACGCCATGCCGCCGGTGAAGCCCGCGCCGAAGTTGTCGCCGATGGCGCCCAGGATCACCACCGTGCCGCCGGTCATGTACTCGCAGGCATTCGACCCGCAGCCCTCGATCACCGCATCGGCCCCGGAGTTGCGCACGGCGAACCGCTCGCCCGCCTGCCCCGCCGCGAACAACTGCCCGGCGGTGGCGCCGTACAGCACGGTGTTGCCGATGATGGTGTTGTCCTGGCTGACCAAGCCGGACGACGGCGCCGGGCGCACCACGATGGTCGCCCCCGACAGGCCCTTGCCCACGTAGTCGTTGGCGTCGCCCACCACCTCCAGCTTCACGCCCTGCACCGCGAACGCGCCGAGCGACTGGCCGGCGTTGCCGCGCAGCCGCACCGTGACGTGGCCTGGCTGCAAGCCGGTCATGCCGAACCGGCGCACGATCGCCCCGCTGAGCTTGGTGCCGATGGCGCGGTGGGTGTTGCGGACGTTGTACTGCAGCTGCATCTTCTCGCCGCGCTGGAACAGCGACCCGGCGTCGGCGATCATCTGCGCGTCCAGCGTCTCCGGCACCTCGTTGCGCCCCTCCAGCGTGCAGAAGCGCGCATACGGGCCGGGATCGGCCTGCACCAGCAGCGGGTTGAGGTCGAGGTCGTCGAGCAGCTGCGAGCCGCGGCTCACCTGATGCAGCATGTGCGTCATGCCGATCACGTCGGTCAGCCGGCGCACGCCGAGCGAGGCCAGGATCACCCGTACCTCCTCGGCGATGAAGCTGAACAGGCTGATGACCTTTTCCGGCGAACCCGCGAACTTGGTGCGCAGCGTCTCGTCCTGCGTGCAAACGCCGACCGGGCAAGTGTTGCTGTGGCACTGGCGCACCATGATGCAGCCCATCGCCACCAAGGATGCGGTGCCGATGCCGAACTCCTCGGCTCCCAGCATTGCCGCGATCACCACGTCGCGTCCGGTCTTCAGGCCGCCGTCGGTGCGCAGCCGGACCTTGTGCCGCAGGCGGTTCAGCATCAGCACCTGATGCGCCTCGCTCAGCCCCATCTCCCAGGGCAGGCCGGCGTATTTCACCGACGTCTGCGGGCTGGCGCCGGTGCCGCCGGAATGGCCGCTGATGAGGATGGCGTCGGCCTTCGCCTTGGCGACACCGGCGGCGATGGTGCCGATGCCGCTGCGCGCCACCAGCTTCACGCATACGCTCGCGGTCGGGTTGATCTGCTTCAGGTCGTAGATGAGCTGCGCCAGATCCTCGATCGAGTAGATGTCGTGGTGCGGCGGCGGGCTGATGAGCGTCACCCCCGGCGTAGCATGGCGCAATTTCGCGATCAGTCCGGTCACCTTGAAGCCGGGCAGCTGGCCGCCCTCGCCCGGCTTGGCACCCTGCGCCACCTTGATCTCGATCTCGCGGCAGGCGTTGAGGTATTCCGCGGTGACGCCGAACCGTCCTGACGCGATCTGCTTGATTGCCGAGGAGGCGTTGTCGCCGTTGGCGCGCGGCGTGGCGCGCGCCGGGTCCTCGCCGCCCTCGCCGCTGCCGGAGCGGGCACCGATGCGGTTCATCGCAATGGACAACGTCTCGTGCGCCTCCGGGCTGAGCGCACCCAGGCTGATGCCGGGCGAGATCAGCCGCTTGCGGATCTCGGTAACGCTCTCGACCTCGTCGATAGCCACCGGCTTGCGTCCATCGAGACGGAAATCGAGCAGGTCGCGCAACGCCACCGGCGGCATCTTGTGTACCGCCTCGGTGTAGCGCTGAAACGCCCGGAAGCTGTCGGACGCGACCGCCTCCTGCAGCATGTGGATCAGGCCGCCGTCGAAGGCGTGGGTCTCGCCACGCCGGCGCAGCTTGTAAATCCCGCCGACGCCCAGCGTCAGCACGGCGGCGGTCCAGGCGTGCGCGTGCAGGTCGAGCACCTTGCGCGCCAGGCCGGCGAGGCCGATGCCGGAGATGCGCGACTGCATCCCGGGGAAGAACTCCGCCACCAGCGCCCGCGACAAGCCGATCGCCTCGAAGTTGAGGCCGCCGCGGTACGACGAGATGACCGATATGCCCATCTTCGACATGGTCTTGAGCAGGCCCTTGTCGACCGCCTTCTTGTAGCGCCCGACCGCCTCCTTCAGCGTCATGGCGCCGAACAGGCCGCGGCGGTGGCGCTCGGCGATGCTCTCCTGCGCCAAATAGGCGTTGACCGTGGTGGCGCCGACGCCGATCAGCACCGCGAAGTAATGCACGTCCATGCACTCGGCGCTGCGCACGTTAAGGCTGGTGAAGGTGCGCAGCGAGTGGCGCACCAGATGCGTGTGAACGCCGCCAGTGGCCAGGATCATCGGGATCGGCGCGCGCAGGTCGTCCAGCGCTTCGTCGGTCAGGATGACGTGGGTGCAACCGGCGCGCACGCCGTTCTCGGCCTCGCGCCGGATGCGCTCCAGCGCCGCGCGCAAGCCGGCCTCGCCGTCGGTCACGGCAAAGGTGCAGTCCACCACGCAAACGTTGCGCTCCATGGTGGCGTGCATGGCGGCGAACTCGGCGTTGGACAGCACCGGGCTTTCCAGCTGCAGCAGGTCGAACTGGCTGCTGTCTTCATCCAGCACGTTGCCGAGGTTGCCGAGCCGGGTCTTCAGGCTCATCACGCGGGTTTCGCGCAGGCTGTCGATCGGCGGGTTGGTGACCTGGGCGAACGCTTGGCGGAAGTAGTGGTGCAGGCCACGGTATTTCTCCGACAGCACCGCGATCGGCGTGTCGTCGCCCATGCTGCCGACCGCCTCGGCGGCTTCCTCCACCATCGGGTGCAGGATCATCTCGAGTTCTTCGACGGTGGTGCCGACGGCCAGCTGACGGCGGCGCAGCGCCTCGCCCTCGTACAACACAGGTTCCGGCGCATCGGTCTTGATGATGTGGTCGATCTGGCGGATGCGCTTGGCCCATTCGCCGAACGGCTGGCGCGCCGCCAGCACATCCTTCAACTCCTCGTCGCCGTAGAAGCGCCCGGTGTCGAGATCGACCGCGATGGTTTGGCCGGGGCCGACACGGCCCTTGGCGAGGATTTCGCTCTCCTCGATCTTGACCATGCCGGCCTCGCTGCCGATCACCAGCATATCGTCGCGCGAGATGGTGTAGCGCAGTGGGCGCAGGCCGTTGCGGTCGAGGCCGCCGATCACCCAGCGGCCGTCGGTCGCGGCAATCGCCGCCGGGCCGTCCCACGGCTCCATGACGGCGTTGCAGTACAGGAACATGTCGCGGTGCGCCGGCTTCATGGTGGCGTCCTGGCCGATGCTGGCCGGGATCAGCATCGCCTTGGTCATCGGCGCGTCGCGGCCGGCGCGGACCATCACCTCGAACACGTTGTCGAGCGTCGCGGTGTCGGAGCCGCCGTGCTGGATCACCGGCTTGATGTCGTCCATCCACGGATCGAGTTCGGGGTCGGACAGCCGCGTCTCGTGGCTTTTCATCCAGTTGGCGTTGCCGGTGATCGTGTTAATCTCGCCATTGTGCGCCAGCACGCGGAACGGCTGCGCCAAACGCCAAGTCGGAAAGGTGTTGGTCGAGTAGCGCTGGTGGTAGATCGCGAACCGGCTGACGAAACGGGGGTCCTGCAGGTCGGGGTAGAACTCGGCCAGGCTCTCGGCCAGGAACATGCCCTTGTAGATGATCGAGCGGCACGACAGCGAGCAGAAATACAGCTCCGGAATGCCGGCGGCGATGGCGTTCTTCTCGATGCGGCGGCGGATCACGTAGAGGTCGCGCTCGAACGCCGACTCGTCCACGTCGCGGGCGTTGCAGATCATGATCTGCTCGATCTCCGGGCGCGTCGCGTTGGCCTTCTCGCCGATGCAGGCGACGTCGATCGGCACCTGCCGCCAGCCATAGATGGTGTAGCCGAAGGCGATGATCTCGCTTTCGACGATCTGCCGGCAGCGTTCCTGCGCGCCGAGGTCGGTTTTGGGCAGGAACACCTGGCCGACGCCGATGGCGCCCGGACGCATGGCGTGGCCGCCGCGCTCGATCGCGTCGGCGAAGAAGTCCTGCGGGATCTCGATGTGGATGCCGGCGCCGTCGCCGGTCTTGCCGTCGGCGTCCACCGCGCCGCGATGCCACACGGCGCGCAGCGCGTCGATGCCCGCCTGCACGATGTCGCGGCGGCGCTTGCCGTCCAGCGCCGCCACGAAGCCGACGCCGCAGGCATCGTGCTCCATCGACGGGTCGTAGGTGTCATGCAGCGCCCGGGCGTTGGCGTTCCAGGCGGCGACGAAATCCTCGGTCATCAGCTTCACTCCGCGGCGATGGGAACGGCAGCGTTCTGCTGCATGAAGGCGTGCATCTTCTCGGCGGCGTCACGCCCGTCGCGCACCGCCCACACCACCAGGCTGGCGCCGCGCACGATGTCGCCGGCCGCGAATACGCCGGGCACGCTGGTCATGAAGCTGCGGTGGTCGATCTTGAGCGTGCCCCATCGGCTGACCTCAAGCTCGCTGATGCCGAACGCGCCGGGCAAATCTTCAGGATCGAAGCCGAGCGCCTTGATGACCAGATCGGCGGGCACCGTGAAATGGCTGTTGGCGACCTGCTCGACCGACTGGCGGCCGGAGGCATCGGGCAGACCCAGGTGCATCCGCACCGCGCGCACGCCGGACACATGATCGTCGCCCAGGAACGCTTCGGGGGCGGAGAGCCAGACGAACTCCACACCCTCCTCCTCGGCGTTCTTCACCTCGCGCATGGAGCCGGGCATGTTGGCCTTGTCGCGCCGGTACAGGCACTTCACCGACGCGGCGCCCTGGCGGACCGCGGTTCGCACGCAATCCATCGCGGTATCGCCCCCGCCGACCACCACGACATTCTTGCCGGCGGCGTCGAGCGCCCCGGAGTCGAACGCCGGCACCGCGTCGCCGAGGCCCTGGCGGTTCGAGGTGGTGAGGAAGTCGAGCGCCGCCACGATGCCGGGCAGGCCGCTGCCGGGTCCGCCGATGTCGCGCGGCTTGTACACGCCGGTGGCGATCAGTACGCTGTCGTGGCGGCGGCGCAGCTCGTCGAAGGTTACGTCGCGGCCGATCTCGACGCCGAGGTGGAACTCGATGCCGGCGTCCTCCAGCAGCTTCCAGCGGCGGACCACGATGTCCTTCTCCAGCTTGAAGTTCGGGATGCCGTAGATCATCAGGCCGCCGACGCGGTCGTAACGGTCATAGACATGCACGCCATAGCCGAGCTGCCGCAGCTGCTCGGCCGCCGCCATGCCGCCCGGCCCGGCGCCGACGATGCCGACCGACAGACCGTTCTCGTGGCGTGGGCGAGCCGGCTTCACCCAGCCGCGCTCCCACGCGGTGTCGGTGATAAACCGCTCGACGGCGCCGATGGTGACGCTCTCGAAGTCCTTCTCGATGACGCAGTTGCCCTCGCACAGCCGGTCCTGCGGGCAGATGCGGCCACAGATTTCGGGGAAGTTGTTGGTGGCCGAGCTAAGCTCGTACGCTTCCTCAAGCCGGCCCTCGGCGGTGAGCTTCAGCCAGTCGGGGATGTTGTTCGACAGCGGGCAGTGGATCTGGCAGAACGGCACGCCGCATTGGCTGCACCGCGCCGCCTGCTCGCTGGCGCGCGGCACGCTGAAATCCTCGTAAATCTCGGCGAAGTCCTCGCGTCGCTTGGACGCCGCACGCTTGTCCGGCGTCTGCTGGGCCCGACGCACGAACTGCAGCATACGTTCGGCCATTGCACACTCTCCGTAGCTTTCCGGGCCGCTATAAGCCGGATTCCGAGAGCGCGCGAGGGCTAACCGCTCTGTAAGGCAGCTATACTGCCATACTAGCACGCGATGCTGCTATGCCCGAACCTGCATCGACCGAAGCTGGCCTTATATCAGGCCGAAGTGCGACGATCTGGCGCTTTCGTGTGTCGCGCACCACCGACCCGATAGCGTGCCAGGTATTGCGGCACCACCAGTTCCACCGGCGTCGCGGTGATGCCCAGCTCCGCCAGGCCCGGCATTCCGGGGCTGACCACGTTGTCGCGGCCCAGTTGCAGCAGTTGGTCGCGCGTCAGCAGCTTGCCGGGCAGCTTCTCCAGCACGCTCGCCTGCAACCGGGCGACGCCCTGCGGCACGGTGATGAGCGGGCGGCGGCGCTGCGTCTGCTCGACGATCCAGGCGAGCAGCTCGCGGAACGTCCACACGCGCGGGCCGCCCAGCTCGAAGGTGCCGCCAGCCACATTGCGCCGCGTCAGGCCGGCCATCACCGCATCGGCCACGTCGCACACGTAGACCGGCTGGAACCGCGTGGGACCGGCGATCACCGGCATGACCGGCGAGAACAGCGTCATCGCGGCGAAACGGTTGAAGAACTGGTCCTCCGGCCCGAACACGATCGACGGCCGCAGGATGACGGCCTGCGGCATCGCGGCGCGGACCGCCTGCTCGCCGGCCGCCTTGGAGCGCGCATACAGGCTGGGGCTGCCCGCGTCGGCGCCGATGGCGGAGACCTGCACCATGCGCTCCACCCCGGCGGCGGCGGCGGCGGCGGCGATCCGGCCGGCGCCATCGGCCTGCAGGCGGTGGAAGTCACCCGGATGCGGCTCGGCGAGGATGCCGATCAGGTTGACCACCAAATCGGCGCCTTCGACCGCGCGCGTGACTGAGGCAGGGTC
>JAABUQ010006549.1_pt1 | contig 17569 bp, 13 predicted proteins | sample 5560001 | NCBI WGS metagenome assembly JAABUQ01 (sample SAMN10711888, study PRJNA513371) | rock metagenome | isolation source: Antarctica rocks | place: Antarctica: Victoria Land, Finger Mt nord | collected 2015-12-18
TCGCGGTGTCGCTCACCGTGCGCGCCCCCGACGGTTTGGCCGAGGGCACCACGTCCTTGCCCTCCTCCGGATCATCGGCAGCGTCGGCGTCCACCCACGCGCTGACCGGTCCGCAAAAAGCCGCCGTCGAGGCAACCGTGCGCGAGTATATTCTCGCGCATCCCGAGATGATTCCCGAGGCGATGACCGCGCTGCAAAATCGTTCGGTGACACAGCTCATCGCCACCAACCGCACGGAGATTGAAGCGCCGTTCGAGGGTGCATGGGCAGGGGCGAAGAACGGCGACGTGACGCTGGTCGAGTTCTTCGATTTCGCCTGCCCTTATTGCCGCGCCGCCAAGGGCGACATCGACCGGTTGATGGTGGCCGATCCCAAGCTGAAAGTCGTCTATCGCGACTTCCCCGTCATCTCGCCCGCGAGCGAGGAGCCCGCGCTCGCCGCATTGTCCGCCGCGCGCCAAGGCCGCTACCGCGCATTTTACGAGGCGATGTTTGACGATCCCCAGCGGGTGTCGCATGAAAAGGTCGTTGCGGGTGTTCGCGCAGCGCGGCTGAACGAAGTGATGACTGCGCGCGCGCTCGCGTCGCGGACGGACAATGCCGAACTGAAGAAGAACATTGAACTTGGGCGCGCGTTGGGTTTGACCGGCACCCCCGCATATATCGTCGGTGACCGCATCCTGATGGGTGCGATGAGCCTGGCCGAACTGCAAAAGGCAGTGGCGGAAGCGCGGGGCCGCGCGGCGGTGTCCTGACTGTTTCCACCCCCTCGCACTTACGGAGGAGAGCGTTGAGGTTGACCTCTCCATTCAGCGCACGACGGTCGCAGCCGATCATGGCTACCCTCGCCCCGCCCGGCCCGTCGTCGCCCACCTCGACCGCGCACGGCATCCTGCGCGCGCTCGGTCCGGGACTCGTCACCGGTGCGGCGGACGACGATCCGAGCGGGATCGCCACTTACAGCCAGGTCGGCGCGCAGTTCGGTTACGGCATCGGCTGGACGATGCTGTTCAGCCTGCCGCTGATGTTCGTCGTCCAAGCGTTATGCGCGCGGATCGGCGCGGTGACAGGACAAGGTATCGCCGAGAACCTTAAACGCCACTATCCGCGCCCGGCGCTGACCGTTGCGGTCCTGCTGCTCTTGACGGCCAACGTCATCAATCTCGGCGCGGACCTCGGTGCGATGGGGGCAGCGCTTAAGCTGCTGATCGGCGGTCCGCTGCTTGCTTACACCTTTGGGTTCGGCGTGCTTAGCGCGGCGCTAACCATTTTCATTCCCTACGCGCGTTACGCCGTCGTGCTCAAATGGCTGACACTGTCGCTGTTCGCCTACGTCGGCGTGCTATTTGCGACGCACGTCGATTGGCCGACGATGCTGCGATCGCTCGTCCTGCCCAGCCTACACCTTGATCGGGATCGCGCGATGGCGCTGGTCGCGGTACTCGGCACAACGATCAGCCCATATCTGTTCTTCTGGCAGGCCGACCAGGAGGTCGAGGAAGGCCGCCGCCGCAACCTGCGCCCGCTAAGGCTCGATCCCAGGCGGGCCGAGGGCGAACTCGCGCGCATCCGCACCGATACCGGCGTCGGCATGGGCTTTTCCAACCTCATTGCGCTCTGCATCATCACCGCGACGGCGGCAACGCTCAACGCCCACGGCGTGACGAACATCGAAACCAGCGCGCAGGCGGCCGAAGCGCTGCGGCCGATCGCGGGGCGGTTCGCCTTCCTGCTATTCGCCCTGGGTATCCTTGGCACCGGCCTGCTCGCCGTTCCGGTACTCGCGGGATCGGCGGCTTACGCGGTCGCGGAAACCTGCGGCTGGCCGTGCAGCCTCGAGCGCAAACCGCGCGAGGCGAAGGCGTTCTACGGCCTGATCGCCGCCGCCACCTTAGGTGGCGTGGCGTTGAACCTGATCGGCCTCGATCCGATCAAGGCGCTTTACTGGAGCGCGGTGGTCAACGGCGCTTTGGCCGCGCCGCTAATGGCGCTCATTATGCTCATCGTCACCAACCGGCGCGCGATGGGCAAGCTCACCGCGCCGCGCGGGCTGGTGCTGATCGGCTGGGTCGCCACCGCGATCATGGCGGCGGTGACGGCCATGTTCCTCGCATTGTAGTTCCGCCTACACAGCGTGGAACGGCGGGGGACCGTGGCGGTTAACAGGCGTAACCATTCTCGGAGTGCCCCATGACCGATAACGCCACCTATTACGGCGGCACCGACGCGCCGCTCAGCGACCACGAGTTGCGCGGCGGCAATCCCAATGTGACCGGCGGCGAGCGCTGGCTGTCAATCCTCGCTGGCGGCACGCTCGCCACCTACGGCGTCAAACGTGGCGGCCCGCTCGGCATCCTCGCCGCCTTTGCCGGCTCGGCGCTAGTGGCACGCGGTGCGCGTGGGCAGGACCCGTTGAAGCGCGCGTTCACGTCGTCGGCGGTCGAGACGAAGATTGCCGGGCAGGAAGGGTGGTCCACCGCCGCCACCGCCGCCGCGGGTGTTTCGATCAACAAGCCGCGTGCGGAGGTCTATGCGTATTGGCGTGATTTCAGCAACTTGCCCAAGATCATGAAGAATTTGGACTCGATCGAAATGCTCGATGCCAAGCGATCGATATGGCGGGTCAAAGGCCCCGGCGGGCGGACATTTCAATGGACCTCGACGATCACCGAAGAGAGTCCGGGCCACATTTACCGCTGGCGCTCCGAAGGTGACATCAAGAACTCGGGCTCGGTCGAGTTCAGAGATGCTCCCAAGGGCCACGGCACCGAAGTCGCGCTGCAGATCGCCTACGAACCACCGCTCGGCCAGTTCGGCCGCATTGCCGCCAAGTTCGCGCGCATGGAGCCGCAAATCCAGGCGCGCATGGAACTCAAGCGCTTCAAGATGATGATGGAATCGGGCGAAGTGTCGACCGCGCGCCTCAACCCCACCGCAACCAACGCCAGCTAAGGATACCGAAGAAATGCGCGCACTCACCTGGCACGGCAAGACCGATGTCCGCGTCGACAGCCACCCCGATCCCGAACTGATCAACCCGCGCGATGCTATCATCAAGGTCACCTCGACCGCGATCTGCGGCAGCGACCTTCATTTGTATGACGCGACCGTCCCGACGCTGAAGTCGGGCGACATTCTTGGCCACGAGTTCATGGGCGAAGTCGTCGACGTCGGCCCTGGCGCGTCGCACAAGCTGAAGAAGGGCGACCGCGTCATCGTCCCCTTCACCATCGCGTGCGGCGGATGCTTCTTCTGCGAGCGCGAGCTGTGGTCGTGCTGCGACAACAGCAACACGGCGGAAGGCCAGGAGATCGCCGATACGTTGATGGGCCACTCGCCGTCTGGCCTGTTCGGCTACACGCATATGCTCGGCGGCTACCCCGGCGGTCAGGCCGAATACGTACGCGTCCCCTACGCCGATGTCGGTCCGATGGTCGTGCCATTGCACCTGTCCGACGATCAGGTGCTGTTCCTGACCGACATTTTCCCCACCGGTTACATGGCAGCGGACAACTGCAACATCCAGCCCGGCGATACCGTGGCGGTGTGGGGCTGCGGCCCGGTCGGTCAATTCGCCATTCGCTCGTGCTTCCTGCTCGGCGCGGAGAAGGTGATCGCGATCGACCACCGCCCCGGCCGTTTGGCGATGGCGGCCGAGGCGGGAGCGGAAACGCTCAACTTCGAGCAGGTCGATGTGCTTGAAAGCTTGAAGGATTTAACCGCTGGTCGCGGCCCGGATAGCTGCATCGACGCGGTCGGCATGGAGGCGCACGGCTTCGCGATCGACAACATCCTCGATCGCGGCAAGCAGTTCGTCGGGCTGTCGTTCGATCGCCCGCACGTGCTACGCCAAGCGATCGTCGCCTGCCGCAAGGGCGGCACCATCTCGGTCCCTGGTGTCTATGGCGGGTTCCTTGACAAGATTCCGTTCGGCGCGTTCGTCAACAAGGGCCTGACGATGAAGACCGGCCAGACGCACGTGATGAAGTATCTGAAGCCGCTGCTCGCTCACATCGAGGAAGGTCGCATCGATCCGACGATTATCATCAGCCATCATCTGCCGCTCGAACAGGCGCCCGAGGGTTACAAGAACTTCAAGAACAAGCAGGACGAATGGACCAAGGTGGTGCTGCGGCCCTAGTCGATTCGCCCGACCGCAATCGTCACTTAATGCGCGGAGGGTGATGTGGGTGGCGGTGGTGTGGCGCTCCACCCGGCAGGTTCGCTCCACCGCCGGTCGGACTTCCGCCACCTATAGGAACTTTGGGCGTGCCTGCCGGCGCGCTCGTGTTTACCGCCAACAGGTGGGTGGCAATATCGACTGTGACCAGATCGAAGCGCGATTGGACGATGGCGCCGACGTTTGCTTGGTGAAAGGCGATGCGTAATTGCTGCGCGTCGACGCTGATACGCAGATAACCGTAGTTGTGGTCGTCGTATTTCTCCAACGTTAGTCCAGTGACGCTTACCGCCGGATCGACCTCGAGATAGCCGACGTCCGCGCCGTTCTCGGGCAAACCCGCCCCCGCGCCACGCGTTGCGCGCACCAGCGGGTTAATGTTGTGTCCGCCGCTGCCGCACACGACGAATGGCACCTGGATGGACTTGTCGCCGAGCGTCACGTGGCGCGTATACCTCTGATAGCAATGCGCGTGCGCCGACAGGACCGCGTGCGGGTACACCCCCGCCGCCTGGCACATCGTGTCGATGTCGCGCAGCATATCGCTGCTGCTGCCGTGGTTGCCGCCCGCGCCGCCGCTGCCGGGCGGCGGCGAATAGACGAACGGCGGATGGTGCACCGCGATCAGCACCGCGCCCGCATAGGCTTCGGTTTTGATACGGTTCAATTGCGCCGCAAGGAACGCGAGCTGGGTATCGGGCACCGCGGGCCAGCGCCCGCCCTCGCTCGAAATTACGCCGGGATCCTCCAAAGCGTTGGAGAACAGGCCGATAACCCGCACGAACGGCGCGTCGAGCGCGAAATACACCCCCGGCTGCGTTATCGCGGTACGGTGCAGCGATCCGGCTTCGCGCGTGATCATCGGCGTTTCGGCGCAGAACTGGCGCGTGAAGGTCGTCAGCGGCTCGTCGCCGGGCACGGTTCCGGGCAGGACGAAGCTGTCATGGTTGCCGGGGATGGCGATGATCGGCGCGGGATAGGCACGGAACGGCTCGTAAAACTGGTCGTAATAGTAGCCGCTCTCGCCGAAGTTGTAGACAACATCGCCCAAGTGGAAGAAAAAGGCCGCGCGGTTCGAGGCCTCGCTCGTCACCGCGTCGGCGGAGAGCTGATCGGCGACGCGTAATTCATTCGCATATTTGCGCACGTCGGACGCGCCCGTATCGCCGACCGCGTGAAAGGTGATCCGCCCCGCCGCCTGGATTTGCGCGACGACGTCCGCCCCTCGCGCGCCATAAGCGTCCGCCAGCGGGAACAGCCCATCGTCGGCGACGCGCGAAGCCGGAAAGCCGACCACCTCGGTTTTGAGCAGGCTGCCGATCTGCGCGTAAGTGCCGCTGTCCGAAGGGTGCGGTGTGCCGAAGCCGATCGGATCGGCGGTGATTCCGGGTTCGGAGAAAATCGGCTGATCGAGTGGCGCGTCGAGCTGGCGGGGCATATCGGTGAAGCTCCTGTCTGAGAGCGCGAATTAGCATCGGCGTGCGCGGCCTGTCGCGTGACACTATTGCGACATAAGCGACTGCCGCACGCTCAAGCTCCCGCCCCGTTCCCCCATGCGCACCAACCGGCTACCCAGCCCTTATGCTGCCTTCCCCCGCCGCCATCCTCGCCTTTATCGCCGACACGCCGGAAGCGGCTGGCAAGCGCGAGATCGCGCGCGCGTTCGGGCTGCACGGCGCGGACAAGATCGCGCTAAAGGCGCTACTAAAACATATGGAGGTGGGCGGCCAGCTCGAACGCTCTTCCCAGCGCGACTATCACCGAGGCGGTGGGCTGCCCAAGGTGACCGTGCTGCGGGTGACCGAGTTTACCGACGATGGTCGGCTGACCGCGGTGCCCGACCGCTGGGACGGCGCGGGCGCGGCACCCACGGTGCGCATGGTCGAAGGGAGCCGCAAGGGAGCGCTTGGGCTGGGCGACCGTGTGCTGACCCGCATCGAGGACGGCGAGCACGGCCCGGTCGGCCACCCGATGAAGCGCATCGAGCGCCGCGCCGATACCATCCTGGGCATCCTGCGCCTGACTGCCGGGCGCTATTATTTGACCCCGACCGATAAGCGCGCGCGCCACGAGTTCGCGGTCGAGGACCCCGGTCCCGCCCGCCCCGGCGAGCTGGTCGCCGCCGAGCCGCAAGGCCGCCCGCCCCGCCTAACCGCGCGCATCGTCGACGTGCTCGGCGATCCGTTCGCACCGCGCGCTTTCAGCCTGATCGCCATCCACGAGAAGGGCATTCCGCACATCTTCCCCGAAGCCGCCATCGCGGGCGCGGAGCAGGCCACGCACGCCCCGCTCGGCGCGCGCGAGGACCTGACGCATTTGCCCTTCCTCACTATCGATCCCGCCGACGCGCGCGATCACGATGACGCGGTGTGGGCCGCGCCCGACCCCGACCGCCCCGGGCATCACACGGCCATCGTCGCCATCGCCGACGTTTCGTGGTTCGTGCGCCCCGCGAGTGCGCTCGACGCCGAAGCCCGCAAGCGCGGCAACAGCGTCTATTTCCCCGACCGCGTCGTACCCATGCTCCCCGAGGCGCTCTCGGCCGACGCCTGCTCGCTCGTGGCTGGCCAACCCCGCGCGGTGATCGCCTGCCATCTGACGCTCTCGCCGGAAGGCCAGGTCCTCGTCCATCGCTTCACCCGCGCGACGATCCGCTGCACCACCAACATCGCCTACGAAGCGGCGCAGGCCAGCATCGACGCGGGCGCGGGCGAGCACCACGCCACGCTCGCGCCACTATGGTCCGCCTGGGCGAGCCTTGCGCGCGCGACCACCGCCCGCGCGCCGCTCGCGCTCGACCTGCCCGAGCGCACGGTCACCTTGGACGACCAAGGCAAGATCGCCGCGATCGGCACGCGCGCGCGGCTGGATGCGCACCGGCTGATCGAGGATTTCATGATCGCCGCCAACGTCGCCGCCGCGCCCAGCCTCGAGGCCGCCAAAGCGCCCTGTATGTACCGCTGCCACGAGGAGCCGGCGCGCGTGAAGCTGATCGCGCTGAAGGAGTATCTCGCCACGCTCGGTATCCCGTTCGCGCTTGGGCAGGTGGTGAAACCCGCCAACTTCAACCGCATCCTGCGCGAGACCGCCGGGCGCGACGATGCGCAAGCGATCGCCGAGCAGGTGCTGCGCTCGCAGACGCAGGCCTACTACGCACCGCGCAACACAGGACACTTCGGGCTGGGGCTGGCGAGCTATGGCCACTTCACCTCGCCCATCCGGCGCTATGCGGACCTGGTGGTCCACCGCGCGCTGGTGCGTGCGCACGGGTTGGGCGACGGTGGCCTGACCGCGTCCGAGGACGCCGCCCTGCAGGCCACCGGCGAGCACATCAGCCAGACCGAACGCCGAGCGATGGAGGCCGAGCGCGATACGATGGACCGCTACATCGCCGCGCACCTGAGCGACCGCGTGGGCGAGGTGGTGCAGGCGCGGGTAACGGGGGTGGCGCGCTTCGGCCTGTTCGCCACGGTCGAGGGGGTGGGCGGCGACGGGCTGCTGCCGATGAGTGCGCTCGGCCCCGAACGCTTCCACCTGGACGAAGCCGCGCGCGCGCTGGAGGGCGACGGCACGGGCGAGCGCTACACGGTCGGCCAGCGGCTGGAGCTGAAGCTCGCGGCGGCGGACCCGGTTACGGGCGCGCTGCGGTTCGAGCTGGGGGAGGGAGGCGGGATGTTGGCGAAGGTGCCGCGCATGGGGGGTGTGCGGAAACGGGGAAAGGTTAACAGGCGTTAGCGGCAGGCGGGTCGGACGTCGTCGCTGACTGCCTTCGCGCGGCGTTCGGTGCGGCGATTGAGGCGCGGGGCGGCGCTGGCGGGATCAACGAGGCGCTCGTAGCGGCCGAACAGATGCTCAACGCGCTCGCGCTCCGACGCGAAGGGCTGCGCGCGGTAGAGGCGGTCGACGGCGGTATCGAGCTTGGCGTGCGCGGCGCGCAGGCCGGCGGGCATCGAGTTCGGATCGTACCAATCGGCGAGGCTCGACGTCGGCTACTTCCTGCGCTCGGCGAGCACCGCCGGCGCGAGCGCGGCGACGCGCGCCTGCGCGGCGGGGGTGACGTCCTCAGGCCAAGGAAAAGTTGTAGACGAGGCAGCGGAGTAAATGTAGTTTCAATTACCTACAGTTCTAAACTATATCTGTTTTTCTTGAAAACTTTGTACGGTATCAACATATTGGCCGAGAAATATTCTGACCTCTTCAACGTGCATAGCAATTGTCTCGACCGACACGATACTTGCCTTAGATCGCTTTCCTGGGGACATAGGCCACGTAACTAGATGAACCTGCCCAACTTCACGATAAACTTTATACGCGCCGTGGACATAATTGTTTCTTGTCTGATTAATGCATCTCGCCTTAATTATAAGGGGCTTACACTTATCGCCAAACTCTTTAAGTTTGCTACTAAAGCATAGCGCTTCTAAGATATCAAGTCGTGTACCTATACTCATAATTCGGCCAAATATGTCTTCAGCAACCGCCTCTCGCTTATTTGAGCCAAGTTGCGAAACATGGCTGTTAGAGCTATCTCAAATGAAGTGACTTGGGCGAGAGAGAGACCCAGTTTTGCAGCAACGGGTTCGTTATATTCCAAGCCCCCTATGACCGGAGGAGGCGCTAAGAATCGCATCATGCCGTATGCTCCATTGCACGATGATGCTGACTTGAAAACCGAGACAATGGAGCGACGCGGGGCGATGCTCAAGCGGAGTATGAGGGCTCGCCACGAGCCGCAAAAAACTTGTTAAACTAAAGACCTTTAAGTCGTACTCTAAATACTCTCCTACATCGCGTAAGCGCACTCCCCGGGTGGAGCACGCTGGCCAGTCGATCTCCAGCGCGTCGCCGCGCGTGATCCCGGTGCAGTGGTGAGTGGGATGCGCGGTGCGATCTCGATGCGGTTGGCGGCGAGTTTGGCGTTGACGATGTGATCGGTCATCCACAACGCGGTCTCGGCGATGAGCGCGGGGAACTCCTCCAGCTCGATCCCGTAGAACTGATCGACGTTCAGCCGCGAGGCTGCGGCGTAGCGGTAGCCGCTGCTCTCGAACAAGGTATCGCGCCCAAGTTCCTGCAAGATCCGCATTTCCAGATCGCGCAGCTCGCGGTAGGCGACCACGAGGAAGTTGCCGCAGCCGCACGCCGGATCGAGCAGGCGCAACCCCGCAAGCTTGGCGTGCAGCGCGCCCAAATCTCGCACGCGAGCGGTGCCAGCCCGGCCGCGTGCGCGCTCGAACTCGGCGAGCAGATCATCCAGGAACAACGGCTCGATCACCTTTCGGATGTTCGCCTCGGTCGTGTAATGCGCGCCCTTCTTGCGCCGCTCGGCCTTGCTCAGCACCGATTGGAACAGCGAGCCGAAGATCGCCGGGCTGACCTCGCCCCAATCGAATCGGCACGCGTCGAGCAGCGTCTCGCGCATCGCGTTATCGAATGCGGGCATATCGATGCGCTCGGCGAACAAGCGGCCGTTGACGTAGGGGAAGCCCGCCCACTCCTCGGCGATCGTCGTCTGCCGACGAGCTTCGAGGGTATCGAGCACCTGAAACAGCCGCGCGATCCAATCGCCCAAGTCGGTGCCATCGGCACGCGTCCGCTCTTCGATCGCGTAGAGCATCGCGTCCTTGTCGAAGATGCCGGTATCGTCGGCGAACAGGCAGAACAGCAGCCGCACGAGCAGCCGTTCGAGGTTGTGGCCGGTGTAGTTGGTTGCCGCGAGCAGATCGTGCAGCTTGGCCATCAGCTCGGACGCTTCGATCGATGCCTTGGACTGATTGCGGAAGGTACACCGTTGCGTACCGAGGATAAAATCGAACGCGTCGATATGCCGGGGCAGATCGGCGAGCGCGAACTCGCGCGTCGTGCCCTCCTCCAGATCGAGCAGGCGCCAGCGCTGGAAGGTGCAGGTGAGGATGTAGCGCGGCTGATCGCGCTTGGATGGGATGCCGTCGAAATAGTCGAGCGCCTGTGCCTGGCCGAGATCGAGATCGCCGCCCGCGCTTTTGGCTTCGATGATGAGCGTACCCGGCCAGAACAGATCGATGAAGCCGCGCCGCTGTTTGGCGAGCATCGTCACCCGCGCCTCGAACGTGGCGACCTTGCGGCGATCGACGCCGAAGCATTGGAAGAAGGCGTTATAGAAGCTTTGCGCCTCGCCCTTCTCGTAATGCGCCTCGTGCCACTCGTGCGCGAACGCGGCGGAGCGGGCGCGGACTTGATCCCAGGTCAGCCGCAATCGTCCGCTCCCACCATCGCGCGCGCACCTTAGTGCATCGCGCGCGGCTCGCTACGGGATTACGGACGACCTATATCTTGCAGCTTGACGGGACGCCACGCGGACCGCATCCATTATGGAACAGTCCGGGAACATCGATGCAGAGCCACATCCAGGTCCGCGGCGCGCGCGAGCATAATCTGAAGAACATCGACGTCGATCTGCCGCGCGATAAATTGACGGTGATCACCGGGCTGAGCGGCAGCGGCAAGTCTTCGTTGGCGTTCGATACGGTCTATGCCGAGGGGCAGCGGCGCTATATGGAGTCGCTCTCCAGTTACGCGCGGCAGTTCCTCGAGATGAGCGCCAAGCCCGACGTAGATCATATCGAGGGACTCAGTCCCGCGATCGCGATCGAGCAGAAGACGACTTCCAAGAATCCGCGTTCGACCGTGGCGACCGTCACCGAAGTCTATGATTACATGCGGCTGTTGTGGGCGCGGGTGGGCGTGCCGCACTCGCCCACGACGGGGTTGCCGATCACCTCGCAGACGGTCAGCCAGATGGTCGACCGCACGATGGCCTTGCCCGAGGGGACGCGCGCCTATCTGCTCGCGCCGATCGTGCGGGGGAGGAAGGGCGAGTATCGGAAGGAACTGCTCGGGCTGCAGAAGGACGGCTTCACGCGGGTTAAGGTGGACGGGGTATTCACCGACATCGACGAGGCGCCCGTGCTCGACAAGAAGAAGAAGCACGACATCGCGGTGGTGGTCGACCGGCTGGTGATCCGCGAGGGGCTGGAGCAGCGGCTTGCCGAATCGTTCGAGACCGCGCTCAAATTAGCGGACGGGCTGGCGGTGCTGGAGCACGCCGACACCGCCGAGGAGACATTGTTCTCGACCAAGTTCGCCTGCCCGGTGAGCGGCTTCACGCTGCCCGAGATCGAGCCGCGGCTGTTCTCGTTCAACTCGCCGCAGGGGGCGTGTCCGGCGTGCGACGGGCTTGGCGAGAAGCAGCATTTCGACCCCGATTTGATCGTGCCCCACGCCGCGTTGTCGCTGAAGGCGGGCGCGATCGCGCCGTGGGCGAAGTCCAATCCGCCATCGCCATACTACCAGATGCTGCTGCAGAGCATCGGCGAGGCGTTCGGCTTCAAGCTCGATACGCCGTGGGAGAAATTGCCGGTTTCCGCGCAGGACGCCATCCTGCACGGCACTGGCAAGACCGCGATCACGATCCGCTACGAGGACGGCCGCCGCCAGTGGGAGGTGCACAAGCCGTTCGAGGGGGTGATCCACAATCTGGAGCGGCGGCTGGCGGGGAGCGAGTCGACGCTGATCCTGGAGGAACTCGGCCGCTACCAGTCCGCCTCGCCGTGCGAGGTATGCCATGGGGCGCGACTGAAGCCCGAGGCGCTGAGCGTAAAGATTGCGGGGGAGACGATCTCCGACGCGGCGCGGCTGCCGGTGCGCGCGGCTTTGGCGCACTTCCGGGGGCTGGGGGAGAAGCTCACCCAGAAGGAGCGACAGATCGCCGAGCGCATCCTGAAGGAGATCACCGAGCGGCTGGGCTTCCTCGACAATGTGGGGCTGGATTATCTCAATCTGGACCGGCGTAGCGGCACGTTGAGCGGGGGCGAGTCGCAGCGCATCCGGCTGGCTTCGCAGATCGGCAGCGGGCTGTCGGGCGTGCTGTATGTGTTGGACGAGCCGAGCATCGGGCTGCACCAGCGCGACAACGACCGGCTGCTGACGACGCTGAAACGCCTGCGCGATCTGGGCAATACCGTGCTGGTCGTCGAGCATGACGAGGACGCGATCCGCACCGCCGATTGGGTGGTGGACATGGGGCCGGGCGCGGGCACGCATGGCGGCGAAATCATCGCGCAGGGACCGCTGGCGGCGATCCTGTCGAACCCGGACAGCGTTACCGGCGCGTATCTCAGCGGGCGCAGGGGCGTGCCGCTGCCCGCCGTCCGCCGCAAGGGCAACGGCCATCGGCTGACGGTGCGGGGTGCGCGCGCGAACAATTTGCGCAACGTCACCGCCTCGCTGCCGTTGGGTGCGCTGACCTGCATCACCGGCGTCAGCGGCTCGGGCAAATCGACCTTCACCATCGACACGCTTTACGCAGCAGCCGCGCGCGCGTTGAACGGCGCGCGCGTCCCCGCCGCGCCGCACGACGGCGTCGACGGCCTCGAACACCTCGACAAGGTGATCGACATCGATCAATCCCCCATCGGCCGCACGCCGCGCAGCAATCCCGCCACCTACACCGGCGCGTTCACCTGCATCCGCGACTGGTTCGCCGGCCTGCCCGAAAGCCTCGCGCGCGGTTATAAACCCGGTCGCTTCAGCTTCAACGTCAAGGGCGGCCGCTGCGAGGCGTGCCAGGGCGACGGCCTCATCAAGATCGAGATGCACTTCCTGCCCGACGTTTGGGTCGAGTGCGACGTCTGCCACGGCCACCGCTACAACCGCGAGACCTTGGAAGTGAAGCACAAGGGCAACTCGATCGCCGACGTGCTCGACATGACGGTGGAGGCCGCGCTCGAACTGTTCCGCGCGGTGCCGCCGATCCGCGACCGGCTGGCGATGCTGAGCGAAGTGGGGCTGGGCTATGTGAAGGTGGGGCAGAGCGCGACGACGTTGAGCGGCGGCGAGGCGCAGCGGGTCAAGCTTGCGAAGGAATTGGCCCGCCGCGCCACCGGCCAGACGCTCTACATCCTCGACGAGCCGACCACCGGCCTGCATTTCGAGGACGTCCGCAAACTATTGGAAGTGCTGCAATCGCTGGTGGCGCAGGGCAACACCGTCGTCGTCATCGAACACAACCTCGAAGTCATCAAAACCGCCGACTGGGTGCTCGATTTGGGCCCAGGCGGCGGAACCGGCGGCGGCGAACTCGTGGCGAGCGGCACGCCCGAGACGGTCGCGGCGGTCGAGGCGAGCTGGACGGGGCGCTATCTGGCTCCGCTGCTGGAGCGGGGGCGAGAGCGGGTGGCGGCGGAGTAGGCTTTGTGGCAGAAACATGAAAAGAGAATCTTGCTCAGATGCTTACTTATCATAGAACTAGCATTTTCGAGTCGCAGGCTCAGACCGTAGTAAACACGGTAAATACCGTTGGTATCATGGGGAAGGGCATAGCTGCTGCCATGAAAAAGCGGCATCCTGATATGTTCAAGGCCTACAAGCGTCTGTGCGACCAAAGGTTGTTTGATATCGGAATGCTTTGGCTATGGTATGCGCCCGACCAATGGATACTTAACTTTCCGACCAAAAGACATTGGCGTAATCCAAGCAAGTTGGAATACATAAGCTCGGGTCTTGATAAATTTGTGTCGCGGTATGAAGAGAAAGGAATACGAGAAATCGCGTTTCCCAGACTTGGATGTGGCAACGGCGGCTTAGATTGGGCCCAAGTGCAACCGCTCATGCACGCAAAATTGGCCGAACTCCCAATTCGCGTGTATATTCATTATTTTTCGGTGGATATGACGCTGCCCGAGCACAAAGAATATGCACCTGATTATATTGAAAACTCTTTGCACAACTTCATTCGCGATCTATCTCACGCTTTAGAGTTAAATGGCCAGACTCTTGCCTCACCGAATGGCGTTCAATTTCATTCTGGCGTTGAATACAGGGACGATGAGTATGTTCTGCACTTAAAGATACCAGAAGGCGATTTTTATGTGGATGAGTTTGAACTTAGTGAGTTATGGGCTCAGCTTGCAAAAGGTCCAGTGGATAAGAGTAGAGTAGTTGGAGTTGCGTCGGAACATTTTGAGTACCTTTTGACTTCGGTAGCCACTTTGTCCTACATACGAGTTGTAGCAACATCTCGAAGTGGAAATGGCTCTAAGCCTTCGCTTGAAGTTGAACGTACCAAATTCAGTTTGCAAACTGTGGCCGCGTGAGCCATGGGCGTTTCATCTACTCTCCTTGAACAACATATCGTTGATTTCGAAGGAAGATATAGTCCCGGGTATCACGTTTGGTGGCCATCACGCCTTTTTCGTCATGAGGTTTTGGAAAACGCTGCGAATTTGCTGAAGTCTGGGCGGCTTCTCTCACGCAATGATGCTCAGGCTGTGATGGCCAGAGACATTGCTCCGATCGAAATAATCAGGTCAAACGACGCTGCGCATGGATATGCCAGGCTTTATTTTCGTCCGCGGACTCCAACACAATATTTGATCGAGGGTATCCGGAAAGAGCATGAAATCCGTCATGGCCGCCAAGCTCCTACCCTTTGTATGTTCGTGTTTCAGCGCCGAGCGCTGCTCTGTCGGACGGATGTTGTCTTCTCGAACGGAAATATGCAAGCTGGATCGGCGCAGGTCTTAGACGGCGATGAAGGATTCCAGACGCTGCTGTTTGATCGTATTTACCACGAGGGATCATATAATACGACAGCAGACGCCGACATCAAGGTCTGGCGCTGCGCGGAAGTTCTAGCCACGAGTCCTTTGGTGCTCGATGATTGCCTTGAAGCCGTCGTATGCCGATCACACGCCGAACGTGTTACTCTCCTTCACTTGCTTGGTGCGAGCGCACCAAAGTAGACCTCGAAGATTAGAATAGTAAGTAATCCAGGGTACTTCAATGCAGATTACGCGTACGTAGAGTCTGTCGATCTCAACACTGACGGGATATATGTCCGGTTTAACCTGCGTAGAAACTTGCCTGTAGAGGGCATGGTAGACCTAACGGTCCGACGCGAAAACCAGGCGGCACTCGTATCGGCGTGGCAACAACGGAGCCTTGATCTCCGGCAATCATGGAAGTTCCAGTTCGAGGTCACCCCTGGAACTTACGAAGTTGATATCCATGTCGAAGGCGAGCTTGCTTATAGAGCAAAGCTCACCTTTGAAGTTAGCCCTTTTTGATCGAACTGACTGGCTGCCAAGGTTGGCCTGTCTTGGCGTTTGGCACAGATACTTCCAATGCTCAACGAAGCCAGCCTCTCCCAGTCGATCCAGTTCGCGCTAACGCCGGTGTTTCTGCTGACCGCGATCGGCTCGATCCTGAACGTGGTGGCGCAGCGGCTCGGCCGCGTGATCGACCGCGCGCGGGTGATCGAGGGGGCGCTGCCGACCGATCCCGTCGAGCGCGCGGCCGCCATCTTCGAGTTGCGAACGCTCGATCGGCGGATGGCGCTCGCCAACCGCGCGGTCAGTCTGTGCGTCGCATCGGGGCTATTCTCGTGCCTGCTCATCGGCACGTTGTTCGTCGCGGCCGCCACCTCGTTCCACGCCAGCCGCTTCGTCCCCGCGCTGTTCGTCATCGTCATGGCGCTGCTGATCGCGGGCCTGTCGGCGTTCCTGCTCGAAGTGCGGATCGCGACGCGCACGGTCAGGGTACGGACCGACCTGTTGGCCGGGCTGCCGCCGCCCTGAGTGTTAGCGGCGTTTCGCGCCGATGCTCTCGGGCAGGTCCTCGCCGAAGACGCGCTGATAATATTCGGCGACGATGCCGCGCTCGGCCTCGTCGCATTTGTTGAGGAAGCTCACCCGGAAGGCGAAGCCGATATCGCCGAAGATGGTGGCGTTCTGTGCCCAGGTGAGCACGGTGCGCGGCGACATCACGGTCGAGATATCGCCCGCGACGAACCCGGCGCGGGTCATCTCGGCGACCTTGACCATCGATTTGACCTTCTTGCGCCCGGCCTCGTCCTCGAAACCCTTCGCCTTGCCCGCGACGACTTCGATCTCGGTCTCGGCGGGCAGGTAATTCAAGGTGGTGACGATGTTCCAGCGGTCCATCTGGCCCTGGTTGATCTGCTGCGTGCCGTGATAGAGGCCGGTCGTATCACCCAGCCCGACGGTGTTGGCGGTGGCGAACAGGCGGAACCAGGGGTTGGGCCGGATGACGCGGTTCTGATCGAGCAGGGTGAGGCGCCCCTCGGCCTCGAGCACGCGCTGGATGACGAACATCACGTCGGGGCGGCCGGCGTCGTATTCGTCGAAGACGAGCGCGGTTGGGGTTTGCAGCGCCCACGGAAGCAGGCCCTCGCGGAACTCGGTGACCTGCTGGCCTTCGCGGAGCACGATCGCGTCCTTGCCGACGAGGTCTATGCGCGAGATATGCGAGTCGAGGTTGATGCGGACGCACGGCCAGTTCAACCGCGCCGCGACCTGTTCGATGTGCGTCGACTTGCCGGTGCCGTGGTAGCCCTGGACCATCACGCGGCGGTTGAAGGCGAACCCGGCCAGGATCGCGCGGGTGGTCTCGGGATCGAACACGTAAGCCGGGTCGAGATCGGGAACGCGCTCGTCCGCCGCGCTGAAGGCGGGGACCTTCCAGTCCACGTCGACGCCGAACGTCTGGCGCGCGTCGACCTCGATGTCAGGCGAAGCGAGCACGGTCTCGCCGGGATCGAGCTCGGCAAAGGCGGAGGTGGCCATTTTGGAAGTCCTCAAGCGGCGGCAGCAAACGCCGCGCTGGTTTTGAGTTGGGTATAGGCGTCGATCACCGCCCGCAACCGCCCCTCGTGCGCGCGGTCGCCGCCATTCCGGTCCGGGTGGAAACGCCGCACCAGCTCGGCGTAGCGCTTGCGGATCTGCTCGTTGGTGGCGCAGCCGTCCAACTCCAACGCGGCGAGCGCCTTGCGGTCGGCGGGGCTGATCGGCGAGCCGTTCCGCGCGCGGGCCTCCTCGAACGCCCGCGCGCCGAAGCGCAATTTAATGAGCTCCGCGTTATCCTCGAAGTTGAGCTTGTCCGCATAGCCGTTGGTGGCGAACGCGCGGGTGGCGCGCTCCCACGCGGGATAGGGCGACTGCGCGTCGCTGATCTCGTCGGTGCTCATGCCGTCGAAATAGTTATAGGCACCGTTGAACTTGCGGACGTGATCAAGGCACAGCCAACGCCATTCGCGGCCGCCGCCGCGATTGTCCCTGGGCGCTTTGAATTCGCCCGGATCGGTGCAGCCCTCGGCCTCGCAGGCGATCGGTTCGGCGTGGGGGACGCGCCCGTTCAGGCGTTCGGCGCGGGGGCGGGTCGATGGCATCTCGCGTCCTATATAGCGGGCTGTGGCGAGGACGGGAGACGTTGAATGGGACCGGTAGCGATAGAATTGAAGCGGCGGATCGAAGCGGCGCTGGCGCCGACGCGGCTCGAGTTGGTGGACGAGAGCGCGCTCCACGCGGGTCACGGTGGCCATAATCCGGCGGG
>JAABUQ010006550.1_pt1 | contig 17565 bp, 19 predicted proteins | sample 5560001 | NCBI WGS metagenome assembly JAABUQ01 (sample SAMN10711888, study PRJNA513371) | rock metagenome | isolation source: Antarctica rocks | place: Antarctica: Victoria Land, Finger Mt nord | collected 2015-12-18
GGGGTGTTGGTGGTGGGAGTTTGGGTGGATGAGGAGGTGGGTGGAGGGTTCAGGTTGAAGGATTGGGGGGGTGTGGGTTGGGGCTGCACGAGTTGTGTTTGAACGGTGGTACCGGGTCTTTCAGGAGGACGGGTGTATGTCGACGCTGGGGGTCTATAGGGCGAAGGGACAGTTCCATTCGGGGCAGGATAGGTGGGGGGGAGTTGGCTCGATGCGTAAGGTCCTGCTGAGCCGGTATATGGAGGGTTGGTGAAGTTGCTAGGCCAGAACATTGGCTGGGAAGAGGCAGATATCTCTTGGAAGCGCGGTTGATTGTTTGCAGCTGGATTGTATTGAGATCCACGCTGCGAAGAGGATCTGCGATCCATACGCGTAGTGGACCCGGGTCACCAATGATGGCTCAAAGCTCTTGAGATGGATGGAAGGAAAGTAAGAAAGGTCGAAAGGGATAAGATAGGTTTCAATCAAATTGGCGTTGAGTGGGGACTTGGATGTGGGTTGTGGTGTGAGTGACGAGGTGAGATTTGAGGATACGCAGAAGCTTCATGTGGTTCATTGGCAGCCACCATTCAGCTCGACCGACGAACCAAGTCGGACCAATACTCTAAGGTAACCATAGAATAAGAATGAGAACGGAAACTCAAGACTGATACAAATAATACATTCTCAAACTATTTACTCTCCAACAGGATTCATTAAGTTCTGCTATTCTCGTCTGGGCCCAATCGCCTGCTATGCAACTCGCCTTTTTCAAAACCCATTGCGCCAAAATCCACCGAGGTCAAACGCAATGCCTTCACCCTTCCCTTGCTATGCACCAATCACCTTTTTTGACAATCATATCCTTCTACCGCCTCCCGAACTCTTCCGGCACCTGCCCCGGTGGATGATTCTCGAACAAGTCCTCCAGATAGGCACTGGGAGCACGACTCTGCGTCGGAGCCACATTGAGACTGCTGTTACTAGCATGCATCGTCAAACCCTGCGTCAAGCCTTGCGTGCTCGGTCGACCATTGTAAAGTGAATCTCCGCCCCGACTCGGCGGGAGACTTGGCGAGCGAGGTGGGCTGTGCCCTGCTGACCGGGTCCGCGAGTACCTCCTACCCTGGTTTCCCAAATTCGATAACGGCATGCCGCTCCCACCGATGTGTGTCATCCCAGACGGAGCGGAGTTCCCCGCTGTATAATATCCAGCAGGGAGATAGCCAGAGCCGCGGTTCGAGGGGGTGTGCATGCCTGCGCCGGCGGTGGGGGAGAAGTAGAGGCTGTTGTATGCTGAATTGTTTTTGCTTCCAGCGCCTTTCCCACTGGCGCCCAAATGGTCTAAACTGAGTGTCGAGCCTGGACCAGGGCTGAAGTACGGGCTCTTCGATCCCTTGCTGGGGGCAGCCCGAGGGTCTCGTCCAGGGACATGATATTTCGCCGATTGGGCCATCGCCGCTCGTTTGACAGAGCGGTGTAATGACCATGCGACCAATCCACGCCAGGCGAGCACCATGAAGCCGAGGAATCCTAGGCCTGCGCCTACACAGATGAAAACCGTGCCTTCGGGAAGGTTTGATTTTTGCATATAAGGGGCGTCGGCGGTGGGAGGAACGGTAGGTGGCGGGTAGTTATCTCCTGCGAGCTTGGGAAGACCTGTTAGGCCTGGGGCATCAGTCGTTGTGGAAGCTACACCGGATGTGGTTGTGGAGGCTGTCGTTTTATCTGTTGTTTTGGAGGTGGTACTATCCGTGCTAGTTGTCGCTGCCGCTGCACTTGATCCAGGTAGCTTTGGGAGATTTTGGGCGACGGCATTGGAGACAAGGAGGAAGGAGAGCACTAAGGCGGACGTGGAGACGTTTAAAGATGCTCTTGGGAGCCGCATGTTGATTTGCCTCCTCTTCGTAACGCGGTGACCCAGTCACAACCAAAACGCTCCAAAGGAGACCCTGGAATGTATTCAATTGCTTCCAGTAAAGTGATGATTAGAACGCAATGTCAATATCTTTTGTTTTCGGTAGTGTCAAGTTCGATGTCGTTTGGGCCTCGTATTTGCTGAGACGGCGACCCCCTGAGGCTGACGAGGCTCGCCCCTTGTTTATTAGGTATATGGTGATGGGTCGGTGGTCATGGATAGTTGTGCGAAAAGAGTGTAAGACCAGCAAAACAAGATGAACAGAAGTAACGAATGCAGAAGAAATACTTGTATGCGTAGTGGAGGGAATGATGAGTGAGCCGGGCTGTCAAGGAAACTGCTTTGTTGATTCCAAGTCTTCCTTTGACTTTGCACTAGCTATCTTAGCGGTGCAGCAGCGGGGCAACGGAAAAGCCGAGATCCTGCATGCATCCGAGCGATCTCATATTTACACACATTTGTTATCTCATTCTGTCATGCAATTCTAGGGAGGATAGCTGTCTACCAGTGGCACACCGCAAACATGGGGGTCGCAAAGAGGACCAGAAAATTCGGTCAGGTAAAAATCTCCCACTTCCTTCCTGACCAGCAACCAAAGCTCACACACAATTCAGATGAAAAGAACCATCGGCCAACGAGACGCAAGACTGTAAATCCCCTCCCTTAACCACCCCTCCTCCCCCATCTGACTTCCTACAGAAAAAAGAATCACGACAAAGGCGCCCTAGAATCCCAAAAAAAAGCCAAAGGTCCAGAAATCATCCGCGAAGTCCCCCAAGTCTCTTCCTCCCTCTTCTTCCAATACAACACCGCCCTCCGTCCCCCCTACTCCATCCTCATCGACACGAACTTCCTCTCGCACACCGTGCAGAACAAGCTCGATCTCCTCCCCACAATGATGGACTGTCTCTACGCCAAATGCATCCCCATCATCACATCCTGCGTCATGGCCGAGTTGGAGAAGCTGGGGCCGAAATATCGCATCGCGCTGAGGATCGCGAGGGATGAGAGGTGGGAGCGGTTGAAGTGCGATCATAAGGGGGTGTATGCCGATGATTGTATTGTGGATCGGGTGGTCAAGCATAAGGTGTATATTGTGGCGACTAATGATCGGGATTTGAAGAGGAGGGTGAGGAAGGTGCCGGGTGTGCCGATTATGAGTGTGGCGAGGGGGAAGTTTGTGATTGAGCGATTGCCTGATGCGCCGGAGAAATGAGGTTATTGATGTCAGGGTACTTGTATGCCATCTGGCTAGGGAAGACGCGCTGCAGGATGGCAAGGCAGGACCAGAAGTTACAATAGTGTGGACTGAATGAAGCTGAGAGCGGAGCTTTCTATTCTTCTAGACCGTCTAAAGGTCTGCGATGAATCTTCAGGCAGGGTAATGCTACCATTGGGCTCTAGGAAGAAAGATCCTCGAAAAGAGGGTGGGAAAACAAGAGCGACGAGACTCAAGAACCTGTCATTCCGCAACCAACAACGCACCAACCTCCGGGTCAGGAAAGGCCGTCTGGTCATCGTTGAAGCTGACAGAGGTACTAAGATCCTACCAATCTTGGTACTCTAGCTACCGAGAACATGCAGTAGGCTGAAGCCGAGATGAAGGCTGGCCTCTTATGTATGGTCATGGCCAACAGCTTTTGTGTTCCCTGCCCACGCCTCGAATGGCTACGCCTCGGAACTGAGTCCGGGGCTCGCTCGACGCAGAAAGGCTGGCGGTAGTTGAGGGACTGGGCGGGCATTCAGCTGTTGGTCGAGCGAGATAGGGAAGGTGGACATTGGTGTGGATTCTGCCTTGTTCATTAGGGCGCGCATGGTCGGTTTTGAAGAAGCGAGTGTGATCTAGGTCTTGCGAACGAGATCATGGTAGTCGATGTGGTGAGCTCTTCAACGGCTAAATGATTCATCTTCCCATCGTCTACATTCCTCTGCGTTGCCTGTGGCCTGATGCTACATCTCGCCGCTCCATGCCCACAAGCCAAAATCGCTCCAGTCCCAACATCAAGAAAAAGTCCCAAATCAGCATCTCCTCACCCATTTACATCACACAGCACCCATACCCATACATCGCCCTCTCGACCTTCCCCCTAATCTTCACCCAATCCGTCCGGCGCTGCGCAAACTCATAGACCTCCTCAGCCCTGAAAATACCCTTGAACCTTTCCCCATCGGCGATGATGGCGGCAAGGGATTTGGCGTCCGAGCCGGCGATGAGGTAGATTTGGGAGAGCTCGCGCAGGGCGATGAAGAATTGGGTTAGGTCTTTGTTGCGCAGGGAGGCGATGTAGGTGTGGTAGTGGGACATGTCGCTGTGAGGAAGGAAAAAAGACGGTTCAGTAAGGTAAGGGCGGTTGGTTGTTATGGTATGGAAGAGGGGGATAGATACCTGATGAGTTTTATAGAGCCATCGACGCTGATGCGTTGCCGTTTGAGGTGCTTGCAGATTGTGGCGAAAAGCCGCATGCCGACTTCCTGGTTGAATACGTCCAACATGTTTTTGTCTGTGCTGCCGACGAGCATCTTCGTGTGGCTGGACACAATATCCACCACGCTTACGGCCGTCTGACTCGGTCCAATATCCAGCAATTCCCCACTGCTCCCACTAGCAGGCGGGGGTGGGTTGAAGTCTTCCGGCTTCTGCGTTGTCGCGCAGACGTATTCGACTTCCCCCATTAGCACTTCGATGCCCGTATTCAGGCCTGCGGCCACGCGTGTGTCGAGCATCTGCTCAAATCGCTTTTTCTCCTTCGCAGCAGGGTTGAGGAAGTCGTCCTGATCGGTCAATTTGTGAGCGACGAGTTCTTGCTCGTAGAAGACGTCGATCATTTGCTGGATCAGGTCGCCTACGTTCACCAATTCGAGGAATGTCACGAGGGGAGTTTGGCCGAGAGATTTGTGCTCGCTCACTTCGCGCGGGTTGTACTTGGAGAGGTGGTCCACTGCTTGGTCGAAGCCAGTTTTGATATGCCGTGTTCCGAGGGTTTGGAGGAGGGCGATGAAAATGAGTTCGCATTGCAACTGGGCGTCTTTTGCGCATTGGGGTGACATGGCGAGAAAGACGACGGCGCGTTCTATACTTGTCTTGGCGGCGTGGACAAGGTTGAGTGCTATTTCAATGCTAAACAAGGAGCGGATACCTTCGAGGCGGGAGTTCATGATTGCAGCTTTGGCTGCTAGTTCGGTTGTTGGGGGCTCTGGTGGTAGTGGTGTAAGCGGTCTACTCCCGGTGAGGGAAGTGCCATTAACAACGCCAGGACTTGGTGGTCTGGATGAGCTTTGTGAAGTCGAGCCCCGAATTTGAAGGTTTTCACCATTGACGAGTGCTTTGGCTGTAGCAGTCTTCCCCCTGGATTGCGAGGACATGGAGAATGTGGGTAAAACATTGACCGGCATCATGACAACTTTCTTGAATGAGGTTAGGAAATCACGTTTATCAGCTTGCCGATTGACGTTGCTCATATACATGGACTGCATCGATGCGTCTTGCTCAGACAGCTGCCTTTCCCAATTAGTGACTTCCGCATCGGATCTCTTTTTGAAGAATGCCAACTCCTCGGCGAGATATAAATCGACATGAGGCTCAAACACACTGGCTGTGACCGAGTCAACTGCTTCGTAAAAGTCATCACCGGAGTCGGATGTCGGTCTTAGTGACTTGGCCCATGTAAGGCTTTGGCTACAAGTCATTGAGACAGCATTTAGATACGACTCGATGTTCACGCGATGTGCTTCGTCGAACAAAGCTGTGAGATATTCAGCAACGACCAATTTGCCGACTTTTTGCAAGAACGGCGTTATTGCATTGATTGAAGGCGGAAAGACCTGATCGATGATCGCTACCTGCTCGTTAAACGCAGTAGATAAGTTGCTGAAGAAGCTAAAGGACTGGTCAGCTGCGAAGTTGCCTGAAGCACTGTCATTCAGACAGTCTAAAGGATTTCCCAGCTTGTATCTCGAGCTTATTATGGGCGTCCTGTCGATGAACAGCTCTACGCCGCTTTGTCCTCCATTCAGACTGGCAAGCACATGTGCGTATTTCCGCACCTTTGCAGCTACATCTCCAGCGTCGAGAGCTTGCTCGAATTCACGAGTCACAGCTCTCTCGAAGGCCTCCACGACAGCATCCAATTTACCCTTCCTCTGCTGCCATCCCTGCGACATGTCACTACCAGAGAACTTGATCAAGTTGGAAAGCATCCGCGCTTGTTGTTCTGGGTCTCGATAGATCCGGAAGACAATGGCATGAGTTTGATTTTGGACACGAACCGCATCTAAATAGAGCGGCGCCAGAGCTCCATAGATTTTCCCGTATTCTCGCCGGGCTACTCCTCTAAGTGAGCGTACTTGCGACAAGATATTGAGTCTAGATGCGGAATCTTGGGCTCCTTGCGGTAATAGAGTCTCCTGCACCTTATCCGGCGCAACATCAATGGCATCAAAGCCATCATCCAAATCCACCGACTCAAACTCGGAGACAAGTCCATTCGTGTGATCCCTCTGCATTTCTTTCGTAGCATCGAAAATGGCAATGCTTGGAGGGGCCTGCTTCTCGGCGCCATTGACTCCTATCCCCACCTTCTTTGCACTCTCTTTCTGTTGCAATGCCTGCAAAGTCTCCGCTCGCTTCCTCCTAGCTCCTTCGGCTCGTTTCCTAGCTTCTTGCTCATCCCAGCACTCCATCAATTGTAGTCTTTGTACCCATCTCGTATCATCATAGACCATCTCGCGCATTCGCTTGGACACGCGGGCAAAGCGCAACAGACATGCTATGTCTAGGTGGTCAAGAATCGCAGAGAGGATCTCTAGCATCAGTCAGCTCTGTCTGCCGCATTGGAGGAAGCAGAAGTACCTGCAGGTAGCACGGGTTTGGAGTTGATTATTTGGGTCTCGCGCAGGGATGCGAAGACATTCTTCTTTGGAGCGCCACCGGTCACTGTAGCTCTCTTGAAAGTCGACATCTGAATAGATAAGAGGCATCTGTGAACATTCGTCTGCAATACCAGTCAGTTCTCAAATACTCACCTTGTACACTTAGATATCTCTGGAGCTTTCAGCCCGGGCCCAAGCTCGGAAGCTCGGAAAATGTTGGCTTAGGAGATTTCAATTGCTCTATCTACCTAGGAATACAGGCTTATCTATATACTCGGCTGATCAATCTAGGCCCTATAAATAATAAGATATTTAGTAGAGCTGATATGCCCTGAGTATAGCCCTTATTATTCGGTATATAGCTTAGCTAATAGTAATCTTAGGATTGCGATATATTAGATCTGATTTAGCTTAATATTATTAGAGAAACTACCTTAGTTATTTTCTAATATCCCTTTTTAGGCCTTATAATAGCTTCTAAAATATTATTAGTAAATAATCTATTAAGCTTTATACTTCCTCTTTTGCTTTCCTAGACTAGCCTTAATAGTTAAAGTATATACCTTAGGCTTATTGCTGTTATTGGCTTCGTTAAAAGATTTATTGTTATTTTTTCGGTAAAAATTTAATTTATAGCTATATCTTTATTTTATATTAACTTTTTTACTTTATAATACTAAAGTTATATATATTTTGTCTTAGGGTATATTATAGGGTTTTCGGCTAAGTTAATTATTAACTTATTATTTAAGTTTATTTTTATAATTTTTATATTTCCTTTATTATACTTAAGTTCCTAGAGCAAATCCTTAAGATATATAATTTCTTTATATACTTCTAATATAGTAATATATTTAGCTTTAGTTAATAATATAACTACGATTAGCTCTTATTTAAACCTTTAACTAATCGGTCTATTAACTAGCTTAAAAAGATATTTTATTATAAATTTATTATTATTAGTATTATTATATTAAAAAGAGTCGGAATAAGCCTAGAAAATCTTATTATATATATAATTTAGCCTAAATATTATTCCGATCTTAATTGTATTAGCTAGATATCTTATTACCCGTTTTGTTATTATATAATAATCGTTTATTAATTATATAAAATACCTACTTAAATAATATACTACAAAATTAATATTAAATCGGCTTATTCTAACTACCTAATTCAGGGCCTTAATAATAAATACGAAGTTATTTTTCAACTTCTTATTAATAACGTATTTAGAAAGTAGCTATTCTAGTTTTATATTCTTATTTATAATACTCTTAATAATATAACAATCTTCTATTCCTAATTGCTTAAGTATCTGGGCGATATAGCCCTTTTAAATAATAATTATTATATAATTATTGCGATTTCTTGAGATTTCTATTCTTAAATAAAAAGAAATAGCTCTTAAATATTTTAATTTAAATTCCTTATTAAGCTAAGTTTTTAGTTTGCTTATTGCCTTTTTTATATACAAAAGTATTAATAGATTATCTATATAAATAGCTATAATTATTCCTTTATTATTAATAAAGATAAAGTTATCTTTTTGAAGTTACTTAAAGCTAAAACTCTTTAACTTTGTTATTAATATTTCTCTTTACTCTTTAAATAATTATTTGAGGCTATATAGGGCCTTTTCTAAATAATATATATTGTTTATATTATCAGTATATTTATAAAGCTATTCTACCTATATTTTTTCCTTAAGAGTTGCTTCTAGAAAAGCAATATCGATATTAGAATATTCTATTTCTATATTATACTTTATTCCTGAGGCTAGGAGTATTTTTTAACTTAAAGTTTTTATAATTAATAAAAAAGTAATATTATAGTTTATTCCCTTTACTTATTCGAAGCCTTTAGTAACTTATTAAACTTTATATTTAACAATTTCGCCTTTAATATTTAGCTTAATTAATAATACTTATCTTCTTAAAAGTATTTTGTATTTTAATAATAGTTTTCTAATTTTTTATACCCCTTTGGATTTTATTATATCTAGTTCTATTTAGAATATTACTTTCTATTATTCTTTATCTAGCCTTAAGAATACTTCTCGCTAATTTTTAAGAAGGGTAATATTTTTGTTTTCGCTTATTTGGGAAGTCCGTATAAAGGGAAATCCTCCCCCTTTTACTCCTTTTTAAAGATTATAATAATTTATTAATAAATAAAGTCTTATAGACCGTCTTAATAGGTATTCTAATAGTATTAATAGCCTCTAATAAGTTTGAAGAGGTATTTATTATATTCCTAATACCTTTTGCTTATTATATAAAAATAATATATTATCGATATAAATTACAATTTTCTTATTTAGCTCTATATTTAATATTTACTTAGTATTTTGCTCGTTAAGGCTAAAATTAATTGCCTTATTAAGCTTAACGTTTTGAATATTAGCTTCCCTAAATCTGTTTTGTATATTAGGGCTAGGGCTAACTTCCTTATTAATATTAACGTTTTGAATATTTGCTTTTATATTCGCGGATTATTTATTTATTAATATATTATTTATTTTATTAAGAATATTAGGAATAATTTCTTTACTACTCCTTATTTCAGACAAGTATATCTTTATTAATATTATTTTATTAAAGATAATATAAATTGAAAGCCTTAATCCTTTAGCCTTTTTATCTTATACCCGATATTAATTGGAATTATTATTAAATCCTAAGAATCTATATTTAATACCCCGGAATTTGAATTTCTATTTATAAATATTTTTATTATATACCTAATAAATATATCCGAATAGCTTTATATAGCTAATATCTGGTTTCTTTTTAATTTATCCTTCGTATAATATTTTTCTATTAAATATTGCTGTAAAGAGCCTCTTTTTGATATATATTATAAAATTTAGAACTTTCCCCTAAAAATCTTTATTCAATCCTGAATAAAATAATATTATTCTAACTTATTCGAATAATATTCTATTATTTTATTTAATAATACCGTTTTGGTAAGGGCTATATAGTAATATCGGCTCCTATTAAATACTAGCCTAATTAAGAGTCGTTTATACTTATAAACTAATAAATTCTTTTGCACTATTTTTATATAAATAACTAATAATATATCCCTTAATATTGTTCTTCCTAATATAGTTCCTAATATAATTATCGATAGGGCCTGCTTCTCGCAGAGGAAGAAGATAAGTAATTATTATATTAATATATTTATTAATAAATATCAAAATATATTTTGTATTACTTTTTGTAAGAATAATCTTTCTATTTTTAATAATATTTATAAACTATTGCTCGTCTAAAAGTATTGCTTACTTATTCTTTATTAATTCGTAGTTAAAAATATAGGATTATTTTCTTATAATATAGGCTTTGTATTACTATTCCGGTAATATCGTATTTTTAAGTTTATTATTTTACTTAATATTTATTCCGGTAGTTACTTTTGCTATATTTTTTATTAAAGTTATTCTAATATACTTAAAACGTACGTACCAGAGCTTCTATAAGGCTAGAACGTCCTTTGTTCTAATATTCTTAATATACTTTTAATATTTTAAGGGAAACTAGGGAATAAAATAATTATTACCCGTTTTTTAACCTAAAAATAATATTTTCCCTGTCTTATCCCTAATATCAAAAAAATTTCCCCTAAACGATATCGTATATCCTTTTTTAGCTAGCTTTATTATTAAAATAACGTTATATTAGCTCTTTAAGATATAATATATATTTATTAGCTTAACTTCTTTATTATTATTAGTTGTTATAATAATAGAACCTTTCCTTTTTGCTATTATAATAATATCGTTAATCCTATTGATAGGGTAATTATATATATAATAAGAAATAAAACGCTACCGTTTAAAATAAATATAGATTTTAGCTCCTAAGTCCAAATAAACTTCTGATTTTCTAAACGCCTTACATACTAATTATATTATTAATATCTTTTTAAGATTAATAGTCGTTTTAGGGTTATATACCCTTAGGACCTGTCTTGTTTTCTCTTTATTATCTTTAAGGAGGAGTTTCTTATCTTTTGGCTTCTATTAATTAGGACGGAGGTTACTATTTAAATAATAATATTTTTCCTTTATATAAAATCCTTTATAATAGGAGTATTTCGGTTTGGTATTTTTATTATTTCCCTTTTTATTATTATTATTATTATTATTTTTCGTTTTCCCTTATTTTCTAAAGTTCCCTACCTTTAAGGCTTTCGAGGAGCCTCCTTAGCTTTGTTATTTATTATAAGTAAATATTACCTTAATAATCTCCTTAAAAATAATATTTTTATTAATATTATTTATAATTTAAACAATTTAGATCTAGTATAACTTTATCTTATCCAGGAGACCTTTTAAGAATAAATAAGCTAATATTATTTTATTTATAATTTATATTATTATTATTAAGCGATTATTCTAATAACGTAAATAGCTAATATACTTACTAATATTCTTGAAAATAATAGAATCTATATTAATTAAATACTGAATAGTTATATATATAATATAATTATTCTTCTTCTAGAATTTATTCTTTAAAAGCCTTTATATCTTTATAATATCCTTTTCGCTATTAAAGAGGTCTTTAATATATAATTTGTATACCAGAATAATAATAGCCTAGGCCTTTCTATTTATTAAGGGCAGATTATTATTAATATTATTTTTATCTTTATTAATAGCTAACCAAGATCCTTCTTTAATAAGGGTAATTTATATTTCGGAGGCTTAATTATAATAGTTGGAGATCCTTTCAAGGATAATTACTTTCCTATATATTACCTTTATAGTTTAATATAAGGGTAGATAAAATAATAATATTTATAAATTAAAAATTTGAATATTTTTCTTTTTATATAAATATACAGATATTAGCCGGGCTTATAACTTGTTAGCTTAGGAGATTTCAATTACTCTATTTACTTAGGAATATAGACTTATTTATATACTCGGCTGATCAATCTAGGCCCTATAAATAATAAGGTATTTAGTAGAGCTGATATACCCTGAGTATAGCCCTTGTTATTCGGCATACAGCCTGGCTGACAGTGATCCTAGGATTGCGATACGCTAGACCTGATTTGGCTTAGTACTGCTGGAGAGACTGCCCCAGCCATTCTCCAACAGAAAATTAATCGAATACTGCGTCTTTCCGATTTCAGCTTAGTGTGTTCACTCCGCGTCGCGGGCAACCTTGATGCACAGATTCCTTTATGTTACTCTTTGTCGCGCCAAAGATCAGTGGATGAGTATTCGTATGGACTGTGGCTGCGGATTCCGTCGTCAAGGAAATAACAGATACAAAGCCAGCAATCAAGCGCTGAATACCGCGTGATATTGCGATGTAAGGTACTCTGTAAATACCAAGGCCTCCTTTGAAATGCGTTTACCCAATGAGATCGCCCTGGACATTGTGTCGTACTTGAACAAAACCCAGTTCAAATCTGTCAGACTGGTATCCAAGCAGTGGTGCGACTGTGGGTCACAGTATCTCTTCGATCAGCTTTACGTCTCCCCTCGCAAAGAAGACCTGGACGTTTTCGAGTCTGTTACGCAGCATCCCATTCTGAGCAATTGTGTTCGGCGACTCATTAATTCCAACTCTCTTATACACTCCTTGACTATTACAAGGATATTCGGCAAGACTGGATCCAGCCCCCGCATCTATGGCCGAACAAACTGTGCCACAATGCTGAGGTCACTGGTTGGGTACAGGAATAAAGAAGCGAAGATATTCGCACTGGGCTACAGGAGTCGTCGAGCAGATTTCAAATCCCGAAGTTCGTTGTCGATGGCTATCGTGCATACAACGATCATGCGGGGCAGCAGCAAGATATTCAACTAAGTGGGCGCTTCTCCGAGATCCTTGCGCGCGGACTGAAGAAGCTGGATGCTTTGGACGAGGTGCTCATGGACCACGTTTGGTCTACTATATAAAGTGATTTCAATTCTCCGTTGGCACGAAATTGGAAACAGTATTACTGTAAGCCTACCCCATGGTATTGGGCCGCACACCACCGATTACAGAAGCATAACAATGCTCCAGGGCTCCAGCGTTGATACGAGCGCCGACATTACAGCAGTCTCTCGCATTGAAGACCTAACGCTTTGCTTCGCCTCATACGGAGAGGGAAATACCCAGGACTACATCGGAGATTGGAGTGGCCTTGAAACTCTTCTCAACTCTCTAAAATTCCTAAAGTCACTAAAGCTACGATTACCATGCTCCGTTGGCGATGACGAGCTGGCGAATGTGTACCTCAGGCAATACCAAGTCCTTCCTCAGCCAAAGACGTGGGAACGGCTCGAGTCGCTGATGCTCTGGGGTATGGCTGCAAGAGCGACGGAGGTCTGTTCCTTGCTTCTTACCAAGATGCCCGTACTACGTGATCTCAGTATTGCTTCAATTGAGCTTCTCACTGGAACATGGGAAGGGGTCATTGAGAGATTGAGGCAGGAGGGAGAGTTATCCTCATTTGAAATAGATGGGATGGAGGGTTTGGAATTCCTGCACCGCCAGAAGCAAGAATTTCCCTCGTTAGGGGAGCAGATCCCGGAGATCGAAGATTACGTTTTTAATGGTGGTCGTCATCCCTACCTCAAATCAGGTGAGCCATCCTCCACTTCTGCCAAGTTTTTGAAGACCATGGATGACCACCTTGAGCCTGACTCTGAGGTTGAGGACGATTCTGAGGATGAATCTATGGATGATTGGGAGGATACTGACGATGAGCTCCCGCATTCTCCATCAGAGTTTTCAGGTGATATCATGGACGTAGAAGAAATACTAGGGTATTCCTGATCAACAAGCATAGTATACCTAAGCCAGAAGTCGAAACTAAAAACAGGGTGTTCAAGGTTTATTGGCGACTGGATCAACTGACTAAAGCGAAGCTCGCGCCTTCAATGATACGATGCTACACGGATTGACAAGGGGTGGACTGTGAAATGGAGCTTTAGATCCTCAATTACCACCTCTAGCGATCAACACTCGCTTTTTTCGGTATCGATAGAAACGAAGCTTATTGCTGGTCCCTGGCAAAAGATCCACCTCTGCAATCGCCCAGTTTTGCTATTCTGGCCGCTTGAATCGATGTCCTCATTTGCCGACAAGCTTTGAGACAGTAGTGCCTGACCTTTTTGCAAATGTCATCCGATCATAGCATACCTTACTTGAACACAGGCATATCGTTGAGAAATTCTACAGCTGCAACGGCAATAAAGCGCGGCCGGAGAAGGATTCCTGTAAACATTGATAGTATACAACCCGTCTTTCGTCTTCGTTATCAAGAACCACCATCACCCCCTTAGAGGCAGAATATGCTGCCCCAAAACATGCTGCCGACAAAGCGGACATTCCGGTTTCTCCCTTACCCAATCTAATATGCACGTCCAGCAAAAAACATGGCCGCACGTAGTCACACTTGGATCCTTCATCGGCTCAAGACACAGCGTGCATTTCCTTTGCTGCTGCGGTTGCAACCACCCCAGGACCGACGGATCGGAGAGATCATACCGCGGAACCGAAGACGATAGCAAAGGAGTATGCGTAGCGACAGCAATACGGGACCTGCCGTCCGCGGCATTACCAGTTACTGGCAGCGTTTTGTTCTCCTCCGCCGATGCTTGCGACCCCAAATCCACTTCCACCCCATCATCCAGCACAGCACTGGCCCCATCCGTAGGCAATTCCATAGTAATCGTACTCTGCACATGCAACCACCCTTGCACCACCATCTGCAACACCAAAAGCACCCCCAGAACTTCATACCCCACCCTCTGCTCGGGCGGGCTCAGCCGTTTCGAGAATATATATCTGAGTCCTGTAATTCGTTTACTGAGATGGTAATAGCTCCCCGTGAAATAGAACACAGCCAAACTAAGCGCATAGAACGGGCTCGGCGACGTGATACTCGCCAGATGCTCAAGCAAATACGCTTGGATTCGATAAGATGCCGAGTGCTTATCCCTCCTGCTCGCGAGATTCTTCTCTAGCCGTAACCGTATCCTCGCCCGCAGCGCAGGTAATAACTTCCCCAGCCCATACGGCACCAGCACCACACCGACTATGTACCCCGCCCTCCTCCCCACGATCGGCAGTTTCCTCGTTGCCCCTTCTACCTGATGGATATCGCAGTACTCTTCCCCCAGCGTGCGATTCCCGATGAAGGTAGTGAGACCGAGGTAGAGGAGTTCGGTGAAGGTGCGGGCTTCGGCGTCGAAGGTGTGCGAGAAGCGGGAGCCGTAGAGGCGGCGCAAGATTGTGGAGAGGGACGTGTGCAGGGTGGAGGTGAAGTAGGTGTCTTTTTGGTTGGAGCGAATTATGTCGGGGGAGGAGGCGTAGGGGTAGAGGTAGCTGGGGGAAGGAGGCTGGGAGATGGGATCTTGGGAGGGTGGAGGGGTGGGGACGGTGGTGGTTGACATGTTGCGCTGCCAGGCGATTGAAAACTGACGTGTGTTAAATGCTTTAGAGAGGGGAGTTGAAAGAGTGTTTGCTGGAGTGGAATGTAGATACCTCGGCGCGTGATCCAACGCCAATTTAAGATTAGATGAACTTTTGAAGCTCTGCTGTTAAAGCGGCAGTAAACAAGTTACTTTTCCCAAGGAGGCTCTTTTTGGATCTGTGGCTTCTTACCAAAGTTTATAGATACCATTCCTTTCGCTTCCTCGTCTTTTTCTCTCGCACAGATTTTTGTCCTGAGCATGTCTACGGCATGGACGGCGATGTTTCTGTCGAACCCGAGCTCGACGGCTTCAGTCGAGTCCTTCCTTTACCTTACCGCATAGGCGTCATCTTTGTACTCGGTAATACATCAGCCAGATTTGCCCATTGCTCTCCTGCTAATTCTCCAATAGGCGTGTGGGCATGGGGTGTCAATCTCCATTACCTTTCGATCTTGAAAATAGTACGCGACAAGTCGTTTACAAGAAACCCAATTCAGCTGACAGAGGCCACAGGACTTGCCGGCTCTGATAAAATACTCGACTCGCTCCTCTACTATACATTCTCACCATCAGCGAACATATAGGCTTGCCGCCATTGCTACAATTCCCTTGATCGCCTCAATCCTACTTTACTGGACCATCACCCGTGGTGAACCATCACTCGTTGTCGCATGGGACATCCTCCCACAATCCTATCTTTTCCTACTCGCCCTACTATTCCTTCTGCCCCTACAAAGCCTGTCCTTCACGGGCAGATACCGCTTCCTCGGAACCCTAAAACGCGTCAGTGTAGGAGGAATCGCTGAGGCAGGCGATGGAAAGTTCGGGGACATTCTCCTAGCCGATGTCTTGACGTCTTACGCAAAGGTCTTGGGGGACTGGTTCGTCGCAGGATGCATGTTCTTCTCCCCGGGTGTCTCGTCGACGGATAAGCCAGACCGAAGTTGTGGTGGGGCATACATGGTGCCTTTGATCATAAGCATCCCGAGCTTGATACGTTTACGACAGTGCCTCATCGAATATGGAAGAGTGCGGAGCAATCCTACCACAACTTCGGGATGGGGGGGCCAGCATCTTGCCAACGCTTTGAAGTACTCGACTGCGTTTCCTGTCATCATACTCAGTGCCCTGCAGCGTGGTTATGACCCAAACAAGATTGGCATGAGCGAGACCGGGCTCTTTCGTCTGTGGTACATCGACCTCTCTCTTCCTACAGGCTAAGCACTGACTGACGATCTCTAGGCTCTTCTTCGTCTTTCTAAACTCCTTCTACTCCTTCTACTGGGACGTAGCCAAAGATTGGGACCTCACGCTGTTTGCCCCTTCCTCTGTCCGCAACAACCCCGAACATCCATGGGGCCTCCGGCGTCACACCCACTTCCACACGAAAGAAATGTACTACGGCGCAATCATCATAGATCTAATGCTACGCTGCACATGGAGTTTCAAGCTCTCTCCCCATCTTGACCATTTCAATGACCTCGAAGGCGGAATCTTCGTCATGGAATTTCTCGAAGTGCTGAGGCGCTGGATGTGGATCTTCTTTCGCGTGGAGACAGAATGGGGTACGCATTTCTCTCCATTTATCCTTAAAGTACGCAAGGCTAATTAGGGTGTTTCCCAGTCCGCACAAACCGCGGTCCACCCCCTGACGACATCCTCCTCGGCGACGTCTCAACCAGGCTTGACTCCCCCAAACTCCCCTCCTTCCCCAACCCACTCAGCCCTGGCTTCCCCAAATGATTCCATCAAACGAACCGTCCCCATCAAGTCGGCTCATTGAAAATATCAACCAAGTCGCACGGAAACGCCGTGATGCGCTTCACATCCACGCACTTCTCCTGCTCCGGCTTCACCACCTTCTTATACTCCTCATCCGCAAACACCTCCATAATCTTCTCATAACTCGGCGCCTCGAAAATCGCAATACCGTCGAAATCCCCCAGCGCATACCCCATCGATTGCAGCCGCGCCATCTGGCCTTCGTTCCTGTGCGACTGCTCAACCACTCAGCCATCCATCATCCCCAAAAACCCTCCCCGACCCAAACAATGAAGCCCTAGAATGAAGTAAAGGCAAAGCAAGGCCAACGCACCTGCTCATACTTCAACAGATTTCGCTTCACGACCCCAATCTGCGTGAACGCCGGCGCGTACTCGTCCTTCCACTGCGCGCAGAACTGCGCCAGGCTCAGCCCGGGCTTGCGGTACACGAGCGCGACCAGCCGCACCCTGTCGGGGCGGATCGAGGGCGTGGCGTGCGGTTTGTGCACTGCGGGGATGGATTCCATGTTAAGTTGTCGAGGGGGGATGCTTGGGGGGGGGGGTGGGGGATGGTGATGATTTGGGTGAGGGGAGGTGGGCGA
>JAABUQ010006551.1_pt1 | contig 17565 bp, 19 predicted proteins | sample 5560001 | NCBI WGS metagenome assembly JAABUQ01 (sample SAMN10711888, study PRJNA513371) | rock metagenome | isolation source: Antarctica rocks | place: Antarctica: Victoria Land, Finger Mt nord | collected 2015-12-18
GACTCACACACGTTCCCAGCAGCCACCACGCCCCAGCCCCGGCCCTCCCGCTCACCAGCCCCCACAGCAGCCCCAGCAACCCGAACGGCACGGCAAACGTCAGCCCCGTCCCCAGATGCCCCGCCGGCCGCGACCTCCGCGTACTCTTCATCCATCGCAGCTGGTCCCTGAACGACGCCCCGAAGCTCTGCGGCAGCACCATCAGCCGAATCACGTGGTTCGACATCCGCACCCCCAAGCCCTTCTCCGCCAGCCTGTTCCCCAGCACGAAATCTTCCGCAAACCACTGCCCCAGATCCTCGTACCCCCCCGCCTCCGCAAACGCGCCCTTGCGCAGGATCATCGTCACCCCCAGCGCAAACCGCGTCCCCTCCAGCATGTCCGCCACCAGGATCCCCCCCGACATCTCCACACTCTTGCCCACCGCATCCAGCCGCGCCGCAAACCCGCCCGTCGTCCGGCCAAGGTACAGGCACGACGCCAGCGCCACCGTCCCATCCGCCAGCACCTGCACACACCGCCGCAGATAGTCCGGGGCCACCCGCGCATCCGCGTCGCTCGTCACCAGCACCTCGTTCGCCGCCGCCTCCGCCAGCCGCTGCAGAGACCACATCTTCGCATTCGGAAACTCCGGCTCGCCGCACGTCAGAAATCGCGCCCGCACCCCCGGATACCTCGTCGCCACCCGCTCCGCCAACTGCAACCCCGCATCGTCGTCATGCCGCGCGCAAAACAAAACCTCAAACTCCGGATAGTCCAACTCAAAGAATCGCCGCAGATTCTCCTCGAGATCCGGCTCCACCCCATGCAGCGGCTTCAACATACTCACCGCCGGCAGAAAACTCGCCGGCGCCCCATCCTCCCGCCGCTTCCTCCGCCCAAACCGAATCGCCGCCACCACCACCAGCGCGGTGTAGATCGTCGACGTCACCGTTCCCACCGCCGCCACCCAGAAGATCGCCCTTCTCGCCACACCCATTCCGAAACCTTACCTCTTCTTGGCCGTCGTCTTCTCCACCGGCATCACCACCGGCCGCCGCAGTGGCACCAGACCCGCCTCCCCCGTCTGCGCCTGCTGCATCCGGCTCAGCATCTCCGTCCGCACATAATCCACAAAGCCCTGCATCTGCCGGTTCATCTCCTCCATCCGCTCCCGCATCTGCAGCACAATCGCGATCCCCGCGATATTCACCCCCAGGTCCCGCGCCAGATTCAAAATAAACTCCAGCCGCTCCAGATCCTCGTCCGTATACAGCCGCGTGTTGCCGTCACTGCGCGAGGGCCGCAGCAAGCCCTCGCGCTCATACAGCCGCAGCGTCTGTGGATGAATCTGGTACATCTCCGCAACCGCCGAGATCATGTACGCGCCCTTCGACTTCCGCTTCGTCGCCATCCCCTACCTCATCGACCTGATGCACAAAAAGTCTAGCCTTTCCTGTCCGCAACCCGCCAGCGAAACTCGCTCTTCCGCATCCCGCATCACAGTAGAGGTGATGACGAACCCCAACCGCAGCACCCCCACCCCCATCCAGATCCTCGCCGGCGTCACCGCCGCGGCCGCCGCCTGGCTCCTCCTCCCCAAGCCTCGCCGCTCCCCCGGGGTCACCGTCATCACCGGAGGCTCGCGCGGCCTGGGTCTCGCCCTCGCCCATCGCTTCGGGGAGGCCGGCGACCGCCTCGTCCTCTGCGCTCGCGACGCCGACGAGCTCGCCCGCGCCCAGCAGGCTCTCCTCAGCGCCGGTTCCGTCCAGACCCCCGACCACATCCTCCTCGTCCCCGCCGACCTTCCCGCTGACGCCCAGTCCCTCATCGACCAGACCCTCAGCCGCTTCGGCCGCCTCGACACCCTCATCAACAACGCCGGCGTCATCGAGGTCGGCCCCATCGAGAATCAGCCGCTTGAAGCCTTTCACCGCGCCATGAGCACCAACTTCTTCGCCGCGCTCCACACCATCCACGCCGCGCTTCCCCACCTCCTGTCACAGCCGGAGATCAATGGCCGCCGCGCCTCCGTCATCAACATCTCCTCGATCGGCGGCAAGGTCCCCGTCCCCCACCTCCTCCCCTACGTCGCCAGCAAGTTCGCCCTCACCGGCCTCTCCGAAGGCCTCCACGCCGAGCTTCGCCTCAAGGGCATCCGCGTCACCACCGTCTGCCCCGGCCTTATGCGCACCGGCTCCTCCATCCAGGCCGAGTTCACCGGCCAGGCCGAAAAAGAGTTCCAGTGGTTCTCCCTGGGATCCATCACCCCCGGCCTCGCCGCCAGCACCTCACACGCCGCCAACCGCATCTACAACGCCACTGCCGCCGGCTGCGCCGAGATCACCATCACCCCGCAAGCCTGGCTCGCCGCCCGCATCGTCGGCCTCGCCCCCGCTGCCTCGCAGTTCCTCGCCGCCTACGCCAACCAGTACATCCTCCCCGCCCCCGCCGCTAACCCCAGCCCGCTCATCCCAGGCGCCCACCTCAAAAAGTCAGGTCACTCCGAACTCGAAAAAGCCCACAACCAGGCCTAGCTTCACCCGGCGGCGCGCCCATGTCTCTCCTCCGCGCACCTCCGTGATCTCTCGCCCCCGCGTCTCGCCGCCGTCAACTCTTCCCCGCCTCCCCCATCTCCGCATAGGCCCGCTGCAACACCTTCGCCGAGCTCGCCAGCGCCGCCTGCTCCCCTGCATCCAGCTCCAACTCCAGCACTCGTTCCACCCCGCCCTTGCCCAGAATGCACGGCGTGCTCAGCACCACGTCGCGCAGACCGTACTGCCCATCCATCCCCGTCGACACCAGCAGCACCGATCGCTCATCCCGCAACACCGCCTCGCAGATCCGCGCCACGCACGCCGCAATCGCAAAGCAGGTATTCCCCTTGAGCGCCGCCACCTCCGGCCCCGCTCTCCGAACCTCCGTCTGCATCTGCTCGCGGGAGGGCAGCGCCTCCGCCCCGGGAAAGCGCGCCAGCGGTATCCCCCCGATCCGCGCCGAGCTCCACACCGCCACCGACGAGTCCCCATGCTCCCCGATCACGCTCGCCTGCACCGATCGCGCGTCCACCCGCAGCCGCTCGCCCAGCATCGCCTGCAAACGCTCCGAATCGATCAACGTCCCCGTCCCAATAACCCGTTCGACCGGAAACCCCGACTCCCTCTGCGCGAGGTACGTCAGCACGTCCACGGGATTAGTCGCCAGCAGCAGAACACCCTCGAACCCGCCCTCCCGCAGGCGCTCCGCACACGTCCGCACCACCTCGGCGTTGTCGGCCAGCATATCCAGCCGTGATCCTCCAGGTTTCCCCGGAGATCCGGCCGTCAACACCACCATCGCACTCGCCGCTGCATCCCGGTACGTCCCCGCCCGGATCGTCACCGGCACACCCAGCGGGACCGCCTGCTGCAGGTCCAGCGCCTCCCCCTTTGCCAGATCCTCCGTCGCGTCCACCAGAATCAGCTCGCGCACAGTGTGCTTCTGCAAAAGCGCATTGGCACACGCAATCCCCACATGCCCACATCCGATAATCGCCACCGACGCCTGCTGTACGGACATCACGGACCTCTCTCTTCCTTCTCAACTCAACCGCAATCCTGCAGCGCCAACCAGTCACCGTCCCATCCCTGCAGACACCGGCAGCACAAAGGCCTCTCAGGCGTAGGCCACGCCTTCGATCTCGATCTTCCACGCCGGGTCCGCAAGGCCGGCGACAATCACCGTGCTCGCAGGCCGGAGATCCCCAAGCACCTCCGCTCGCGCGGCGCGGCTGGCCGGGATCTCGGCGGCGTTCGGAATAATCATCGTCACCTTCACCAGGTTGCCGAACCCCATGCCCGCCGCCGCCAACTGCCTCCCAACATTGCGCCAGGCAAGCCGTGCCTGCTCTTCCATGCTCGACGGAACCGTTCCGTCCACCTCGGTCCCGAGTTGGCCGCTGAGAAACAGAATCCGGTTGCCGCCGCTCACCTCGACCGCCTGGCTGTACGCACCCACAGGCTTCGGAGCGTCCTCGGCATTGATCTCGCGCGTGTGCATCTGCTCGCTCCGTCACCACAGAAAAGGCCCGCCACCGAAATGGCGCAATGACCCATAATACCGATCCCATTACGTCCGCTAATCTCATCGGGGCATCCCCAGCGTCAGCAGGTGCCACGGCGCGGCGTTGGCCGGAATCGCCAGATCGCAGCACACGCGCCGCGTACTCACCCGCGCCTCAAACCTCCCGAAACATCTCCGCCCGCGGATCCTCCGGATTCAGCCGCGCCAGCTCCCGCAGAATCTCCTTCGACCGCTCGTCCTGCACCTTCGGCACCTGCACCTTCACCTCCACAATCTGGTCGCCGCGCACACCCTCCCGCGCCGCGCTTGGCACACCCTTCTCCCGCAGCCGCAGCTTCTGCCCGGTCTGCACCCCCGGCGGAATCTTCAGCTGCGTCCGTCCCCCGCCCTCGTGCGTATCGATCGTCGGCACCTCGATCTTCGCGCCCAGCGCCGCCTCCGAGATCGTAACCGGAACCGTGACATGAACATCATCGCCCGCCCGTGCAAACACCGGATGCGTCCCGCCCTTGATGATCAGGTAAAGATCCCCGGCCGCTCCCCCGTCCGTCCCCGCGTTGCCCTTGCCCGCCAGCCGTATCCTCTGCCCATCCCGCGTCCCCGGCTTGATCCGGAACTCAAGCGGCTCCTTCCGCGTCACCACACCCGCCCCCTCGCACGTCGGACACGCATTCTGCACCTTTCCGCTGCCGCCGCACTTCGGGCACTGAATATTGAACTTCATCCGCCCGCCCATCTGCGTCACCTGCCCCGACCCATGACACTCCGGGCACTCCATCACACCCCCCTGCGCCCCGCGTCCCTTGCACGTCTTGCACGTCTCCTGCCGCGTAATCTCCAGCCGGGTCACACCACCGCGAACCAGCGTCCAAAAGTCCACGCTCACCTGGTACTCAAGATCCGTCCCCGGCTGCGCGCCCTTCTGCGCCTTCTGCCCGCCGTTGAACATCCCGCTGAAGATGTCGCGAAACCCCCCGAACCCGCCCCCGGCCGGCTCCTGCTGCGCCGCCCGTTCCCCACCCTGGAACCCCGAAAAGTCAAACCCGCCGAAGTCAAACGGCACCTCCCGCGACCCACCCGCGCCGCCTCCGCCCGCCGGCCGGCCTCCACCCGAAAACCCGCCGCCGTATCCACCGCGCGCTGCCGCCTCCGCCGCCGCCGCGTCGATGTTGTCCGAGTAGAAGCCGAACTGGTCGAACACCTTTCTCTTCTTCTCGTCGCTCAGCACATCGTTCGCCTCGGAGATCACCTTGAACTTCTCCTCAGCCTTCTTGTCGCCGGGGTTCACATCCGGGTGATACTTCCGCGCAAGCTTCCGAAACGCCTTACGAATCTCATCCGGCGTCGCCGTCTTCTTCACGCCCAGCGTGCCGTAATAATCCTTCTGCTGTGCCGTCGCCATTCATCTTCCCTCTCGAGCTACGTGTCGTTTCACTTCCTTCCGAAGCTGGGGCAGAAGTTCCTTCCTTGCGACCGCAACCTCGTACGCCTTCTGCATATTGATCCAAAACTCCGGAGTTGTCCCAAAAAACAGGCTTAGCCGAAATGCCGTGTCTGTTGATATTCCTCGCCGCTCATTCGTGATTTCAACAATGCGTGTCGCGGGTACCCGCAGCGCGATCGCCAATGCGTTCGCCGACATTCCCAAGGCCGCGAGATAATCCTCCCGCAAAAATTCTCCGGGATGAATCGCGATCAGATGATCCTGCTGTGTTCTCTTTGGCATAGCCACCCCTCAGTGGTAGTCCGTTATCTCCACCTTCGAAGCATCACTTCCCGTCCACACGAAGCAGACGCGATCTTGGTCATTGATGCGGATACTGTGCTGTCCTTTTCTGTCTCCCCTTAGCGCCTCAAGCCGGTTTCCCGGTGGCTCTCGCAAATCGGTCAGCGATGTCGCAAAATCCAGTTGCCCGAGCCGGCGGGCCGCCACGCGTGCCATGCTGCCAAACCGCTTGCTCTTCCCCGTAAGAAACACCGCGCGCGTGTCGTCATCTTTGAAATCGAGGATCACACGCCAAGCGTAACACGTCTGACGTTCTACGCCTCGGCTTCACGCCGTCTCACTCCGCCTGGCACGTCGGACACCAGTACAAGCTCCGTCCCGCCATATCCTTCTTCAACACCGTCGTCCCACACACCCAGCACGGCTTTCCGTGCCGCCGGTACACATAGTGCACCTCCTGCTTCAGCGCCGGGCTCTCGTCCTTGTGCGGCCGATGCTTCACCAGCGTCGTCACAATCCGCCGGTCCACCATGCCCGCCTCCAGCAGCGGCCGCGCCTCCTTCCAGATCGCCCGCAACGTCGCCGCCGGCACCTCCGCCCCAGGGACGAACGGACTCAGCCGCGCCCGAAACAGCAGCTCCGCCCGATAAATATTCCCGATCCCCGACATCACCTCCTGCTCCATCAGCAGAAACCCGATCGGCTTCTTTGCCTTCGCAATCTTCTCGATCGCCGCGTCCACCCTGTCCCCATTCAGCGGATCAGGCCCCAGCCGCTCCAGCAGCGCCTCCCACCTCTCCTGCGAGTACACGCTGCAGTCCGTCGGCCCGCGCAGCTCCGCCCACTCCACCGTCGCCGCATCCATCCCGCCCGCATCCCCGCTCGCGTACCATCCCCGCCGGATCTTCTCGACCGGCCCCGCCGGCCCCTTCGCCTTCGCCCCCACCCGCCACATGCGCAGCCGCAGCATCCCGCGAACCTCCGGCAACGGCATCAGCCCCTCCGTCCAGTCGCCAAACCGCCCCAGATGCACATGCAGGATGCGGTCCTTGCCAAAGTCATACCCCAGGTGCTTCCCCACCGCGAGCACCCGCTCCAGCTTCCTCCCCTCCAGCATCGCCGCATCGCGGAACCGCCCGTTCGGCCCCTCCACATGCATCTTCTTTCCCGCAAACGCCTCCGCATGCCGCTCCGCCCACCGGTGGACCTCGTTGCCCTCAGGCATCCACGCTCTCCTTCGCGTCCACCTGCTCCCGCGCGTCCACGCGCTCCCTGGCAACCGCGCTCTCGGCCGCGTCCACACCCTCCTGCTTGGCCTCGTTCGCCTCCAGGTCGTCCAGCAGAGCCGCTCGTCGTACCTCATCCTTGCGCCGCGTTCGTCGCGGCCGCCCACCCGTGCTCAACTCGTATTTGTAGTGCTCGATAATCCGATCCGGCGTCCACAACGCCCAGTGATTCGCATTCTGCTTGTGCATGCGCCGCAGTTGGATCTCGTCCATCTGCCGCATCAACCTGCGCAGGTCGCTGTAGTGGTCCGAAAACGAGCTCTCGTCGCTCTCGATCAGCGCCTGCATATCCACATACACCGGCTGCGCCCACTCATAAAACGTGTGCCACACGTCGTACACGTCCAGATGGCCCTTCTTCACCAGCAGCGCCAGGTGCTCATAAAAGTCCAGCACCTCAAACGCACTCACCGGCGGGTCATCCAGATCCCACACCTCCAACCCGCTCTCACTCAGCCGAGCCTCCGCCAGCCTTCTCCGCGCCGCAACAAACGCCTCCGACAGAAAGAAACCCAGCTGCTTTTCGAGGTTCGCAACCGCCCTGTACTCGCGCTCGTGGCGCAGCTGCAGCGCCGCATACGCGATCGCGCCGGCGCTCGTCAGCACCAGCACCGCCGTCGCAATCGATTGCACCTCAACCCAGTCAACCACCATAGCCGCTTCGCTCCAGCCCTGTCCGCAGACTCAGTTCCAAACCTGCCGTGCCTCAACCGCCTCAATCGAAAACATCTGGTCCGGCTCCGCCTCTTGCATCTTCCGCGCAAACCGCTCCGCCTCAGCCTTCGTGTCGAACATCATCCGGCTGTATAACTGCCCCGCCCGAACCTGGTCGCAGCGCCACATCGTTTCGGTCATCGCTCCCCCTCCACTCGCCTGCTCGTAGTCAAACTGCCAGGAAACATTCGCGTATAGCTCGTCTTTGCTGCCTCTCATCGTGTCAACACCCTTCTCGCCTTCAAGTCGCTCTCGGTCTCTCGCGGCCTCGTTCTTCACTCCATTCGATGCAGCAGCCCCGCCGACGCTCCCGGGGAAAGCAAGAGGGGCACCCCCTGCGGAACGCCCCTCTCCCCTCTGCTTCTATGCGATCAACATCGTTCCCGTCCGTAAAACTTACTTCCGCTCCACGTCCACGTACTCGGCGTCGATCACACCCTCTTCCTTCTTCGGCTCCTCGGTCGTTCCCTCTGCGGCCGCCGCCCCGTCCGTCGGTGCCGAGGCACTCGCCTTGTACATCGCCTCCGCCAGCTTGTGACTGACCGTCGTCAGCTTGTCCTTAGCCGTATTCAGCTCACTCGCACTCGGGCTTCCACTCAAGGTCGACTTCGCCTCCGACAGCGCTGTCTCCACATCGCTCTTGTCGCCGCCGGAGATCTTGTCGCCGTTCTCCTTCAGCATCTTCTCGACGTTGTAGACCATCGAGTCCAGGCCGTTGCGCGCCTCAACCGCATCGCGCTGCTCCTTGTCCTCGGCGGAGTGGGCCTCGGCATCCTTCGCCATCCGCTCCACCTCCTCCTTGCTCAGGCCCGAAGAGCTCGTGATCGTGATCTTCTGATCCTTGCCCGTTGCGTTATCCTTCGCCGTCACATTCAGAATGCCGTTCGCGTCGATGTCAAACGTCACCTCGATCTGCGGCACGCCACGCGGAGCCGGCGGAATCCCACTGAGCTTGAACTTGCCCAGCGTCCGGTTCTGCGCCGCCATCGGCCGCTCGCCCTGCAGCACATGCACCTCAACCTCGGTCTGTGAGTCCGCCGCCGTCGAAAACGTCTCCGTCTTCTTCGTCGGAATGGTCGTGTTGCGCGTGATCATGCCCGTCGCCACACCGCCCATCGTCTCAATCGCCAACGTCAGCGGAGTCACGTCGAGCAGCAGCAGGTCCTTCACCTCGCCCGACAGAACACCAGCCTGCACCGCAGCACCGATCGCGACCACCTCATCCGGGTTCACACCCTTGTGCGGCTCCTTGCCGAACAGCTCCTTCACCAGCTGCTGGATCTTCGGCATACGCGTCTGCCCGCCGACCAGCACCACCTCGTCGATCTTCGACGCGTCCACGCCGGCATCCTTCATCGCCTGCTTCGACGGTCCAACCGACTTCTGCAGCAGGTCATCGACCAGCGACTCCAGCTTCGCCCGCGTCAGATTCCGCACCAGGTGCTTCGGCCCCGTCGCATCCGCCGTGATAAACGGCAGGTTGATCTCCGACTCCTGCGCCGTCGACAGCTCGATCTTCGCCTTCTCCGCCGCATCCTTCAAGCGCTGCAGCGCCATCTCGTTGCCCTTCGCCGTCAGGTCGAGACCGGTGTCGGACTTGAACTCCGCGATCAGCCAGTCCACAATCCGCTGGTCGAGGTTGTCTCCTCCAAGGTGGGTGTCACCATTGGTCGACTTCACCTCGATCACGCCGTCGCCCACCTCAAGAATCGAGATATCGAACGTTCCGCCGCCGAAGTCGTAGACCGCGATCGTCTCGTCCTTCTTCTTGTCGAGCCCGTACGCCAGCGCCGCCGCCGTCGGTTCGTTCACAATCCGCTTCACATCCAGACCCGCGATCTTGCCCGCGTCTTTGGTCGCCTGCCGCTGCGCATCGTTGAAGTACGCCGGAACCGTGATCACCGCCTCGGTCACGCTCGTGCCCAGGTAATCCTCCGCTGCCTTCTTCAGCTTCTGCAGGATCATCGCCGACACCTCCGGCGCCGTGAACTCCTTGCCCTGCGCCATCACGCCAACGTTGTCGCCCTTCGACACCACCTTGTACGGCACCATCTTCATCTCGGCGCCGACCTCGTTCATCCGCCGGCCCATAAACCGCTTGATCGAGTACACCGTGTTCTCAGGGTTCGTGATCGCCTGCCGCTTCGCCACCTGACCGACCAGGCGCTCGCCGCTCTTGGTAAACGCCACGATCGACGGCGTCGTCCGTCCACCCTCCTCGTTCGCAATCACCTTCGGCTCGCCGCCCTCCATCACCGCCACGCAGCTATTCGTCGTCCCCAAATCAATCCCGATAATCTTCGCCATACCAACCTCTCCTCATATCCCGTCAGCCGATCTCCTCGGTTCTGTCCGGTCTTATCTCGCCACCGGTCCATGATCTCACATCTGAGTCACTTACTGTCAATCAATCTGATACAGAGATTATCCGCAAGATTCACGGCGAGCCAACCCACTCGCCAACTCCTCCTCACACAGACGCCCAGCTCGCTCCGGCCCACACAGACGTCCCCACTCCCTGCAACACCTGTCCCAAGTCGCTCCAGCCCCAGTCCCCAAAGGTGCTATGTCCCATCCAGGCGTCCGCCGCTACCCTTCCCGGAGAGTCTCGCACTCTCGAAAGCTGGACCGCCCGATGCCCCTGCCCGCCTCCACCTCTGCCCTTCGCCCGCCCAGCGCCCACTGTCCCTCCCGAACCAAACGCCGCCTCCTCGCCGTCACCTCGCTCGGCCTCGCCGGCCTCATCGCCGGCCTCCTCACCGGTTGCGGCTCCGGCATCCTCCCCTCATCCACCACCGCCCCCAACCCCTTCGCCCAGGCCGCGGGAAACTGGCAGATCTCCTCCTCTGCCGCCACCGCCGCTCGTCTGCCGGCCGTCGGCGGCAGCCTCAGCGTCTCCTCTGGACCCAACGCCGCGGCCACCGTCACCGGCATCCTCCACCCCCTCTCCACCGCCAACTCCGCCGCCAACTCCTGCCTCCCCGCCTCGACCGCCCTCCCCGTCAACGGCGCCGTCGACGCCTCGGGCCAGCTCGCCCTCAGCGCCAACCTCCCCAACGGCGGAACCCTCGCCGTCGCCGGAACCCTCGCCGCCGACCGCAAAAGCCTATCCAACCCCACCTACACCATCACCGGCGGCCCCTGCGCCTCGCCCGCACCCCAAACCTCCGCCCAAAGCATCCACCCCCGCGACCCCGCCCCCCCCGTCACCGCCCAGCAGTACCAAGCCGTCAGCGGCACTTACGTTGGAACCCTCACTACCTCCGACGGCCAGACCTTCGCCCTCTCCTCCACCCTCACCCAAACCTCCACCACCGACGCCAACGGCGTCTACCACGTCGACGGCTCCGCCGCCTCCCCCGGCAACCGCTGCGTCCCCCCCGCCCACCGCCTCCACCATCGACGGCGGCAGCATCTCCACGACCTACACCGACTCCGCCACCGGCGCCACCATCTCCGCCACCGGCGCCACCTCCCCCGACGCCGCCACCATCACCATCTCCAGCTGGACCATCAACAGCACCTGCGGCTCCGCCACCGGCGCCGGAACCCTCACCCGGCAGTAGCTCCGCCTCACATCCGCACCGCACCGCCAGACAAAACTTCCCCGAAACCGGAAATGGAGCGAATCAGAGACTCCCGCATCTATAACGGCAGGTCCCGTCTCCGCACCGAGGCGCGGCTCCACTCTCCGAGAAGGAACCGACCTCCAGAATGGCCGCAGCCTCTGTCAGCTCCCCCGCCGAAGAACAACAGGCCGCCGAGGTCACCGCCGGCATCAACCCCTGGCTGATCGCCGCCGCCGTCATGCTCGCTACCTTTATGGAGGTCCTCGACACCTCCATCGCCGCCGTGGCCCTGCCCTACATCGCCGGCTCCCTCTCCGCCTCCAACGACGAGGCCACCTGGGTCCTCACCTCCTACCTCGTCGCCAACGCCATCGTCCTCCCCATGTCGAACTGGTTCTCGCTCCGCTTCGGTCGCAAGCGGTTCCTCATGTCCTGCGTCGCCATCTTCACCGTCGCCTCCTTCCTCTGCGGAGCCGCCCCCACCCTCGGCTTCATGCTTCTCGCCCGCGTCCTCCAGGGAGCCGGCGGAGGCGCCCTCCAGCCCATCTCCCAGGCCATCCTCGTCGAAAGTTTCCCGCCCGCCAAACGCGGCGCCGCCATGGCCGTCTTCGCCCTCGGCGTCGTCGTCGCCCCCGTCCTCGGGCCCACCCTCGGCGGCTGGCTCACCGATACCTACTCCTGGCGCTACGCCTTCTACATCAACATCCCTATCGGCATCGCGGCGCTCTTCATGATTAACACCTTCATCAAAGACCCCGCCTACATCAAAAACGCCCGCGTCCCCAAGTTCGACAACATCGGCCTCGGCACCCTGATCGTCTGGACCGGCTGCCTCCAGGTCGTCCTCGACAAGGGCCAGGAAGACGACTGGTTCGGAGCCGTCTGGATTCGCTGGGCCGTCGCCGCCCTCGTCATCTCCTTCGTCTGGTTCGTCTACCACTGCTGGACGAAAAAAGATCCGCTCGTCGACCTCAAAGTCTTCAAAGACCGAAACTTCCTCGTCGGCTCCACCCTCATCTTCCTCTTCGGCGTCGCCATCTACTCCACCACCACCGTCCTCCCGCTCTTCTACCAGGAGCTCCTCGGCTACACCGCCTTCACCGCCGGCATCGCCGTCGCCCCTCGCGGCCTCGGCGCCATCTGCGGCATGCCGGTCATCGGCTTCCTCTCCAACAAGGTCGACCCCCGCTACCTCCTCACCTTCGGCTTCGGCCTCTTCGGCATCACCACCCTATACTTCGGCAACCTCACCCTCGATATCTCGCCCACCACCTTCCTCATCCCCATCCTGCTCACCGGATTCGCCCTCTCCTTCGTCTTTGTCCCCATCTCCACCGCCGCCTACGGCACCCTCAAGCAGGAGCAAGTCGGCAACGGCTCCGGCGTCTTCAACCTCATGCGCAACGTCGGCGGATCCATCGGCATCTCCATCGCCCAAACCCTCCTCACCCGCCGCGCCGCCGTCCACCAGAACGAGATCCTCAACTCCGTCCCCCAGACCGGACAGCAGTTCCAGAACGCCGTCGGCTCCACCCAGGGCTCGCTCGTCACGCACTTCGGCAAAGCCAACACCATGGCTCCCGCCCTCGGCCGTCTCTACGGTCAACTCGGCCGCCAGGCCTCTAACTGGGCCTTCGTCGACGTCTTCCGCTGGCTCTCCCTCCTCTGCTTCCTCTGCGTCGCCGTCGTCTGGACCTTCAAAAAGGTCAAGCCCGGCAAAGCTCCCGCCGGCGCCCACTAGACGACCCTCCCCGTCACCGCCCTCCAGCTACCGAGCCACGGCCGGAGACGCGGCTCGGGGGAACCGGATCGCATACGCCGTCTGGCAGCGCAGCGCGGCGCCCGTCGCCGCCAGCACCGCCCGCGTCCGCTCAGCCGTCGAACACACCGTGTGCAGCTCTTCGAGCTCATACGGCACAGGCTCCTCCGGCAGCAACTTCCGCCGAAATCGCTCCGGCATCTCCGGCGACGTCGGCAGCACCACATACCGGATCCCATGAGCCGCCAGATACCCCGGAACCGTCCGGCTCTTCAGGTACGCCAGGTACTGTGGGTCGGTCAAACCCCCAAGATCCACCAGCGACCCCCGAACGTCATACCCGATCCGGCCAATATCGAACACCGCCATCCGCCGCGCCGCCACGTCCTCCGCCGCGATATGGCTCACCACCCAATCCCCCATCGCTCCGTGCTCCTGGTTGATCTGGTCGATCCCATCGCGAGACAATCTCCACCACGTCGCATACGACGCGCCCGTCGACACCGCCAGCACCGCCACCAGGCACGCCGTCGCCCCCCGAGTCCAACCTTCCCCAGCACCGAACCTCCGCAACACCCGCCCCACCACCGACCTCCCCGCCAGCACCACCAGCGGCAACGCCAGCAACACTTCAAACGGCTGGTACCGCCCGCCATGCCCAGGCGCGGGCAGACCGACCAGGTAAATCCCATCCAGGCACGCCGCCCACAACAGCAGAGCCGCCGTCCGGTCCTGTCCTCGGCCGTGCAGCCGGCCAATCTTCGCCGCCACCGCCACCGCCGCCACAAACCCCAGAACCACGACCCGATGATCCGTCAACCGAAGCCAGGCCGGCTCCGCGCTCCACGTTCGCAGCAGCCGGAAGACCCAGTCCCGCAGAAGCTCGTAGCGCTGGTACCGCCCGATCGGTCCATCGCCGAAGTACAGCCACTGCCGGCCCTTCATCGTCAGCGGAAGCAGCGTTTGGCTTGCAATCCAGTTCACCCGGAGGACCAGCCCCTCGCACACCGCAACCGCCGCCAGCAACGCGCCTACCTCCCCCCAGCTCCGCTTGGCCCGCCGCCGAAACAACACCAGAACCCCCAACAAAAACAGACCCTCCGGCCGGGTCATCGTCAACAAACCCATCAGCACCACCGTCAGCGGCAGCACCCAGCCCCGGTTCCGATCCACAAACCACAGGCACACCGTCCCCACCGAAAGTGCGACAAACAACACGTGCTCCATGCCCAGCAGCCCAAGCCAGGCAAAGTTCGCATTCAGCATGGGGGCTAGACCCAGAACCCACGCGTCAAACCGCGGCAGGCCATCGCGCTCCGCCAGGTACATCAACCCCGCCCCCGTCAAACCCAGCAGCATCGCGTTCAACACCGTGCTGTACACCACCGGATCCATCACCCGGCTGAACACGTACGGCGCCAGGAGAACCATCGTCCACAGCAGGCTCGACGATCCCGACGAGTGCACGCCCGGCAGGTACCCGAACACATGCGTCTCCACAAGGTTGCGAGCCACCGTCTGGTGGATCCACGAGTCGTCCAGCGGAAATCCGAAATGCCTCGGCAGAACTCCCGCCAGCACGCAGAACCCGGCCAGGCACAGAAAAAACGCTGAAGCTCCGCGGGACATCCGAACCATGGCCTTTGATCCTACCAGCCCCAAACCCAGCATCTTCCTCATTCCGAGCCACATCGCTTCGACGCAACGCCCGTAGCCGCACCCGCCTACCGCATCTTACCCCGATGCCGTCCTGCCCCACCCACACCATCTCCAGCTCACCCGTGTGAGATTCCCCCCTTTTGAGAGGGTCACCTTTGACCTTTTGAATTGTCCTCTTCTTGATTTGTCCTCTTCTTGACTTGTCCTTCTTGACTTGTCCTTCTTGACTCGTCCTCTTCTTGACTTGTCCTTCTTGACTTGTCCTTCTTGACTTGTCCTCTTCTTGACTTGTCCTTCCTCCATCTCCGCACACCACCCGTGCAATACCGACCCTGGGTAATCCAATTTTCGAGCACCCGCGTGGCGCAACCACCCACCGCAACCAGCTACCATAGAAAGGACAAGGCAAACAGAGAGAAGACAGAACAAATCGAAACGGGGGGACAGCCACACAGTACCCCCCACCTAAGCTGCCTGTTTCGAATACTTTGGCACTAAAGTACGGGGGGGGAGGGTACCCACATGCACCACGGCTCCGCATCAACCCATTGGCTGCTCCTCGCAACCCTCGCCACCATCCCCGCCCAGGCCCAGTTCGATCTCCAGAACTCCCACACCACCGCCTCCCTCCGCGGCATCCACTCCCTCGGCAACGGCATCGCCTGGGCCTCCGGAACCGACGGCGCCGTCCGCCGCACGGCCGACGGCGGTACCAGGTGGCAGACCTGCGCCATCCCCCCCGGGGCCGAACACCTCGACTTCCGCGGCATCCAGGCCTTCGACGAAAATACCGCCATCGTCATGTCCTCCGGAAAAGGAGACCTCTCCCGCCTCTACAAAACCACCGACGGCTGCCGCACCTGGACACTCCTCTTCACCAACCCCGACAAAGAAGGCTTCTGGGATGCCATCCAGTTCTCTTCACCCGATCGAGGCGTTCTGCTCGGTGACCCGGTGAATAGCATCTTCGTCGTGATGCTCACCTTCAACGGCGGCCTAAAGTGGGAGCGTCAGACGCTACGGGCAACCCAGGACATCAATGGAGAGGGTGCCTTTGCAGCAAGCAACTCTTCCCTCCTTCTCGAGTCCGGGCTTGGCTCCCGCACCTTCTGTACAGGCGGTCCGGGGGGCCCCAGAGTCATAGCGCTCGGCGCCGGCCGCTCAGATACGCCGAGTTCGTCCGTAGAAGGTTCGCTATGGCCAGCTGATCTTCACGCGGAGCGACTCCCGGTCAAGGGACGTGCGTTCGAGGGCAGTGGCGCTTCTCGTTGGCTCGTGACCGGCGTGGGACGGGTACTGCGATTGCAGTTGGCGGGAACTACAAGGCGCCGAGCGACCAAGAGAACACTGCTTGGACGACGGCAAATTGGCTGGCTACTCTCTCGGCAAATAACACCTCCGAGTGGCACGCCGCTCAAACCCCACCCCACGGCTACCGCTCCTCCGTAGCCTACGACCCCAAATCCAAAACCTGGATCACCGTAGGCCCCAACGGCACCGACATCTCCCGCGACGACGGCAATAACTGGACCGCCCTCCGCCCTTGCCCCAACCAGCCCCCAAACACCGATCGGGATGCCAACAAAGAGACCGACAGAAACTGGAACGCCCTCTCCCTCCCCTTCGTCGTCGGCCCCCACGGCCGCATCGGCAAGCTCCGTGCCGACGCCCTCCCGCCGGAAGCCAAACCGTGACTCTATCTAGCCGGCAGCAGCGCAAACACCTCGGCCACCACCAGACGTACCTCCGTCCCCTCCACCACCATCTCCGCATCCGCCACCGGATGAAAGCCATCCGCGTCGAACCGGTACGCCACACGCTCCTCCGGATCGAACGCCCAGATGTGCTTCACCCCCATCGCCAGATAATCCCCCAGCACCCCCCGCAGCCGCTTCCACGTATCCTCCGGCGAAAGCACCTCGATACAAAGCAGCGGCACCTCCCGCACCATCCGGTCGACCACCTGCTCCGCCCGCAACACCATCCCATCCGGTACCCGAAAACGCGCCGGCGAAACCTGCAGTCGGCACTCCTGAATCGCATTGATTCGCCACTCCTCCTCTTTCGCCCAGAGAAGACGCAGAATCACCTTCTGCACACCGGCATGCTCGAACTCACCCACGTTCCGCTCCTCCACCCGCCCATCCACATAGTCGCAGTCCGGGTGGTACATCGTCCGCAGATACTCCTCAACCGGAACCAGCCGCTCTTCTGCCGCAATCGCATGCGCTGCCATATCCGCTAAGTATGCTCCCGCAACCGCGCCGAGACCAGACATCTCAATCGCCTACTGCGGCACGGTTGGCGGCGCAGTCGTCGGCCCCGGCGTTAAACCGGGTGCGGGCGTGGCCGGCGCCCCAATCGGCCCCCCAGGCGTCGACGACCCCGAGATCCCGCTGCCGCTCCCGCTCGCCAACCCGCCCCCCAGGATATTCACCTTCGCCTTCATCTGCTCGACCCGCGGATCATAGATAAACTCCCACGTCGGATACGTCGTCTGCTCGTTCAACACCACAATCGAGCCGCCCGCACCCGAACTCCCAATCCCCACAAACGGCGCCCCCGACCCCGTAAAGCTCGTCGCCGACTGGCTCGCAATCCCGCCCGAACTCCCCAAACCCGCACCCGTCCCGCCCAAGCCTCCGGTTCCCGTACCCGTGCTCCCCGCCCCCACCGCTGAGCTCAATCCCCCGGAGCCCGGCGAACTCGGTCCGCCAAAACCCGCCGGACCCGCCCCGGGTTGCCCAAAGCCCGTGCCCCCCGCCGCGGCGTTTGTTCCCCCCGCCCCCAACAAGGATGGGCTCGCCCCCA
>JAABUQ010006552.1_pt1 | contig 17563 bp, 18 predicted proteins | sample 5560001 | NCBI WGS metagenome assembly JAABUQ01 (sample SAMN10711888, study PRJNA513371) | rock metagenome | isolation source: Antarctica rocks | place: Antarctica: Victoria Land, Finger Mt nord | collected 2015-12-18
GCGCGGGAGTGTGAGGGGGAGGGGAGTTCGTGGCTAGGATCTGGGGTTGGAAGTTCGCTGTTTGGGAAGAGGGGTTCTGGGGTTGAGAGCTCGGAGCGCAGGGCGGCTGCGTCGCGGGAGGGGAGTTCGACTGGGGGATGGATGGGTTCGGGGGTTGAGAGCTCGGAGCGGGGGGGAATGTGGCCGGGGAGTTCGGTGGGGGTACGGGAGGAGCCCACGGCGAAGTAGTCGTTGTCTGCTTCGGATAAGGGAGGGGTCATGGGCGATGCGACTTCGCCGACTGTGACGTTGGGAAGCTTTTTGGATTCGAGGCCGGAGATTGACTCTGCGTAGTCGTCGTCGGAGGGTTTGAATTCGACGTGAGGATCGCCGGGGAGTTCGGGTTTCTTTGGGATGCGGTTGCGGCGGCGTCGGCGCAGGCAGAGATAGGTTGTGGCTGAGCAGATCAGGGCGATGAGGACGATTACGATGGCGATGCCCGCGATTGCGCCGGTGGAGATGCCGCTTGAGCTGCTGGCTGGGGAGGATGCTGTGGAGGGGTTGGAGGGATTGGTGGATGTGGGGCTGGAGGGGTTGGCTGTGCCGGGTTTTCCTATGATTGGGACAATGTGAGCTGGCGTATTTGGGTCGTATGTCGATTGTGAGATGGAGAAGTTAGAGTTCTCAAAATCCACGACCATGAATGCTTCTTGTAGAAATGTTCTGCCGAGGGTGTATGAGACGTCGTCGGGAGCTCGCTGTAATGGGAAGTATCGAGACGGTGTCTTCATCAGTGGATAACTAGCCATCAGATCGAAACTTGCGTACGGGAGAGTGACCTTGATAGAAGGGCCACCGTTGAGTGAATTGGCAAGCTGGAAGGTGACGCTGGGATTGGATTTAGTCAAGCTGTCGTGAGTGGTATCGTTGACAAGATAAAGATTATGTATGGGATCCCAGGTGATGCCGAAAGCAGTCTCGAAGGCTTTGCATACCACCTGTGGGAGCCACAGATACGGGACAGTGGAGTCCACAAGAGCAAGGACAGCCGTGGTTAGTAGAGGCGTCTCGGTCTTGCCGTCGGAGGACGAAACGGACTGCAGGCCAACGACGAGTTGGCGCTGTTGATTTGGAGCGAAGGTGAATTCAACATCGTTGGGAACGAATCTTGAAGCATCGTAACCACCTAAGGTCAAACTTCCAGTGACGCCATTTTGTTCTACCAGGAGTCATTAGCCGTCTTCACCTTCTTGTCATTGACGACTTACTATATGATGCCCCAGCGGTATACCCAAAGGACACACTTGGTATCAAGTTCTGGTTCTTCAACGAATTGAGAAAACTTGGAGTTGAGTCACCAGCGTCTGTAAAGTTGACTGGTTGAGTGGAGAGGCCGAGATTGCCTACGAAAAATTCCCTGGTGGCGATTGCGGCAAGAACCAGGTCGTCTGACGAGACGTTTGCGACGCCAGACTTTCCTGGTATACCAAGAGTATCAAAGCCAAACGTGCCATTCACGTCGTTTCCGCTATAGCCCAGATTTGTCTCACCAAGAAGGCCGAACATTCCTTTGGTCTTCCAACTTGTCGATTTATTTGAATCAAATGTTCCTCCGCGAGCTGTGGTACAATTCGATGCATCGCCGGACTGACATCCATCTGGTGCAATCACCCAAGTTGCTGCCACGTCGGTTGATGCAAGCACGTGAAGCTCTTGAGGAGGGGCGCCGACGTTGATGAGGAATGTCGACCAAGATCCGTCATCCCCCAAACTGTGCACATAGTCAGCATCAGTATAGGTGTAGACCGCATTAGGACTCTGCTGAAGCATGGGCTGAGCATACAAATCTCCACTCGGATCAACAACGATCGGTGCAGCTTTGACCGGCATGCTGACGGTAATGCCTGCTCTTCTCACAGCCAATGAAATTAAAGAATACAATTATCGGAGGATCTGATAAACGAATTTTACGGAAGATGAAGATTATTGAAACGAAAGAATAATCACAAGTATACTTGCGACACCGTCGTTCTGGGGCGACGACACAATGCCACAGGGGATTATGGACAGCGCAACGGAAAAAGGCCAAGACTTGCGAAAAATATATGGGCAGAGATATTAATAAGACTGAAAGGGCGGTGTTCTACGGTATGGCACGGATGGATTAAGCAGTAGGCCTCGATGCATGGAAGAGTCTGGCTCACCATGTTTCCTCTGCGAGTGCGAATGGAAATTCGAGCGAGTTGCGGAAGCCATGCAGATTGGGGAATGGTTGAGATGCAAGTCGAATCCTAAGTATCTTTCGTCGGCACGAAGTACAGTAAGAGTCGATAGTGGGGTGCAATCGGCATTTTTGATGGAATATTTCCAACTTTGGTGTTTGACATGTTGATATGGCTTTTTTCGAACAAGTCATCAGTCAAATACCAACATACAATGAAGAGATGATTACCAACGGAGATCGCTGTGGATGCATTCGAACAATGTATGGTATCGCGAAACAAGCGAGAACGGTGGGATGCGAAGAGGGCTCGATAGCAGCGGGGTAAAATGGTGTCTGGTCGTAGTGTTTTGTACTGTAAGCGCTAGACACCCCACTCGAGAATCCTTCGAAAATGCACTTGCCTTACAGCACAACAGCGATCCATCAGTAAATGGCGCAACGAGCCACCAATGATGTGTCATGGCTGGAGAGACCACGCAGTAGCTCGTGCATCCCATCATGAACCCTGCAGTGCTCGCTTGACCAAGGCGCTGGTACTCAGAAGTATACCAGGATCCAGAGCTCACCGCGGTGTTGTGCTAGTGCTCCGTCGGCTTATTCCTCACACCAGCACTGAACAGGCAGGTTGGTGATATCCCAAGCCACGGTCCCTTCTCAGCGGCCCGTTTTGAAGTGCTACAGGCTGGCTTGCAGCCATGGTTCGTAAATCGGCATCAGGGTCTCCACGCGGTCAATCACCGCCTTACGGATCATAGGAATGACGACCGCGGATCCGCTTTCGGATGATGTCTTCGGTTGACTAAATCCAACCCATCGTTGACGAGCGTAAGCCTCTGAGCGGGTGGCAGACGAGTACCTGCTTCCAAGCGGAGATCCTTCCCTAGATACCCTTTGGGACCGACCGCCGAAGCGACCAGGTAGACGTAATAAATGGAGCTTTCCCCGAGCTTTCTCAATTAGCAATTGTAAAGACTCCAAACTGCTAGCATACCAGACGATATGGTGGCCTCACATTCGTTGCTCGGTCTCTGCATCTTGGCTCTCCTGTATCGAACTGCTCTCTGCGATCCTCAAGGTATAATATCCCATCTAGATAGCTTTTCCTCGCATCCGTCAGGTACTGACAAGAATATTCATCAGCTCCTCTCGTAACCACTGCACCTACTTTCCTAGGATCTGCCGCCCCAGACTTGTCAGGGCCGCAAAGCGCTGTTCAAAGCTGTGGAGGATGCTATCTTGTCGCAGCTGGTTTGATATCCCAGGAAAATCCCTGTCACTTCAAAGCTGATAGTAGCAGTGGACGGTCTTGTTTGGTATTCAGAGATTTTCATAAACACGGCAGCGACAGCATTGGTCTCAGTCGGAGTTGGGAACGGTACGAGGGCCACAAGAACATCAGTCGTCCAGAACGAGGGAACTTTCACCTTCAACCCTAGCGCCACCGCTTCAGCAGCTCTGACGCAGGTCAATTTCGCGCCCACAGTAAATGTGGGAGGTGCTATACTGTATGTTTCCCGAGAAAGACTTGATAGAGACGGGTACTGACAGGAGTAGGTCTTCACCTACCGCATATAATGTTTTCACCGCGTATTCCATCACATCAGCCTATCTTTCCAATGGAGTCTGCACGATAACCTCTGGGTCAGCAATCACTTTACCTTCAGCATACTCGGAAATTCTGCCTGAAGCTTCCGGAAAGGTCTACCTAGACGCTGGAGGCCAACAATCCTTCATTGACTACCTGGGCTTTACAACCTGCTCTGGAGGAGGCGTAAACATCCAGCCGACGGCTTTGATCCAGGTGACGAACACGACCGTGAGTCGTCTTTTCACTTGGACTTTTCCAGACCCCCGTCTCAGTCTCAGGTTGGGAATGCTAACCCATTTATCTCCATAGGCAACGATGACGACAACTTTCTCGAACGTGCCTCTGGCCGCTGTGAGCGCATCATTGACCATTGCTCCGGTAAGTTCCTCTTTTGCTTTCCTCCACCCTTAATTGCTGGGTGTTTTGGCAAAGGACAGCGTCCTAATTCTCACTCTTCTAGGTCTCCGTCCCCGCAGCGACAAAAAACACAAGCATCAACTTCCCCTCCGCCTCCGTGCCTGTGCTCGTCATCGGCAACACCACCGTCACCCCAACAGCTAACCCCATCGGCCTCCCCGTTTTCAACGGTACCACCTTCGCCAGCACTACTGGTACGATAATACTGCCGTCTGGGAACCTGTCGACAAGTGTGCCGTTGGCGTTTTTGAGTAAGGGGAGCTCGGTAAGGGGGGATGGATGGGTAGGTGTGTGGGTGGCGGGGTGCGTTGCGTTGGGGGTGGTGGTGTGGTACTTGTAAGCACGTGTTTCACGTTCGAAGAGGGCGAGTGGTTGCAGCCATCGAGTTGAGAGGCACTTGGATACCCGGTAATCCTAATGAGGACGATAGCGAAGGGAGGGGTTTCGGAGTTAGACGTTTGTAATTCCCCAATAAAGAATTGAATCTTGGGAGATCAAATTTCGCCTCTCTTTCAACTAGGTATCGCTGTGAACCCATGAATTCAGTCAAGTATCGATGACTCGCGAGCTTCTCGAAGCGTCGTAGCCGGTCTTCGTCCATCATACTCGAGTGTACCTCGGGCTAATCTGCAGGGAACATTCACCGTGAAGCAAAGCTGCGATGTGACGCACACCCTATGGTCCTTCATCCAGGTATCATAGCTAGAACCGGTGAGTAGAGCTGCAGAGGTCGGAAGAAAGATGATGGAATTTGGGAGGTGGATCCAGTTGAGGTCTGAAAGAGTAGACCCTCGGGATGGGCTTACCCCTGACTTCGCCACTTCCTTCTATGCGGGAATCCTTCAACATCGATCACCCCTTCCCAAAACGAATTTTTATTCTCTGATGGTGCGCCTGAAATTTCACGTTCATCATTTCAGAACATGAATGTTCGATGCTCAAGCATGATCAGGAACTCGAATTGAATACCTCGCTACGCAAAGGCTAGACTATCCACGCACGAAATACGCCACCAGTCCTCCGCCCGCTCCGACTATCTATTCACACACTGCACATCACATCTTCATATCATCCAACGAGAACTCCATAGCACACCTTCCCCACCCCCAACCTCTCCACACTCCCCACTGCCCTGCCTTCCCTCCCCTCCTAATTCAAAAGCCCAATAGTCAGATCCCCATGAATCTTGGCCTTCAACTGAATCTCCACATCCAAATTCAACTCAATCCTCAACCGCAACTGCTCTCCCTTCCCCTCCTCCCCACCCTCCTCACCCTCCTTCCCCTTCTTCCCCCCCGTCAAACCCCCAAGCGTCTTCCCCACTTTATCCGTCGCCCCACCCACCACCTCCCCAGCCTGGTCCGTCACCCCCCCAGCAGTCTTCTGCAGCGCATCCGTAGCGCCTGACGTGGTCTCGCCGACTTCATCCAAGGTATCCAACGGCCCTCCGCCGCCTTGCTGTTGGTCTTCTGCCTCGGCCGTCTGCGTTTGCGGGGGCTTGGAGCCGCGCTTGCGGTTTCGATTGCGACGACCGCCTTGGGGAGGCGGCTGCGAGAGGTCGGAGCGGGCGATGGATTCGGTGTCGGAGTCGGGGGCTTTGGAGCGGCCCCGGGCGCGGGATTGGCGGCGTTTGGATTGGGCGCGGGATTGTGGTTGTTGATCTTTCGGTTGGGGTTCTTGGGCTGGGGCGTCGCCGTTTTGATTGGGTGCTTCCACGCTTTCTTGCTCGGATTTGTCTTCGCCTTTCTCGCTTACTTTTTGTGAGTTCTGCTGGCTCACTTTTCGGGGGCCGAGTTTCTGGGGAGTGCGCTTTGTGGATTGGGTCGACTTTTGGGAGCCCTGGGCGCCGATGCCGCCGGAGGCTGCTGCGGAGCCGGATGCTTGGGCGCCGGCGCTGGCTTGGGTCTCGTCGGTTTTGCCTTGTTCTTCGGCCATTCCTGGAGACTTCTTGGGGGTGTCTTTTCGGGGGGTGTCGGGTGGGGTGTTCATTCAATTGTTTTTTAGTAAAAGATGTCAATGAGCGTTTCGGTGGTGAGCCAAAAGAGCAACGGTGAGTGGTTGGAGATGCTACAGAGGAGAATTGTAGAGCAGTGAGACTCGTGGGATGGAAAAGAGAAGAAAAGAGATCAGGGAGATGGACTTCAGAAAGCTGTTATGACGCAAGTCAACACACAGTACTTTCCCGCCACTCAAATTCTTTCCCCTCTTGTGCCCGGTTCGTGTCTTACTGATTGGAGCAAAAATTGGAGTGAGAAGCCTGGACCTGTGGCTGCGGCAAAGCAGGTTTTGTGTCATCTTGCTGACACCGCCGATCAGTTAAGCCCAATTGGAACTTGTGTGGCGGTGATGTCAACTATGCATCCAAGGGCGATGGGAGAGAATGCTCTGTAGAGAGCATGCTCGACATGGTAGCACTGTACAAAGTCGTCTGAAGAGAGCTCTACGTTATGTATTATTTCTCCCAATACCATGGACAAAGGAAGGATTCCCACGCCTTCAAAACGTGGGGCTATCGTGGCAAACGTGGGTGGCTGGGGTCCACCCACGCCAATGGATCATACAAGGAAGGACGAACCGAACCGGGAAGGCTAGATGACGAACTTCCATGCAGCACCAAAACAACTTTCCCCCACTAGAAGTCGTCGCATCGCGACCCTGTGCATCTTGTTCTCCCCCTTTTGTGAACAAACTGATCGTGTTCAATCAATATCACTTATTTATCTTCTGCGACCATCTTCCCCGAGAGTGATCCCAGCGAAGTCCTGCCAATCTGAACAATCTCCCCACATCAATCTGATCCTCTCCCTCGTCTCCAATTCGACCACCCCATCCCCAAAACACCCCTCACAACGCCAACATGTCTGACAGCGACGCCAACCCCAAGAAAGGCCCCCCAGTCAAAGAAATGACCGACAGCGACGCCCCATCAGAAACTCAAGAAAAGCGCTCACGCTCCCAATCACGCCGGTACCCAACCCACCCCCCTGCCTCCCCAGTCACAAAAGCACCCGCCCCCCCAAGTCATGGCCTACAGTCGCAGAGCCACAGACCCAACCCTCCCTCCTTCCCCCCAGTAGCCCCCTCCAAAATACCCTCACTAACCCCCTTCCTCCCCCCTTAGATCGCGCCGCCGCAAACAACAAGCCACCCAATCCCAAAAAAAGATGCCCCCCGTCGAAGAATCCAACGCCGAGACCGAACCCGACACCATGACACCCTTCGAGCACATCGGCCCAGACTCCACCTCCATGAACGGGCCCGTCACGTATGCTCGCGCCCAGCGGGGTGAGATCCCAAAGAGACCGGGCAACCCTAAACAAGCGCTCGCGACGGGGAACCCTGAGGGCGCGGAGGCGGATGGTGGACAGGTGTGTTTTGCCTTCCCCGTTCAAGATTTTTCCAGCCATGACTGTGGCTTGACCGAGCCGTGTCCTGCCCCCCCCCCCCTTGGATCACGACGATGAAGCCATGCAACTGACGGCTATGGTGGATTAGGTAGACAAGGCGGCGAAGAAGAGCGGGGAGAGCGAGATGATGAAGCAAGATGGGTTGAAGCTGCGGCTGGAGCTGAATCTGGATATTGAGCTTGAGTTGAAGGCGAAGATCGTGGGGGATATCACCCTGGCGCTTTTGTGAGTTTGGTTCCAATTCCTTTGACTTGTTTGCGTCGAGGTGTTTGGTTTCAATATCCCTGATTGGCTTGATAGGAGCTAAGAGCGAGTTTCAATAGGGCGTAGGATTTGGATATTGTGAATATGTTCAGGGGTTGGGATGGTGGATTGGGGGTTGGCGGTGGACTTGGGGTTAGATGGGTATCTGGATTTGATTGGACTATGGCTGCGAGCGTTGGGAAAGATCGGAGATATGTACTTATATTACGGACATATTGAAACAAGTGCGAGTCTTTAGAACATTGCAAATATGCGCCCGGCTGGTGTACTGGGTTCCAGATTCTGGCCTAGATTCTATCGACCGGCGTCTTAAATGTGCACCATATACCCCAAGAAACCACCAATGCATCTGCTGGATATACCCTCGTTACCGAAACATGCCATCGCAATCCCAAGCACAATCCCCACCCAGAATCCACGCGAACCCTATGCCAACTCCACCAAGAAAACCGCCTCAAACCGCCATTACACATCCCTTCAGAGCCCCGCAACGAGCAAAAGTCCATACCCCAACGTAATCACCACGAGTAACACAATAATACTGCTCGGCACGCCCCTGGAGATAAAATGTCTTACGCGGAGGTATCGCTGCCCAGTCTGCGAATCCTCCATCATAATAGCAGTCATATTAGGAAACCCACTGGTAGGCAGCCCCATGGCAGCCGAACACATCAACGCGCTGCCCATGACCAGCAAATTCGGATGCGGCTCCGCCATGCCCGCGCCGACCGTGTGCACGAGGGGCAGGATAATCAGCGCGGCGACGGTGTGGGAGATGAAGGTCGCGATGACGAGGATGAGGGCCGCGAAGACGACGAGGACGCCGTAGAGGCTCATGCCTTGGACTTTTTCGGTGATGGCGCCGGCGATGGTGTGGAGGAGGCCGGAGGAGTCGACGGCTTTGCCGAGGGAGAGGCCGCCGGCTGCGAGGATGATGATGGTCCAGAGGAAGTTGTTGAAGTCTTCTTTGGTGAGGATGCCGGTGCCGAAGAAGAGGGCCAGCGGGATGATGGCTATGACGCCCATGTCGCCGAAGACGTGTTCGAGTTGGTGGCTTATGCACCAGAGGATTATGGTGACGATGGTGACGATGCTGATGAACCATTGCACGCCTGTGAATTTGTCTTTCATTGGCCGTATCGGTACGATTGTGAGGCCTTTGGTGGGGAAGGTGATGACGAGGAGGAGCCAGATGAGCAGGATTGAGATGATGCATACTGGGAGGGCGATGAAGAACCAGATTCCCCAGGATGGTTGGGGACGCATGTTTTGCAGGGCGATTATGTTTTGCGGGGAGGCGATGGGTGAGGCGGCGCCGCCGATGTTGGAGGCGAGGGCGATGCCTAGGATTAGGGATTTGGAAAAGGCGGAGTCGGAGGGGAGGTTGCGGAGAAGGGGCTAAGAGAATCGTGAGCGGATGTTTTAAGGGGCATTCGGGGGGGAACGTAGGGCGAAAGTAATACCTGGATGATGGAGTAACAGAGGACTGGAGCGGCGACATTGCTAATCCACATGCTTAGGATCATAGCGACAAACATATTTGTGATTAGGACTGTGCGAGGGCGGGTGCCGGCTTTGCTGAGGACAAACGTGGCCATCATTTTTGCGATGTGGAATTTGGACAATGCAGCTGCGATGGTGAAGCCACCGAGTAGTAGCATGATCACCGGTGTCCACATAGACGCAAAGATGTATTTCGCGGCGTCTGCAGGGTCGAGTCGAGGGTGTGGCTTTTGGTCTGATCTGACTATTTGGAGTACCACAACCAATAAAGGGACAAGGAGTGCGGTTACGAAAAGAGGTATGACCTGCAGAATATGAGTATGGAAGGAAAAGCTGCGAACTCAGGATACTTACTTCTGTCGCCCATAGCAGACTGACAAACACCAGCATAGCTAGACAATTCTGTTGTTCGGGCTTCTTCATAATAGGGACAAGGAGAAGCACTACGAAAACTGCCACGTTACCAATCAGGGAGAAGAAGGGGGTGCTGAACAACCAAATCGGGCATCGGTATTTGCCGAATGGTGTGCTCATCTCCTTTGTACTCTTCTCCTCCGGCTCGTCGCCTTGTAATTGTGCGTTCGCAGGGTCATTATCTCCAAGCATAGTTCGTCGAATGCCCAAGTTGGCTGCTTGTGCTTTTCTTTCTATTCCAATCATCTCTCTCCAGACGGTGTTCCTCTCCCAAACCACGTGCTCCCTCAGATGCAACCGCAATTCTCGCTTGGCTCTCTCGAGATCCCCCTTGGTTATTACGTCCGCGTACGCCTTCTCCGTGTTTTGAATATTCTCGTCGAGGTGTTGCATGGTAGTTTGTCGGAATGGATACGCAGGTGTGACAGTGTCCTTGATGTAGCCGTTTTTGAGTTTCCGGTCCAAGGTTTTGTCATATTTTTTCAGCACTTTGGAGAACCCCGTCTTGTTCAACTGAACGAATGACTTCAATTCGCATAACGACACGTATAAACTGATCGTGCGCTTCTTCAAGGTCATGCCGGATGCGACTAAACTCGAGAACATGTGGTCGCTATAGTCGTCGTAGGCTTGGCTGGCTCTTCGCTTCGAGGACGGTATGTGACTTGGACTGCGTAAATCTTCGGTACTTTGCGTTGACTTTGCATCGTAGCTTTTCCAGCGATCTCTTGACATGCCACTGTTGTGTAGCGTTGTGTTTTCGTCCGCATCGTCATCGCTATCGGCCTGCTCGTCCACCTCATCTATTGACGCACTTACTGTGCTCATACGTCTGTGCCTTCCACCGAGACCGAATTTGCCAAACAAGCTGGCGCTTCTGGGCCGCCCATTCTTATTTCCAGGGCCATCGAGCTGGTCCATGTCCATGCCCTCGGCTTGCTCCTTAAATGCTCCCTCATCTTTCATAAGGTCACCCAGCTCTCCATATATTTCGAGTTCTTTGAGTTGGTAGAAGGAGCATATCTTTTCGAGGTCAGAGTCGAGAGACCGCTTAAAGGTTTCATCCGGGTCGTCACTATTGAGCAACGGCGAGGCCTCGGCATCGTAGGGGGCTTGTGTGGATGTTTGGTTGACGGATTTTTCGAGTTGATATATTCTGATCGAGGATGTACAGTTAGAATTGTTCACGCAGGCTTCCAGCAAGCAAGCACTCAACGGGGGGTCGGGATTTTGGGGTTAGGCTGAAGGGCCAGCTTACAATTTCTTGAGGTTGCTGTAGGAGATGTAATTACTGCTCCACTCCGGTACAGCATTGAATTGGATACTGTGAGAAAACTTCATCCTCTCTCCGCGTTCGAGCTTGAGGAGCTCACGCTCCGCCCTCTGCCTTCGCCTATGTTGGCGGTTTGGGTGGGGTGCAGAGGAGGATGGTAATCTGGGCGCAAGATGATGGAGCTCTATGGAGGTCGTCGTGATGGTGGCGACGGAGCCCACATGAGCTCTCGACTGGAGGGGCTCTGCTTTATTTGTAGCGAACGTGGGGGGGGATCCGAGGGGTTGGATGCTATGTATCTAACGGTCGGTGGCCTGCCGAGCCTGCCGCATCATCGGACTTCTTCGCTTGATGCCCGGATGACACAAGGACCTGGTGAACACTACACGAACCTTACATAAGCAAGCCCTATGATGGAACAAAATATGATATCAAAATTTGCATCTCTTCATTCTTACCTATGTCGCGTCTTCAACGACAGGACCCTTTGCCCTTGATCAGTTGAGAAAAGATGAAAAGCTATGTTGAAGTACTCCGTGAGTGTAGAGGAGCCGGATTGCCTTGAAAAGCCGTCTTTTCACCTCCATTCAATCTGGACGTATGGTCCCGCCCGGAACTCCTTGGTGAGGAACTTATGTACACTTCTGTGTTCATCAAATAATTTTCCCTCCAAGACCTTCTAGGAAGTTTCACCGAGAAGCCTCAGCAATATGCCGCCCTCATTGGAACCAATCGGCAATGGTTTCAAAAGAAAACGTCAAGGCAGTCACGGTGAACTTGATCGCCCGCCAATCCAGCATACTCGTGTCAAAACGGGAACAAACACCCGGAATCCTAACCAGCTCAACCCCCCAAGCTTCGAATTGACGACTGAGGCCGAAACGAGCCACGAAGTTCGACCCAGCACAGAGCTACTAATCCCCCGTACCTGGCGTAGCGATCTATACACTCGGTTGATGGAACAAGGTACTGACCGGAGCGATGGCTACTCGTCAGAGTCATCATCATCAGATGGTTCGGCCGACAATGATCACGATAGCATCCAGGGTGACTTCAGAGAAGAGTTGTCCAGCAAAATTTCAGAAATATGCACGGGATCTTCGAGCAACATGGACTCCATTTTCGCAGACAGTGGCCAAGTTGGCCTATCACTTCGAAGAGCATCTCGCTCTGCAGGCCACAAGACGACAGAAGTCAATGATCCTGCCACGTCGTCTCCTCCGAAGAATTCAAACGCTAATAAATCTGGTCAGTCCAATAAGACACGACGACCAAGCCAGTCCACCGATTGGTCCGACACGAGTGATGAGTTCCTTCAAGATTCGGGTTCATCATTCGCAAACACTCCCAAAGGCCAAGAGAACGATGAGATTGGAGGTTTGAACTCTCCTCCAGCTAATGACCGAAACAAGCGACATAGCGAAAGGCTACATAGACAATCTCGCTCTCATTGGGAACCCAACGCAATTGCTCTGACCAAGGTTAAGAAGACGCCTCGCATGCAAAGCCTTCGAAACGGGAGCCGTTTGCGTGTACATCAAGTGTTAGAAAGGCGGCTGAAGCGCAGCATTGTTCGTGATGGCGGTAAAGAAGGTGATAGACTCATCACAGAGATGAAGGCACAAGGCCACAAATGGTCGGAAGTCCACAAAGCCTGGCAGCAAAGGACAGGTCTGAAAGTCACGGAAGCTATGATCAAACTTCAATACCACAGCCGCCTCAAAGGCCTCGCTTCGAGTCTCACAACGCGTAGCAAGGAGACTCTCGTAGCTCCTGAAGATAGCGATAGGTTGATTACAGAGATGAAAGATCAGGGCCGGCCATGGTCAGAGATTCATAATGCTCGGCTGGAGAGGACAGGGCAGACAACTAAAGAGAGGGATCTAATTAATCGATACCACACAAAAATCGGAGGCTCCTTTTCGCCTGTCATCCAAGGCGATAAAATACGTTTGGTGACTTCTGAAGAAGGGGACAACATAATCACGAGCATGAAGGAGCAGGGCCAGCCTTGGGCTGTAATCCACAGCGTTTGGCTGGAGAAGACAGGAGAAAAAGCTACGCAGAGAGACCTAATCAATCGATTCCATACCAAGCTGAAAGACAAGGGACGTCGTCTCGGTCTCAACGAAGATGATAAGAAGCGTTTGCTAGCTGCTGAAGCAGATGTGGAAGCAGAATATCAACGGGAGAAATGGAACCTGGTGTCGGAGCATATGACCTTTGCAGGAGCGCCGGCATACGCCACGCCTCTTCTGAAGAAAGCCTTTGAGCAAATGATGACTAAAGCTGTGGAGAAAGCCCCTGATATGAGTGCTTCTGTTGACTCGGGCGAGAGCCATGAGAACCCCTTACCGCTACCTCAAGAAGACCAAGCGGAAGAGTTTCTCCCATCTGAGAGCTCAACTCAGGATTCTGATAGCGATGCTTACGAGCCTCCAGCAAGCGTGGCAAAGTCCGGTCTAAAACCCCCACAAAAAACCCGACTTTCAAAATCTGCCTCCTACATGATACCCACCAAGTCGTCTTCGGCCTCCGAGCTGCGAGTTTCCCCTCTCAAAATGAATAAAAAGTCGTCGTCAGCACATGTAGTGAGAACAGCGGCCAACGAAAGGGCCAAAATCCTGTGCAAGGCCCGCGCAGTGAAAGCAAAGAAGAATGCCAGTAAATCCCCGCAGGCCTCCTCCGTACTACCTCAACGGCCGTCCAAAATTGTTAGACTCCGGATGCAGCTGCCTAAGACCCCCGTCGAGCCCAACGTGACTTTGGCATCGCCCAACCCCCGGGCTTGTTCCAAGTCGAATACGCATCCATTCATGCAACACACCTCAACCACAAGCTGCTCAGAGCGAAACACTGACAGATCTGACCCGCTGTTTGACGGTTGGCGTGAAGCATAGGAGGAAGTCAATTAGGATATCCTCGACAAGGCCTCACTAGTGCGCACCGCCAACTCTGCTCTAGCTGCCAGGCCCATCCAACACGATCAACTCTCCTTTGAAGGAGTATGATCGTTTCCATTGCCGTAAGAAATGTATCGGTGTACATTTATACTGCTTATCACAACCCAGAGCGATACGAATCCAGAATCTCCATCTAGCCTGTTCCAAATTAAGAGCACCAGAAAAATACATCCTGAAAACCACCTATCTAACCTTCCCATAACCGACAGCAACTTTCAACAGACTGTCGCTACTGCTCCTTCCGAGCGCTTCTAATCACGTACACCAGTACACACATGCTCAGAGGTTGCTCAGGCAGCACCCACCATTTAGCAGTGAATTAGTTGGGGAAGAAGGCTTGAGAAGTTCAAGTGTCATTTGGCCAGCGTATGTCGTTCGTGAAATTTGTCAGAGCTTTTCAGGACACGAAAGGAATCCCTTTTCGGAGCAACAATGCAAAAAAAATCAGGCATATTAGTCATATCAATTTAAGAGCGCGGGACGCTCTAGATACTACACTCCAGGACACCGTTGAGCTACATCGGAATGTGCATACTAATTGCTCCATCAACAGACGCCACTGCTTCCTTGGCTGCATACCTTTGTATACGGGTGGTTGGCCTATTACCTAGGCTGGTGCATCAGCTGTGATAGTTGTAAGAGGAGATGTGCAGGCAATCTCTATAAGCTCAGGAATGTAGAGCGAGAACACATCGCCTTTCAGCACGTTCAAATTGGTATCCCAATGCCTGAAACCCCTAAAGGACCGACGGTCTATTTGGCACTTTCCGAGGCATGTTCAGGCGTCGGACAAAGCATGTAAGCGAAGTTCAGATCTCAATACACACTGTTGTAGTGTTACAGTGCGATGTCTTCTTTCCCATTGATGCTAGCCCCTAATTTTCCGATGCCTGTACAAATTGCGTTAGCGCTACTCTTTCCCCCACGAACCCTAAAACCCTAACTCCGCGGTTTAAATATTCAATTTTCAACGCAGATTTCTTCCCCAGCATCACTTACTCGCATACTAGGCGGCACCCGCCAAGATGGAGTCCGAGGTCGAAATCGTAGTCGACCGTTCAAAGCCCCACACTCCCAAGTCAAAGCCCTCTAAACAAAGCCAACCCAAACCCTCCCATGACCCTGAAGCCGCAGCACTCAAAATCCGCACACAAGAAGCACACCGCATCTACGGTCGTGGTCACAAAATCCGCAGCCAAGGCATCAAAGACAGAAAGTTGCGCTCTAATCTCAAAACCCTCGAGACCAAATACAGGGACGCGACCCTCAAAGCGAAAGACGCCGAGATCCTCCTCGAGAATGACCCTGGGTTTCTAGAACCAGAAGGCGAGCTCGAGCGCACTTATAAAGTCCGCCAGGATGACTTGAAAGCTGAACTAGCAGTCGAAACCGCGAAGAAGGGGTTTGAGCTTAAGCTTGAGGGGATGGGGCCGTACAAAGCGGATTACACCCGTAACGGGCGGGGGTTGTTGCTTACCGGGAGGAAAGGGCATGTCGCGACGATGGATTGGAGGGGAGGAACTTTGGGATGTGAGTTGCAGTTGCGGGAGACTGTGAGGGATGCGAAGTGGTTGCACAATGAGCAGTATTTTGCCGTGGCGCAGAAGAAATATGTTTACATTTACGATGCGCAGGGGGTGGAGCTGCATTGTTTGCGGAAGCATGTTGAGATTACGGGGATGGAGTTTTTGCCGTGGCATTTTTTGTTGGCGAGTGTGGTGAGTTTTCCCTTTTCTCTGTTTTATGCTTGCGAGGACGGTTTGGGGAGTGCAGGCTGACTCCAGGTAGGGCAATGCTGGCTACTTGAAATATACAGATACCTCGACGGGGCAGATGGTCATCGAGATGCCCACGAAACAGGGGTCGCCTACGTCACTTGCGCAAAACCCGTCTAATGCGATTTTGCATGTTGGGCATCAGAATGGGACTGTTACTCTATGGTCGCCTAATTCAACTACGCCTTTGGTAAAGATGCTGGCGCATCGCGGTCCGGTACGTTCTATAGCCATTGACCGGGAGGGGAGGTATATGGTTTCTGCAGGTCAAGATCTCAAAATGGGGGTCTGGGATATTCGAATGTTCCGGGAGGTTAATAGCTATTTCCTACGTCAACCTGGCTCTTCTATTGCGATAAGCGATCGGGGCTTGACTAGTGTAGGCTGGGGAACTCAGACTTCGGTCTGGAAAGGTCTTTTCGATAAGGCTAGATCAGAGCAAGAAAAGATCCAATCTCCTTATATGGGTTGGGGACGGGATGGGCAACGCGTTGGGCGCGTACGGTGGTGTCCGTTCGAAGACGTACTGGGCATATCACACGATAAAGGCTTCTCCAGCATCATTATACCAGGCGCTGGCGAGCCCAATTTCGACGCCTTGGAGATCAACCCATATGAGACCGTGAAGCAACGGCAAGAGGGTGAAGTGAAGGCCCTGCTGAACAAGTTGCAGCCAGAGATGATCTCCCTGAACCCAGACTTCGTCGGAAACCTCGACTTGGCCTCCGCCGCTGAGCGTAAAAAGGAAGCTGACTTAGATCGCAAGCCGGAGGATCCCGTCCTGGCTTTGAAGAATAGGGGCCGAGGGAAGAACAGCAGTCTACGGAAGTATTTGAGAAAAAAAGGGAAGAAGAACGTTGTTGATGAAACGCGGCTGAGGGTCGAAGCCTTGAGAAAGGAGCAGAGCATGAAAGCGAAGACGCAATTGAAGAAACACGAGGAAGAGCTTGGCCCGGCGTTGGCGAGGTTTGCTAAGAAGGGATCTTGAGGCAGCATGCTTCAGAATTCGAACCCTGCAACGCCAGTATGGTCCGGGAGCCAGGTAATCCCTTGGCGTCCTGATCTCTCAGCTGTCTTTCTGGCTGTACAATTTCGCCCACAGGCTCGGAGAAAAAGGCTGTTTATGTATCTGGCCGCAAAATGTTTTCCCGAGACGTTTTGAGAGTAAGACACCAAGACACCTATCTGCTGCATTTACGTTCCGGTCTCATATTGGAGATATACTTCCTCTCAAAGAAAGTGGCACCGGACATGATATTGCCTCCATAAGCGCAGACTAAGGTCACCGTGAGGCCTCAACTTAAGGACGCAAACAATGTTGACGTCGAGTCAGACCTCGCGTCATCCTGATGCTTGAGCAGGATCGAAGTCAAAGAGAGAAGCAATCATATGGGATGAGTTACAATTGCATCAGCCTATAGCTGTTCAATTGGAGAGATAGCACTGTCGAAATGAGCAAAGCTACTGCATTCTCTGTAGTTGCACTTACAAATATCCAAATATCAAACAGACAACTCTCCTCCCACTTCCATGCCAAATTCGTTCCGCATCATCCCGAGATAAACCTCCCTCATAACCCTCCCCATAACCGTTTCCCCCTCCCAACCCACCTTCAAAGACAGCTAAACCCTCCTCCATTATCTGCCATGATCAACGCGGTCTTGGTCTTCAACAATTCCGGGCAACCCCGCCTAACAAAATTCTACACCCAGCTGGTAAACCCCACCCTCCACCCTCCCCTCTAAACACTACCCCT
>JAABUQ010006553.1_pt1 | contig 17558 bp, 19 predicted proteins | sample 5560001 | NCBI WGS metagenome assembly JAABUQ01 (sample SAMN10711888, study PRJNA513371) | rock metagenome | isolation source: Antarctica rocks | place: Antarctica: Victoria Land, Finger Mt nord | collected 2015-12-18
GAGTGACGACCTGGCTGATGATTGCTGGGTCAACGCAGGGATACAAAACCTTTCCCTCTGCACCTCGGTAAACGACGTTCTCAACAATGACACGTTCCGCCCCGAACCGCTCCGTCAGTGCGGTTATGTCTTTGAGGAAACCGTTCGTCAAACGTGCTACGTCTTCGTGAGCGTGAGTATCGGCTGTCATGCCGGGAAAATCTTTGGTCTGCGCCTGCAAATGCACATTCACGGAGGGCGTCTCGGTTTGGTCCAGCACTTCTTCGATTTCATCCCAACTTGCCCCTGCAATGCTGCCGTCGCCCGCGTGGAGCGGGAGGCGTATTGACCAGCAGGAAACGACTGGCCCCGATGCTGCCGTCGCCCGCGTGGAGCGGGAAGTGAACATAAACTGGGCGAGAAGCCAAGGCATCTTGGAGAAGCGCAGGAGCATAAGCCTTTACGACCGGGTCAGACGCAGGCGGGCACTTGAACAAATCCAGCTCAATCCTCTGCTGATCCGCAAGCCGCCTCGCCTGCGGGGAATAGTTGATCGCAAGCTTCATAAACAAGCTACTCCTGTTTCCACGGATAAAAGTTGTAAATCAAGCCGCGCCATTCACCGTGGCTCTCAAAGAACGCATGAACTTCTTTGTCCGTGACAGGGCGGCCTAGCTCCTGCGCGAGAGCCGCGCGGGCGACGGAGTCGGAGTTGACGTGTTCGGGCTTGCCCAGATACAGCAGCAGGCAGGCCGCGCCGTAGGGACCGATGCCCGGCAGCCCCAGCAGGCGCTTTCGCAGGTCTGCCGCCGGCAGCGCTTCGGACTGCCACGCTTCCAGGTCTAAGCTGCCGTCGGCAATGGCGGAAGCAATTTCGTGAACGTAGGCGCTGCGGTAGCCCATGCGGGCGTTGGCGGCGAACTCTTCGGGCGTCACGGCGGCAATCTGCGCGGCAGTCGGAAACGTCTTGCCGTCGATCCCGAAGGCGGCGACAATCCGGGCGGTCATGGCGATGGTTTGCGCCCAGGTGGTATTGGTCGTCGCAATGACTTTGACGACATCTTCCCATAGCGTCGGTGAGCGCAGCATCCGTCCCCGGCCACACTCAATAATGGGCGCTAAATGCGGGTGACGGCGACAGTGGGCGTGGAACTCGCCGAGCGGCAGGTCCATCTGGAGCATCCGCCGGACGCGGCGCGTCAGCTCGGCCTCGTCTGTGTCGGTTTGGACTTCAATGCCGTCAGCCCCGGTGCGGATTGCCAGCTTGACCACGCGCCCCTCGCCCAAGTCCTCGGCGCGAGAAAGCGTCTGCGTGTCTTCGTCCCAGGCAAACGGCAGCAGGCGACGCCAGCCGTGAGCGGCAACGGTCTCGTAAAACGAGAAATCGGCAGGTGTGGGAATTGTCATCAACATAGTTCTAAGAGTGACGCGGATCGCTTGTACGGATTGTCAGCAGCAGGGCCAGGCCCGCCAGCATTGCCGAGAGCAGGAACACGCTTTGGTAGCCGCCGGCGTGATCGGCCAGCAGGCCGCCCAGCAGCGGCGCGGCGGCGCGGGGCAGGGCGGTGACGGCGTTATACAGGGCTGTATACAGCGGGATTTCGGCGGGTGTTCCCGCGTACTCCATGACGATGTTGTTGCCTGCGATCCCCTCACCCGCTAAAGCCAGCGCCAGGGCGGCAAAGACGCCGTAGAACAGCAGGGGAGTTGCCGCCGTGAGCGCCAGAACTGACGCTGCTCCGGCGAACGCGCAGGACAGCAGCAAGACATTCTTGTTGCCGCCGTGGTCGCTCCATGCGCCAAGCAGCAGTCCTCCGAAGGAGGTCACCAGCACGAGCGCCGCCGTGTAGCCTGCGACGCTGCCGGCTCCGGCATGAAGGTGATGCTGAGCGTACAGCACATAAAACGGCACGGCAAGCGATGCCAGCGTGAGCGCGATCTGCCCGTACAGAAACCGCCGAAAGCCGGTGTCGGTGCGCCACACATGGGCGCTGTCCCGGCGGTAGTGTCCACGATGCGGGTTGTCGTCGGTGCGCGGCGGGCTGAGCGGCTCGCGCACAATGCCGAGCGGCAGGCAGCTTACGGTCAATATAACAAAGCCAATCAGGAATCCCAGCGCGTAGCCGTGCGGAAACCCGCCGCTTGGCCCGGACAGTAGGTGCCGCAGCAGGCCGTCCATGCCAAAGCCCAGCACCCCGGCAATCCCGCCCGCGTAGCCGAACAGCCGCCCGCGCCAGGCGGCGGGAACGCACTTTCCAATGACCGCCCAGTAGGCGGGCTGGTTCACGCCCATGGCCCCGGCATGGACCGCAATCGCTCCAAACGTCGCCGCCAGCAGCCAGCCGGGATGCGTCCGGCCCCAAAGCAGTGTCAAGGGCGCAAGCGTCAGCAGTGCAAACCGCTCCACCAGTGCGACCGCCAGCAGAAAGCCCCGAACACGCGGCAGGTGGCTGATAAAGCTGACCAGCAGCAGCCCCGGCAGGAAGACCAGCAGATTGTACATCGCCGGCAGACAGCCGATGAGGGTATTGCCTGCGCCGAGATGCCGCAGGAAGACCGGCAAAATCGTCGTCTGCGAAAACAGCGCCGCTCCCAGCGGCCAGCCGACGGCATCCGACAAACACGCCCCAAAGTTGAACCGCTTGTCGGCGCGGGAAAGTGAGGGATGAGTCGCTTCGGTCACAATCTCTCCGTAGATGGCAGGTGGCATAGAAAAACGGTGTGGCCGGTGCCGGTGCGGGCCAGCACGACGATTAGTTCTTTAGTGCCGCGCAGCTTCAAAGACTTTCGGATGTCGTCCGGCTCCTGCGGAAAGCCGCGCTTTTTGATGATGACCCGGCCGACATCGTGTGCCGTCAGCGCGTCCTGCAGGCGCTTTTTGCCGTAGAAAAATTGGTCCAAAACTTCGTAAGCGTCGGCAAACGGTGTCGGACGGTAGGTGTCGCCGAGAAGATAGGCGATTTGCGGGTCTACCGGCGCGGCGTCTAGCTGCGCCGCCAGAGTGCCGACCAGATGCGCCCGGATGACTGCCGGGTCCGGTTCATAGAGGTAGCGGCGGCCGGTCGGCGCAGTCCAGCGGCCTCGCTCGTCGGCCACGCCAGTGAGAGTTTGCGGTCCATCAGGCGTGAGCAAAGTCGCCGACAGGGCGCGTCCAGACTGCGCCTTCCCGAGCCAGAGCAGCGCTTCGCGGCACTCGCCGCTTTCGGAGATAAATTCCAGTTCAGCGCCAAAGGGTTCGGCAAGGGCGTGGTCAATCGCGGGGGAGAGCTTGACACCAACTGACTCCACGCCGGACGCGGACAACGAATGCAGCCAGGACAGCGGCGGCGTGTACTCTTCCGGGTCAGACACGCGGCGGCTGTTCTGACGCCGGGCCGGGTCAAGCCAGGCGGCGTCGGTTTCAATTTTCGCAGTGGTAAAATCGTCTTGGCGGACGGTGATTTGGTCAGCGAGACCCCAAACGCGGGCGTTTTCTTCGGCAAACGCCGCCCGAACGGCGTCTTGCTCAAACAGTGTCACGCGCAGGCCGGCACGGGCAAAGGCAAGCGCATCGCCGCCGATGCCGCCGCCGAGATCAGAGGCGGACGCCGCGCCGAATGCCAAGAGCCGCGCCGCGTGATAATCGGCGATGTTTCGGCCTGATGCCTGTTCCAGCGCTTCCCGAACGAAGAACATTTGAGCGGCCAGCGGGCCGAACTTGATTTCGCCCCGCTTCCGCAGTTCGGACATCTCCCACGCGGCGGCAGCCTGCTCCGGAGTCGCAGACCGGCGCAGGCGGGTCAGCGCGGTGAGCGTCTCGGCCCGTCCCGAGCGCAGAGCGCCGGCTTCGGCAAGCAGGACCCGGCCATGAGGCGAAAGCAGAAAAAGTGCAACGCCGGAGGAAAAAAAAGAAGCCACGCAGGGGATTGTACCCGGCGCGGCGAATAGTCTGCTATGACTGATGCTGACGTGACTGATGCACAACCAAAGTTTGAGCCGCCGCGCGACTGGGATGCGATCTTTGCAGACGCCGAAACCTATTTTTTCGGCACCGAGCCAAGCCAGATCGCGCGAACGGCGCTGCGGTTTTTCCGCGAGCTTGGCGGCGACCCGGCAGCAGCGTCGGCCCTGGATCTCGGCTCCGGGGAAGGCCGCGACACGGCCTTTCTGGCCGAGGCTGGAATGCAGGTCTCGGCGCGGGACTTGTCCCAGAGGGGACTGGAAAAGACACGCGCACTGCTTGCCCGGCGGGGAGTTCCGGCGGAGCGTGTCGATTTGACCGTTCAGGATGCCCGTTTCTTTGATTATCCTCAAGAAGCCTACGATCTGGCGCTGGCGGCGAATGTGTACCAGTTTCTGCCGCCGACGGAAGCGCCCAGCCACATTCCGCGCCTGCAGCGCACGGTGAAGCCGGGCGGCCTCTGCGCGGTTGGGGTCTTCAGCCCGGCGATGACCGCGTGGGGCGCGAAAGTCGCCGGGTTTTGGACTGCCACTGCCGATGACCTGCTAGCTTTCTTCCCGGAGGCGGAAGGCTGGCTGCTGCTGGACCGGACGGAATACTGGACGTACCGCCCGTCCGATCAAAAGCGGGCGTCGTTCGCGTATGTCATCGCTCGGAAAGCACTGACACAGCCATGACCGCTCACCACCTTTACTTGCTTGCCCCCGGTGCGTCGCCATCGGAGATCCGCCGCTTCTACAGTGAGGCGCTCCAGCTCACGGAAGCAGAAAAGCCGCAAAGCTTGACGAGCACTCCGGTGCTGTGGTTTCAGGCCAGGCCAATCGTCTTCCACATCGGCTACCCGTCTGCCGGCATGGTTGGCGACGGGCACACGGCGCTGGCCGTTGGCGACGTTGCCGCCGCTCGTGCCCGGTTTATCGAGATGGGCTGCGCCGTAGACGACGATGTCATTCCCATGGGCTATCCGCGCTTTTATGTTCGCGACCCGTGGGGCAACCAGTTTGAGATCCTGCCCTCCGTGCGGCCCTAAACCCGCAATTTTATGGTAAAATCCGTGAAAGGGATCTAAACGTAAGGAACGCGGAATGCTGATGCTTTTTTGCGGGCTGACGGCGGCGCTGCCGGGCTGGCGCGGCGGCGAGCTGTCCGACGCCGCACTAATTGCGGCGGCGCAGCGCGGCGATGTCAAAGCGTTTGGAACGCTGCACACACGCTACTACACCCGCGTGTACCATCTCGCCTACCTCAAGACAAACAACGCGCAGGACGCCGAAGATGTGGCGTCGGAAACGTTTGTCCGCGCTCTGGCCCATCTCAGCCGCTACCGGGCGAAAGACGAAGACGCTTCGGTCTACCCGTGGCTGCACCGGATCGCGCTGAACCTGATTGTAGACGGCAGCCGTCGCCGGCCTCCGTCGGGGGTGGTTTCGCTGGACGCACCGGTCATTTCCGGCATCCGCACCCTGCTGGACTCCGCGCTGCCGGGCGCGGGACCGACGCCGCACGAGATCGCGGAGCGGCATGAAGTGCAGCAGCTTGTCCGGTCCGCGATTGCCGCGCTGCCGGAGGACCAGAGCGATGTTCTGATTTACCGCTACCTCGGCGATTTATCCCTGCGCGAGATCGCGCCGCTCCTGAGCCGCTCCGAAGCCGCCGCCAAGTCCCTGCTCCACCGCGCTGTTGTGAATGTCCGCCGGGAAATCGAGCGCCGGGTAGACGCCGTAGAGCGTTTGGAACTGAACCGCCGCAAGCCTGCCGCCACCGCTTCCGAAGAGAATGCCGCTGAGGAGACGCTTCATGCCGGACGATCTTGATGCACTGGAGCCAAGCGAGCGCGGGACAGCGCAGCTCGTTCAAGCGGCGCTCCATGCGCCGCCGCCTGCGGGGGAGGCCGAAGCCGAGTCGCGCCGCCAGGTGGAACAGCTCATGCAGGAAGCGGCCCTGTCACCGAAAGTCCTGCGCGAAGCCGTGCGCGTCCAGCCTCGCCGCTCCTGGTGGCGGAAGCTGTTTGGCAGAGAATAAACACAAAAGCCCACGGATTAAAATCCGTGGCTGAAAGATAATTTATATGCCGATTGTTGCCGGAGTCGTGTTCAAGCCGCTGGGGAAAATTACGCTGTGTGACCCGAACGGGCTGACGCTGGAAATGGATGAGGCGGTCATCGCGGAAGGCGAGAACGGACCAGAGTTCGGGTTTGTCAAAACGCCGCTTCGGGCCGCGTCGGACGAAGACGCGCCCGCGCCGGTGCGCCGGCTTTTGCGGCTCGCAACCGCTGACGACTGGCAGCGGCGGGAGCGCGGCGAGCGGCGTCAGGCGGAAGCGTACAAAGTCTGCAAAGAGAAAATCGCCCAGCTCAAAGTCGTGATGAAGCTGATCGAAGCCGAGTGGGCCTTTGACGGCACGCAGGTCACGTTTCACTTTACCGCTGAGGGCCGGGTAGATTTCCGGGAGCTGGTCCGGGAGATCGCGGCGGTCCTGCACACGCGGGTCATCATGCACCAGGTCGGCGCACGGGACCATGCCCGGATTTTCCCCGGCATCGGGCCGTGCGGGCGGCCGACATGCTGCTCGACATTCCTGCGCGAGTTCCAGCCGGTCTCGATGAAAATGGTCAAAAACCAGAACTTGGTGCTGAACCCAGCCAAGTTTTCCGGCCTGTGCGGCAAGCTGATGTGCTGCCTGCGCTACGAGATGGACGACGCTCAGGGCCAGACCAAAATGCCCCAAGCCGGCATGGTCGTGATGACCCCGATGGGCCGGGCCAAAGTGGAAGAAGTCAACGCTCTCCAGCAAATCCTGACCGTGCAGCTTGAATCCCAGCAATTTATTGAAGTGCGGGCGAAAGATGTCACCGAAGTCGAAGGCTGCGTTAACCACGCCGAAGGCGGCTGCGAAGACTGCAAAGCCTCGGGAGCGCTTTCGGATTGCACTGTTCCTGCTCGTGATGCGCCGCCCGGCGCGACTTCATTACCCGTATTCTGACGAGTTTTTGCCGATTCTGGGTATCATTTCCTCTTGAAAGCGGGTACTCTAGCCGCAACAAACTTGTCAACGAAACGAAGCGCTTCAAAGGACACCGCGTTATGACCCTGCTGCCAAGCACGCTTTCCGAAGGTTCCGCCGCCGAACGCCGCCGCCTTCAAGCTCGCGCCCGCCGCCTGACCCAGCGGGCGAGAACACTGGCCGGCGCGGGAAAGCTTGCCGAGGCCATCCAGTGCCAGGATGAAGTGACCGCCCTGCGTCCGCAGGACGCCGCCGCGTTCTTTCGGCTCGGGATGCTGTGCCGCGAAGCCCGGCGCACCGAGCAGGCTGTCGAAGCCCTGCGCCGCTCCACCCATCTCAGCCCCGGCGACCGCGACCCGCGTGAAGCGCTGACCGAAACTTTAGTCGAAGCCAGCCGCTACGACGAAGCGGTTCTGGAAGCCCGCGCTCTGCTGAAGATTGTTCCTCGCTCGCTCTTTGCCCGAGACGCTCTCAGCATTGCCTACTTGCAGCTTGGCAAGATGGAAAAAGCGCTGCAAGTTACCGGCGAGATGGTTTGGCTGGACCCGCTGAACCCCGGCCACCACTTCCGGCGCGGCCTGCTGTTCCAGCAGCAGGGCAATCTTCGGGCGGCGGTCGGCGAATACAGCCGCGCTTTAGACATGGCCCACCCCGAGAGCGAAACCTATGGGGACGCCGAAGATGCGCTGGAAATGCTGGATGACGAGCAGACCCGGCAGATTATGCTGCTGGCCTCGGGTGATTGGTTCTTTCTCCTCAAGCTGCGTCAGGACCCCGCCGAAGCTGTGACAGACCGCGGCTTCTGCCTCAGCGAAGACGGTTTAGCCCGGCTTCAGTACATTCTCCCCCACGAGTTTCCCGAATGGGTCGCCGATCGGCCTCTGCCAATCTCCTGGGGCGCACAAGGCCGCTTCCACTAAGTTTCTATGAGCCTGATTTCAGACACGCATACGCTTGTGATGGGCGTTCTGAACATCACGCCCGACTCGTTTTCCGACGGCGGGTTATACGCCGACCCAGACGCGGCATTAGCGCGGGCGCATCAAATGGCCCGTGACGGAGTGCATCTCTTTGATGTCGGCGGGGAGAGCACCCGGCCCGCGACGTTTGGTGACAACTCCCCGCTGCCTGCCGCCGAAGAGCTTGAGCGCATTCTCCCGGTCATCTCCCGGCTGGCGTCGGAGCTGCCGCACATCCCCATCTCGGTAGACACCTATAAGGCCGAGGTCGCCGACGCCGCACTCAACGCTGGTGCCTCACTCGTCAACGACATCAGCGGCCTGACCTACGACCCAGCAATGGCAGCGCTCGTCGCGGAGCGCGGCGTTCCTCTCATCCTCATGCACCTGCTGGGCCGTCCGCGCGACATCCCGCTCCGCCCTGTCTACTCCGATGTTGTTGCCGACATTAAAGCCTTCTTTGACCGCCAGATCGCCTATGCCGAGGCGCACGGCATTCAGCGCAGTCAGATGTGGCTTGACCCCGGCATCGGCTTCGGCAAGACCGCCCGGCACAATCTGGAAATCCTGCGCCGCCTCTCCGAGTTCCGGTCTTACGCTTTGCCGCTCGTCGTCGGCGCGTCCCGCAAGCGCTTCCTCGGCACGATTTTAGGCACCGACGACCCCAATGACCGCAAAGAAGGCACCGCCGCCACCGTCGCCCTGTCCGTCGCCGCCGGAGCCGCCGTCGTCCGCGTCCACGACGTCAAAGAAATGGCCCGCGTCGCCAAAGTCAGCGACGCCATCGTGCGCGGCTGGATCGAAGCAGACTGACTGGAAGCAGACTGACTGGAAGCAGTTTGTGCTACAATAAAGACGTTATGATTACCAAGCCGTCGGAACTTCAGAGCGTTGCTCTATCTGATCTTTGCCTGAGATACCGGGTGTGTGAGCTGGCCTTGTTCGGTTCAGTGGTACGCGGCGAGCAAAATTCAGACAGCGATTTAGACTTTTTAGTCGAGTTCGAGCCAGGAGCGCGGGTGGGCTTTCTTGCACTTTCGAGCCTCAGCCGCGAACTGTCTTTCTTGGCGCAGTGCCCGGTAGATTTGGTTCCAAAAGCAGGTCTCAAGCAAACAATTCGGGACCAAGTGTTAGCCGAGGCACAGGTAATCTATGCGTCGTGATCGCCTTTATCTCGACGATGTTGTAGAAGCGGCTGACGCAATCAGCAGCTTTCTTGTGGGCGTCACCGAAGAACAGTTTCTTGCCAGCGACCTGCTGCAAAGCGCCGTACTGCAAAAGCTGACAATTATCGGCGAAGCTGCCGCACGTCTCAGCCCGGAGTTCAAAGCAAGTGCGCCACACATCCCGTGGTCGGATATTGCCGCCTTCCGCAACATTGCGGTCCACGCTTACTTTAGCGTTCAATGGCCGATTGTCTGGGTAGCGGCGACAGACGAAGCACCTTTGCTAAGAACTCAGGCTCTTGCACTCCTTCCCGCTGAAGGCTGACATGGCACGAATAAGCTGGCGTGGTGCAATCAAGAGGTTCACGCATATTGACGCCGAGTTCGTTGGCTGCGAACTTGGTCTACCGCAGCACGACGGCTTTTTCACCGTGTCGCTTTATCCCTGGTGGGAGCACCCGCTTTACATCGAAGCGAGGCTGGAGAACAGAAGTTGGGGCTTCACGGGAAATAACGAAGAGAGACGTGAGGTCACTGTCTACCCCAAAGCCGTGATGAAGTTCCAGCTTTCTGATCAGGCAGATGTCATAGATTGGGATTTTACGCAAGAACACCCGCTGCTATGGCAGTATGAGATGCAGGGAACGATCACTTGTAACCAGGCTTTGACGTTAGAACAGTGGATGCAGATGGCGACGGTTGCCAAGAGCAGGCTGACAGGATATAATCATGAAGCAGATGTCGCCGGTTACGCTGTTCAGCAAGTTCATCAGTTCGGTCACACTGGTTCATTTTCGCTGGGACATTTCCCCTATACGCTGTTTCAGGTGCTTTGTCATGTGCTGGACGAGCAGGGAGTTCGCTATTTTGCTCCCTTTTTGCCGACGCCGCCTGAGCCAACTCAAATACCAGTTTTGTTCTTGATTGACGGTGACGATTACATCATTGCCGTTGACTTTGAAGTAGACGTACCTGAGTTTGTTCATAAGCCAGAATGGTTTCAGCCGCGCTCTGTGGACTAAACAGTCCGTACAGCAATGTCCCGTTCCGCTAAGTACGCTTTGATTTCCCCAATGGTGTGGGTGCCGTAGTGGACGATGCTGGAAACTAATGCGGCCTGGGCACCGCCATGGGTGATGGCTTTGTAGATGTGCGCGAGGCTGCCGGCTCCGCCGCTGGCGATGACGGGGATGCCGACGATCTGCGTCACGGCGCGGGTCAGGGCGATGTCGTAGCCGGCTTGGGTGCCGTCGGCATCCATCGAAGTCAGCATGATCTCGCCCGCCCCCCGGTCTTCCATTTCCCGAACCCAGTCCAGCGCGTCAATGCCCGTCGGGGTGCGCCCGCCGTGGATGTGCACTTCCCAGCCGGACGACGTGAGGGCGGTCTTTTTAGGGTCCACGGCCACGACGACGCACTGTGCGCCGAAGTCTTTGGCGCATTCGGTGATCAGCTCCGGGGTGGTGACCGCCGCCGTGTTGATGCTGGCTTTGTCCGCGCCGGTCTTTAAGATGCGCCGAAAGTCTTCCACGGTCTTGATGCCGCCGCCGACGCAGAAGGGGATGAAGACTTCTTCGGCGACGCGCCGGGCGTAGTCAAACATCAATTCGCGCTTCTCGTGCGACGCCGTGATGTCTAAAAACACAAGCTCGTCGGCTCCCTGGGCATCGTAAAGTGCGGCTCGCTCGACCGGGTCGCCGGCATCGCGCAGGTTCAGAAAGTGGGTGCCTTTGACGACGCGCCCGTTCTGGACATCAAGGCAGGGAATAATTCGGGTGGCAAGCATGGCAGAAGTATACCTCACCCCGTCTCGTTCCTCGCCGACCCTCTCCTTAGCAAGGAGAGGGTGAGGATGGCAGGACCAGAAAAGAAACTCATTCGTTCTCGGCCTTCTCTTTGCTCTTATCCTCTCCTTGCTAAGGAAAGGGTCGGCGAGGAACGAGACGGGGTGAGGTTCTTGACAAATGAGCTTTTGTTCTGTATGATAAACTCTACAGTAAGACCAATCCCCGTTATGAACATCGTCCGCCTTCTTCTACTTCCCGTCTTTTTCGTGCTCCTTCTCACTGCGCCCCTTCTTGCCCAAAATTCCGCGCCGCTGACTTTGCGTGTGGGCGGGGCGGGGGGCTTCAAGCTGCCGGACAAGAACGCGACGGACCCGAAAGCTCATGCGGACCGGGCCATTGTGGAGGCGTTCGAGCGCCTGCATCCTGACATTCGTTTGGAAAGCGCTCAGGGTCTTCAAATCGGCGGCCCTGCCGCCGAGTCCAATCTGCTGCTGGCCTTTGCGGGCGGGACCGCGCCGGACGTCGTGTATGTGAACTTCCGCACGTCCGCGTCTTATGCCCAGCAAGGGTTTCTAGTGCCGCTGGATGACGATTTGAAGCAGCATCCTGAAGTGCTGGCGCACATTCCGCCTGCCCTCCTACCCATTCTGCGTGACGCCGGGCATGGACATATTTATAGTATCCCGTACCTGGCTGTCGTGCAGGCGCTGTACTACCGCAAAGACATGTTCCAGGCGGCAGGACTCGATCCCAACAAGCCCCCGCGTACCTGGGATGAGTTCTATGCCGACGCACAGGCGCTCACAGACCAGCCGAAAGGGATTTGGGGCTTTGAGTTCGCGCAGGATTTCAGCGACACCGCCTACTTCTGGATCAACTTTCTGTGGCAGGCCGGAGGCGAAGTCGTCAAGCGCAACAAGCAGGGACAGTGGCAGGCGGCGTTTAACACGCCGGAAGGCGTGACCGCGCTGAAGTTCTATGGCAAGCTGATGAACGCGCCGTGGACCGGCAAGGACGGCAAAACCTACCGCGGAGTCGCCGGCCATTCCGGCACAATGGGGCCAGACCGGGCCGCTGGCAAAGTCGGCATGTGGTTTCAGTACCAGAGCACGATTATCGCCAATCAGGCGGACGCGACTCAGATCAACCCAAGCGTGGTCGGCATTGCGCCCATGCCGCGCGGCCCGACCGGAAAGACCGGCAACGAGACGAACGCCTACATGTGGGGCATTTCGTCCCAGATCAAAGACCCGCGCGTTCGGGCCGCCGCCTGGCAGTTCGTGACGTTCATGGCAAGCGACAACGCCGACCGCATCCGCACCAAAGCCTATGTGGAGGCGGGCCTCGGCAACACGGTCAACCCGGTGGCGCTGCAAAAGTACGGCTACGCCGATTACACATCGCCGCAGTCCAAAGTCTGGCTGCAAACCAACAAAACATTGTTTGCCAGCGGCCACCCGGAGCCGTATGGCGAGAACATGAGCCAGATTTATAATCTGCTGGGTGTGCCGCTGGGCGAGATCGAGCAGTACCCCAACGCCGACCCGACCTTGCTGCTGGATCGCGCGGCGGCCTCTGTAGATGCCACGCTGACCGGCTACGTTCCGCCGGAAGTTCGGCACCGCCGCCGGGAAACCGCCTGGGTCATTTTCGGGGTGCTGCTGGCGGGGCTGGCCGTATACGGGTACTGGCAGGCGATGCTCTGGGCCGGGCGACGCCGTTTGTCCCGTCAAAGCCGGGTGCATTCCACGCAGGGGACAGGGCCGGCGATGAGTGTGCATCTGCTGATCTGGCTGTTCATGCTGCCCGCGCTTGCGACGATTTTGGTCTGGCGCTATTACCCGCTCGGGCGCGGGCTGGTCATGGCCTTCCAGAACTATCACATTTTGGGCGGCGCGAGCTACGTCGGCCTAGACAATTTCATTGATTTGTTTACGTCAGAATCGTTTTGGCGGTCTACGCTCATTTCGTTTCTGTACACGACAATTAGCCTGACGCTTGGCTTCTTCCTGCCGCTCTTGGTCGCCGTTGGGCTGACCGAGGTGCCGCGCGGGAAAGTGTTCTTCCGAACACTCTACTACCTGCCGGCGATTACGGCTCCTCTCGCCATTGCGTTTATGTGGAAGCAGTTTGAGGACGGCACACCTGCCGGTTTGTTCAACTCAGTGATCATTTCCGGGGCAAACCTGCTGCACCTGCACTCGGACCCGGTGAAATGGCTGGACAACCCGAAAATTGCGCTCATTTCGGTCATCCTGCCTGGGGTTTGGGCGGGTGCCGGACCGGGGAGCCTCATCTACCAAGCCGCGCTTCGAAGTATTCCCGACGAGATGTACGAAGCCGCCGATTTGGATGGAGCAGGAATCTGGGCCAAGTTCTGGAGCGTCACACTGCCGACATTAAAGCCGCTGATACTGATTAATTTAGTCGGCGCGGTCATTGGTGCATTTCAAGTCACGGACAGTATTTTGGTGATGACCGGCGGTGGCCCGCTGGGTTCCACTCAGCCGTTGGGCCTCGAAATTTGGTACAACGCTTTTCTGTTTCTGAAGTTCGGCTATGCCACGGCAGCCGCCTGGGTGATGGGAGCGCTGCTGATTGGATTTACCGTGTATCAGCTCCGGGTGATGAAAAATCTCAGGTATTCGGCGGCTCGCGGAACGTAAAAAAATTGTTCCGTAAATTTCTGGCTGAAAAGAAATAATATGCACGGTTGGCACGATTTGTGCTAGTTGCTATCACGTCAACTCTTTGGCAGACGCACACAATACGAAGCAAGCATGGATGAGCGATACAACACTAGATACAACACTAGATAAGACAGTCGTGGAAACAGAGGAGATAACTTCCGAGGCCGGCGTTCTGACGGCTTGGGGAACACGCGCCTTCTTGTTCGACATAGACAGCAGCCTGTATGTCCTGCGCGAGCAGATGACCCGTGAGATTGGCCTGGATTCGGCCGCCGACATATTCTACCAAGCGGGCTTTGCCGGGGCGGGTTCATTGGTTGAGTTTATTGTGCGGCAAACACCCCCTGTGGGCGGCTTCGAGAGGCTGGAAGCGGCGCTCAGCCATCTGTCGGTCGCCGGGTACGCCCGCCTTCGCTTGGAGGAGGCGCGGCGGCGCACGGGCGAAATCTGGATCCGGGCCGAGAACAGCGCGGAAGCCGCTTTGATGCGGGGCCGGGAAGGGCGTACCGGGTACGCCTGTGACTACCTGCGCGGCTTGCTGCGCGGCCTCGTCGAAGGCCTGCCGCCCTTGCCGGAGTTTGAGTCGGCGCTGGAGTGCGTCGAAACAAGCTGCACCGCAAATGAAGACCCGGACTGCCGGTTTCTTGTCGCGGCCCCTGCCCATCTTGCCCAGCACGGCTACCGTCAGGGCGACCTCAGCCAGACGTCCGTGCGCGAAACTCTGCTGCGGCTGAACCGGCAGCTCGAAGAAGTGCTGGAAGCGGCAAAGCGGGACACGCTCACCGGCCTCTTTAACCGTGCCCACTTCGAGTCGGTCCTGCGCCACAAAATTGAGCACGCCAAGCGCCGCACCGACACTCTGGCGGTGGCGATGATTGACCTCGACGGCTTCAAAGAAGTCAATGACGGCATGGGCCATGCGATGGGAGATTTGGCTTTGCGGCAGGTCGGCCATCTGCTTGGAGCGCAGGCACGCGATACCGATATTGTCGCCCGATACGGTGGGGATGAGTTTGCCTGGCTGATGCCGGGAACCACCGTAGAGGCTGCGGTTGCCGTCGCAGACCGCATCCGGCGGCTGGTTCAAGAAATACGCGCGGAGATGGACCTGCCGATCAGTCTGTCCATCGGCATTGCGGCTTGCCCGGAAGATGCCGCCGAAATGACTGATTTAATTGATTTCGCGGACATTGCCATGTATCAGGCGAAAGGCGCGGGCGGGGATCAGGTTCGCCGCTATGTTGCTGCCGATCACGGGCGCGGCGCGACAAAGAAGCGCACCCCGAAGCCCCGGCTCCGGCTAGCTGCCGGCTCGTCAGAGGCGGAGGACAATTTGCCCCGACTCGATTTAGGTGATTAGAAGCGATTTGCTTAGCTTCTCGCTAAGATGCGTCGGGCCGCAGCAATATCTTCCGGCTTATCTACATCCGTGCCGATCTCCGGGTACGCCGAGCAGATGCCGACAGCCCGCCCTCCGTCCAGAACACGGCTGACGGCAGCTTCCAGCGCAGAAGCCGTGAGAAGGCCCGGCGAAATAAGCTGTGATCCCAGCAGCCGCAGAAGCAGGCCGATCCCGAGCAGTCCAGCCATCTGGACGGGGCTTTTTCTGGCGGCATAAGCCTCGGTGATCGCTTCCTGGTGAGCCGCCAGAAAACGCGGGCGGACCAGCATGACGTTTCCCAAAGTAAAGCGGCCTTCCGCCAGCGTAATTGCGGTTCGCTTCATCTCCGGGTATCTTCGAATGCAAGCCGCCAGCGGCACATACGAGCAGCAAAGGTCCGCCTCCGTCGCCGAGGCCCGGCGGACAAAGTCTTCCAGCGCCTGCGGCGTCACGAACGGAATGTCCGAGGTGCTGATCAGGACCCGCTCCTGATCCCCAGCGGCTGCGAGGCCCGCCATCAGATTATCCAGCAGCGTTTCCTGCCCTGCGACCAGAGTAAACTGAGTGCTGGTCGGAACGTCGCCAACGACGAAAACCCGTCCGATGGATGGTGTTTCCGCCAGCGCCGAGACAACATACTCCAGCATCGTCCGCGTGCCGATCGGCGTCAGCGCCCGGTTTTCCACCCCCGTTGCCGCCGCCATCTCGGGGCTGTTTTTTCCGCCCGCCAGTACTACTGCATCCAAGACTTGTTATCACCTCTCGCCCCAATTGTTCGCGTGACCCACACTTTGCCGACTTCCGCCGCCTTCACCCGTGCCGCGATTTGTTCCGCCGCAGTCTGTGAAGAGGCACGGAGAAGCAATGCCGAGCCGCTGCCGCACAGCAGCGGCCTGAAACTTTCCCCGTCCTCGGCTGTCTGAGATAATACAGCATACGCCGCTGCGACTTCCGGGTAGGCCGGCAGGATGACAGCCTCAAAGTCATTGAACGGCACTTGTTCGCCGTTAAGCCATCTCTGGGTCGCGCCGCTGGATTTTCGGTTCCTGACGGCATCCAGCGCGGCGTAAGCCGCTGCGGTTGGGACGCCGGCGTTTGGCTTGACGACAACCAGCGGCCAGTCGGGCGCGAGGGCAGGAAGTGGGGTGATTTTCTCGCCCAGCCCTTCCGCAAGCGCGGTGCCGCCGGAAAGAAAAAAAGGAACATCTGCGCCAAGCGACGCACAGATTTCGCCGAGACGCGCGGGCGACAGTGCAAGTCCAAGCAAGCTGCTGGCGGTCATGAGCGCAGCCGCTGCATCGCTGCTCCCGCCGCCGAGACCGGCCTGCGAAGGGATGCGCTTGTGCAGGAGGATGTGCAGGCCGCTTTGATTGCCGGGCAAAATGCCGCGTGCCGCCGCGATCTTTTGCCCTCGCACGGCGGCTTTATGCACGAGATTGGTTTCGTCTGCCGGCACGCCGTCTGCCTCTTCGCCGACGACTTCCAGATGAACGCCGGGAGTGTCGGGAGCGGTTGTCACTGTCACAGTGTCGTGCAGTGCGATTGTCTGCATGACGGAGCGGATGTCATGGTAGCCGTCAGCGCGGCGCGGACTGACATCCAGTGTCAGATTGATTTTGGCGAAGGCTCGGCAGGTAATTTGGTTCATTGCTTCGCAGAGGCTGAAAGCGACTCTGACAGGGCGGCGGCAAAGTCTTTCGCGGTCGCTTCCTGAAAATGCGGCAGCCGCCGGAACGCATCGCCAAGACGGACTGCGCCGTACTTGTCGTCGAATGTCAGGGCCTGCCCGATCAAGTAGCGCATTCCGGGTTCATCGCGCCGGGCCAGCCAGGCGGGGTTAGGGCCTATTTTCTTGTAAAGCGCCAGCGGCGGGGCAATCAAGAGGCGATCAAAGTTTGACGCGCCGCTGAAGTCGCCCCAGACCGCCGCAACTTCCGCCGGGCCGTTCGGCGTTCGCTGAAGCCAGCGCACCAGCAGGCGCTCGCCGAGGTAGCCATTGGCCCAATATTCCGGGGCATTGTAGCCGCCGATGGCGGGCAGGGCCAAATGCGAGTATTCATGGACGATCTCACGGATCCATTCAATGGACGAGCGCGGCGTTTCCAGGCTGTAAAGGTACAGATTGCTGCGCCACTGTTCGCCGCCGGTTTGACCGCCCGCGCAGAGCCAGACATCAAACGGAGCCGTGCCGTTTGCCGCTTCCCGCCCGGTCTTTTGGACCAGAGTTTGATGCGCGAGCGCCAGCAGGCTCGCCATTCGCCCCGCCTGCGGCGCATCATTGCCGGACGCATAATGCACCGCGCAAAGCAGCGTGAACTTCTGTGAATTGGGCTTGGAAGCGGGCAGATACAGGTAAGTGACTTTTGCGAACTTCCAGCCGTGCTGCGGCTCGGCTGCCGTTGTCGGCAGGTAGGCGTTGGGAACAACGAGAATGCCGAGGCCGTAAGGTAAAGGAGAAGTCTGCACCGGCAAATCGGGCAGCAAATTTGGATCAATGACAGGCGGCAGCCCGGCGCTGACGGAAGCTTCCAGCGCCAGCGCCGCCGCACGGGACTCCGGCTGCGCTTTGTGCGCGGCGGCTAGCTCTTCCAAAGTTTGCGCGGCATGAGCGGGAACAAAGACAAAAAGAAGCAAAAATGCGGCGGCGAGCAA